>WNGJ01006788.1_pt1 | contig 29750 bp, 27 predicted proteins | sample 5400611 | NCBI WGS metagenome assembly WNGJ01 (sample SAMN13153375, study PRJNA577476) | soil metagenome | isolation source: 40 cm soil or saprolite under Garry oak tree replicate 1 | place: USA:California | collected 2016-06-15
CCTTGGAGCCAATCCAGGAAGGCCGTGCGGGATCCCCTCCGGCCCTGCGTCGTGTCATCACGCTCCGCCACGCGGTCGCCATCTACGTCAGTTCGCTCCTCGGATCGGGCATCTTCGTCATCCCGGGACTTGCGGCTCGAATCGCGGGCCCCGCCTCAATCGTCTCGTGGGCGTTGTTGTCGCTCGCGAGCTATCCGTTCGCCTACACGTTCGCGAAGCTCTCCGCGAAGCGACCGGAATCCGGAGGCATCTACGCGTTCGCACGAGACGGCATCGGCCTCAACGCGGGGGCGGCGACCGCTTGGCTCTTTCTGGCGTGGGCGGTCCTGGGTGCCCCGGCGGCGACCGTCGCCGCGGCCTCGTACCTCGCCTTTGTCTTCCCCTTGACTCGACTGGACATCTACCTCGCAGCCGCGAGCATCCTCATCCTGGCGTTCGTCGTCAACTACGTTGGCATCCGCTTCACCGGGCGCGTGCAACTCGCCACGGTGGCCGCCATTCTCGTCGCCCTCGTCATCGCGGTCGTCGCATCCGCTCCGAGAGTCCGACCGGCGAACTACACGCCGTTCCTCCCGAGTGGGCTGGGGTCGATCGGCACGGCGGCCGCCCTGATCGTCTGGTCCTACCTGGGGTACGAGAACACCTCCAACGTGGCGGAGGAATTCAGGAATCCGGAGCGGGATTTCCACCGCAGCGTGGTCATCAGCGTCTTCCTAATCAGCGGCCTCTACCTCGCCATCGCCGTCGTCACGGTCGGCACCGGCGCGTACACCGTCGGAGGCGGAGTCACCCCCTTTGCCGCGATGATGTCGGACGCCTTCGGTTCGTACGGCGGGGCGATCGTCGCGCTCCTCGCGGTCTTCGTCACCTTCGGCACCGTCAACGCGTACGTGGCGGGGATGGCGCGGGTCTACTACGCCGCCGCGCGGGACGGCGTGTTCCCGAGGACGCTCGCCGCCGTGGACCGCCGGACCGGCGTTCCCCACCATGCCCTCGTCTTCCTGATCGTCTTGGTCCTCGTGAGCCTCCTAGCGTTCTACCTTGCCGACGTGGACTTTGTGACCGCCTTCCTGATGGCGAGCGGGGCTGCCGTCTTGACGTACGTCATCGGCTCGATCGCGGGAATCCGGCTCCTCAACGAGCGAGGGATACGGCGCGTGCTTCCATGGATCTCCCTCCTGGTGTCCCTGGCCCTCCTCCCGTTCATCGGCGCGCTCCTGGCGGCGAGCGTCGCAATCGCCGGCATTGGTCTTCTGGCCAGCTGGGTGTTGTCTCACCGAGAACGAGGCGCGATCCCGGGAGCGTGAGGACGCGGCTGTCACGGGCCGCGAAACGCCGGCAAGTAATCACGAACGAACTGGGCGGCTTCGAGGCGGTCGTCCCACGATGTCTCCGGTCGCCACCGCTCTCTGTGCGCAACACGAAGAAGAGGCGTTGTGCCTAGTCGCAGGAATATGAGAAGCCCCCATCATTCAACGGATAGAGACCCCAGCCCGGGGATACGACGGTGTAGGCCTTTTCGTCGCTGATCATTTTCAACAGGTAGCCACAGGGAAGAACCAGTCCTGTCTCGGGGCTCCGGGGGTCCGCCGTTCCCACAAAGCTTACTTGATCGTTCAAGAGGAAGCCACGGCTCCGAGCGACTTCATAATGCAGAATGAAGGACACCTGATTCCCCGAGCTGACGTTCGTTAGGTAGAGCCGGACGGCGTTGGAGACCTGGGTGCTGAAGGTCAGGGTGCCGTTCGCGGAACCAGGGGTCACGACCTTCATTCCGCGGACCGCGAAGGAGTCGGAGAAAGCGAATCGAAACATCGTGCCGTACGGCGACACCACCATGGACTGGGTCACGTTCGGGTTGGGAAAGTCTCCGAAATTTGGGTCCACGGAGGCTTGGTCACGCAACTGCGGGAAGTCGGGGACCGGGACCCATAGCTCAGCGCTCGCCCCCGGGTTGCGCATGCGGACAAAGAGATTGAAGATATACGCTTCGCTGGTTACTCGGGCGTTCCCTCCCGTGATGGCTAGGACAAACAGCAATCCGCCGAGGGCGAGGATGACTAGCCCCGCCACGAGGATGACGAGTCCCCGCTTCACAGGCGGAAAGGTCGGCCTCGGTTGGGGAGGCAAGCCGATCAATCCTTCCGCCTCCCGGGGATCACTGCGTTTCCCTCCCTGCCCCCGTCAAGGGATAACGTAGGTCTTTCAGATCGCAACGAGGGTCGGCGTCCCGTGACGTCAGCCGCATTAATCACACGACTCAGCGAAACCCCCGTCGACCAAAGGATACCGTGACCACCCTCCCGACAGGACCGTGTACCCCTCACCGTCGTAAGCCATCCTGTACACGGCACCGCATGGAAGAAGCGACGCTGCCTCAGGGCCTCCGCGCGGGTCTACGGTACCCACGAAAAATATCTGAGTGTCGGATAGGAGCCCATGGACCTGGGCGACTTCATAATAAAGAATGATGGACACCTGGTTGTCCGGAGTGATGTTCGCAAGGTTGATCCAAACGTCGTTCGAAACCTGGCTGCTGAAGGTCAACGTGCCATTTGCCGAACCGGGAGCCGCCCTCATGGTCCCCCATACCGCAAACGACTCGGAGAAAACGAATCGGAACATCGTGCTGTGGGCCGACTCCTGGATTGACTGGGTCACATTCCGACTCGGGAATGGGCTGTTCACGAAAGTTTCGTTGACGAACGTTCTGTCCCGGAGCTCCGTGAAGTCGGGCACCGGGACCCAGAGCTCGGCGCTCGTCCCGGGGTTCCGCATGAGAACGAAGAGATGGTAATTGTACACCTCAAGCGTAGCACGCGAGTTCCCTCCCGCGAGGGCAAGGAAAAGAATCAATCCCGCGAAAGCGAGCACGACCAATCCCGCGACGAGGATGACGAGGGCCTGCTTCGTGGACGGAAAAGTCGACCTAGCGTGCTCAGTCGGGCCAATCACTTTCTTTGGACTCCTCTAGATTGCTGCTTTGCTCGAAACCAGCCTGCCCGGACGATCCCTCCGAAGCAAAACGCGAGATTTGCTCCCTACGCCCCAGCCCGTATAAGGACTCGTCGTGTCCTGGTGCATTCTGAAGCCGCGGTTCGCATACCAAAGTGCAGAGCGCCGGAGGTTCACATGATAGTTCGGTTCTCCATCCTGGCCGGGGATGGTTCGTCTGCGCATCCGGGGGCGAAGCTGGAGATCCGCAGGGGGAATTGATTCGAAGACAAATTCAAGAGGCGGCGGGCAGTTTAGCGGCCCGGGAACTCCCAAGGAGCTACCGACATGCCGCAGAAGAGGAAGAGACCGCCACGCGAGATCGAGACCGCCGTGAAGACCATCATCGCGTGCCTCTGGTTCGACCGGCAAGCGGAGGAGGCCGCAAGGTTCTACGTATCCCTGTTCCCGGATTCGCATCTCGACAAGGTCGTCGAAGCGCCTGCGGACTTCCCGAGCGGGAAGAAGGGAGACGTCCTGTCCGTCGACTTCACCCTGATGGGCCGGAAGTTCAGCGGCCTGAATGGGGGACCGTACTTCAAGTTCAACGAAGCCGTCTCCTTCACCGTCCCATGCGAGAGCCAGGCCGAGGTGGACCGATACTGGAACGCCCTGTCGGCGGTTCCCGAGGCCGAGCAGTGCGGCTGGGTGAAGGACCGGTACGGTCTCTCGTGGCAAATCGTGCCGACGATGCTGTACGGACTCCTGGCCGACCCGGATCGCAAGAAGGCCGGGCGCGTGATGGAAGTCATGCTCAAAATGAAGAAGCTTGACATCAAGACGCTGCAAGAAGCCTACGAGCACGCCAAGTGACCTCTCGAACCCTTCGCAAAGTGGAATGCCATAGGTCCACCCTGTCGGGCGGGGATGCCGCGGCGCTATCGGAAGACAAGCCCGCAAGCAGAGCCGCAGGGGGGAATTGAACCCCCGACCTGCGCCTTACCAAGGCGCCGGGACCAATCATTAAGTAAAGCACGGGTCTTCGCTTCGAGGAAAATGAAGACCGCCCTTTCCTCCTTCGATCTCCGGGCCCTCGTTGCCGAGTGGCAGGAGCTGATCGGCGGTCATGTCGACAAGGCGTACCAGAAGGCAGACGAAGTCATCCTTCGGATCAATGCACCTGCACGCGGCAAGGTCGAATTGTTCTACCAGGCGGGGCAATGGCTGTGCCTCCACGACGTCGAGAACAAGCCGGAATCCCCGCCGCCGTTCGCGCAGAGTCTGCGGCGGCTCCTCGACAACGCCCGCATCCAGGGCATCGAGCAACGCGGGTTCGACAGGATTGCGGTCTTCCATCTCGAGCGCGGAGGCGAACCAATCGACCTCATTTTCGAGGTATTCGGCAAAGGGAATATCGTCGTCGCGAAGAAGGACACGATCGCCGCGGCCCTCTTTCCGCAGACGTTCAAAGACCGAGCGGTTCAAATCGGCGAGGAGTATCGGTTCCCGGAAGCAGGGCTGGACCCGCTCGAGCTTGACCGAAGCGCTTTCACGACCGCACTGCGGACAGCCAAGGGTCAGGTCGTTCGGGTCCTCGCGAGCGTCCTGAACCTAGGCGGCACATACGCCGAGGAAATCTGCCTGCGGGCCGAGGTCGAGAAACAAACGAAAGTGAAAGAGCTCAGCGATGCGCAAGTGGACGGACTCTTCACCGCTCTCAACAACCTCGCGGTGGCCGTCGACCAGGAACCACACCCTCGGGTGGTCTTCCAAATCGGCCGCGCAATCGACGCGACGCCCATCGAGCTCGCTCAATACCGCGACTTCGAATCGCGAGAGTTTCCGACATTCAACGAGGCCCTTTCCCACTACGTGACCGTCGCGGAGCCGCAAACGGCGATGGCGGAAAACGTCGCGGCGAAATTCGAACGGCGAATCGCACAGCAGCGGGAGTCGATGGAGGCCTTGCGGGACGAGGCGATGGGGCTCGAAGCCCAGGCGGTCTTTCTCTATGGCCACTATGCGGTCTTCGACGAGCTCCTGAAAGCGATCCGGGAGGGCCGCACCCCGCCGGAACATGCGCAGATCAAAGCGATCGACCGGAAGGAACATGCGGTCACGCTCGCCATCGGCGACTTCGATGCGATCACGCTGGACTACGAAAAGGACGTGACCGCGAACGCCCAGGCCCTTTACGACCGCCGCAAAGACGCGTTGGCCAAAGCCCAACGGGTCGACGAAGCGACCACCGCCACTCGGGCGGAAAGGGAAGCCGCTCAAGCGAAGGCGGTCAAGGTCGCAAAACGGCCACGAATCAAGTCGACGAAGTCGATGTGGTTCGAGGCCTACCGATGGACGATCGCCTCGGAAGGGTTCCTCATCCTCGGCGGTCGAGACGCCCGCACGAACGACCAACTCGTGAAGAAGCACCTGAAAGAAGGGGATCGGTACGCCCATGCCGACGTCCACGGAGCGCCCTCCACCGTGGTCAAGGACGGTGCTCGGGCTTCCGACGTAACCCTAGGGGAGGCATGCGAGTTCGCGCTCGTGTACAGCAAGGCGTGGTCCGCGGGTCTGGCGAGTGGCAGCGCGTACTGGGTCCTGCCGGAGCAGGTGTCGAAGCAGGCGGAGTCTGGCGAGTTCCTGCCGCGGGGCGCGTTCGTCATCCGCGGAAAACGAAACTACATCCACGACCTGCCCGTCCGGATGGCGGTCGGCGAGGTCGAGGTCGAGGGCCACCGAAAGATTATGGGCGGGCCCGTCACCGCGGTCGCGGCCCGCTCCGCGCGATACGCCGTCCTGGCCCCGGGGAAGGGAGATCGCGAGGCGATCACGAGGAAACTCGCAGCGGTCTTCGTCGTACCGATCGAGGAGATCGCTCGCGCGATGCCTCCCGGCAGCGTTGAAATCGTCGAGTCACACGGCATCGAGGCCTGAACGTGCGACGACTTGCAGCGACAAGCCCTATACATCCGAGCGCCATTACGCACCGGCGGGTTTTGGGGGCCTGATGTCTCAAGCCGACGCATTCGTCGTGCAGCTCCCGGACGATGAGCGGCCGACGAAGTGGTACAACATTCAGGCGGACCTTCCGGAGCCGCTCCCGCCCCCGAAGGATCCCGCGACCGGCCCTTCGCGAATCAAGGCGCTCCCGGACCTGTTGGTCGGCGAATGCTTGCGTCAAGAGAACTCGACGCAGCGATGGATCGACATTCCTCCGGAGATTCAGGACCTGTACCGCCAGGCGGGTCGACCGAGGCCGCTGATCCGTGCACGCCGCCTCGAGGAACGACTCGGGACTCCCGCGCATCTGTACTACAAGACGGAATTCTACAGCCCCACCGGCAGCCACAAGGTGAATACTGCGCTCGCGCAGGCCTGGTACGCCAAGCAGGAGGGATACGAACGCCTCACCACGGAGACCGGGGCAGGGCAGTGGGGCACGGCCCTCGCGTACGCGGCGAGCCTCGTCGGCCTGAAGACGACGGTCTTCTGGGTCCGCGCGGTCCACGATTGGAAGACGCAACGCCGGCAATTCATGCGGCTGTACGGCGCGACGGTCCACGCCTCTCCCAGTCCGGAGACGGCGACCGGACGGGCCCTGCTCGAGAAAGACCCGCATCATCCGGGCTCCCTCGGCATCGCCGTGTCAGAAGGCCTCGAGGACGCGGGCCGCGATGAGAAGGCGATCTACTGCCTGGGGTCGGTCCTCAACCATGTCCTCCTCCACCAAACGGTCATCGGCCTCGAGACCCAACGGCAGTTCGAGCAGATCGGCGAATATCCGGACCTGATGGTCTCTAGCCTCGGCGGCGGCTCGAATTTCGGCGGATTCACCCTTCCGTTCTTCGCGGACGCGCTCCGCGGCAAGGCGATCCGCTTCCTCGCGGCCCAGAGCGCGGCGGCCCCGAACCTCCAGGGGGAGTACCGATACGACTTCGCGGACCATGCCGAGCTCACGCCGATGCTGAAGATGTACACCCTCGGCCACCGCACGGAGATGAAACCGGTCCGCGGGGATGGCCTGAGGTATCACGGGTGCTCCCCGATCCTCTCGCTCTTGCGCCACCGCGGATTGATCGACACGATCGCCTACCCCACCGACGAGCGACACGTCTTCGAGCGGGCGCGCATGTTCGTCCAGGCCGAGGGCTTCCTGCCGGCCCCGGAGAGCGCATACAGCATCGCATGCGCGATGGACGAGGCCCTCAAAGCGAAGGAAAGCGGGGAACGAAGCGTGATCGCCTTCAACGTGAGCGGCCACGGATTCATGGACATGGAAGGCTACGCGGACGTCTTGGGCCTCTGAGCTCGGCGGCCTTCCCGCAGCAAGTTGATTAAGGACGTCCGAGTGCTGAGGCGATGCCACTCAGTGGGGTGGGGAGTCCATGGGAGCGTACCTGCGCACCTTCGCCCTCTTCGTGTTGCTCACCGGCATCTTCGTCCTCTTCGGCTACGCGATCGGGAGCGTGTGGCTTGGGAACGCGGTCGGCGGAATCGTGGCGTTCCTCCTTCTCGCGGGCGCGATGAACGCGATCGCCTACTTCGCCTCGGACCGCATCGTGTTGTGGTCCTACCGGGCCAAGCTCGTGACGGAAGCAGAGGCCCCAAAGCTGTATTGGATTGTTCGTGAGGTGACGCAGCAGGCGAACCTACCGATGCCCAAGGTGGCCATCATCCCCACCCAGACGCCGAATGCGATGGCGACCGGCCGGAATCCGAAGCATGCGGTCGTCGCGGTGACCCAGGGGATCCTGACCCTTCTTACGGAAGACGAGCTTCGTGGAGTCTTGGCCCACGAAATCTCGCACGTCCGGAACCGCGACATCCTGGTCATGTCAGTGGCTGCGACCCTCGCCGGGGCGATCTCGTTCATGGCCCGGATGTTCGGCTGGAACATGCTGTTCGGGGGCGGCTCCCGGGATCGGAACGGGAACGCGGGCACGCTCATCCTGGCGCTCGTCGGGATGATCCTCGCGCCTATTGCCGCGATCCTCGTCCAGCTCGCGATCTCCCGGAGCCGAGAGTACAAGGCCGACTACAGCGGCGCGAAGACAATCGGACAGCCGCTCGCCCTCGCCTCGGCGCTCGAGAAGCTCGAGGCGGCGAACAAGCGGAGACCCTTTACGTTCGGCAGTCCCGCGTCCCAGAGCCTGTTCATCGTGAACCCGTTCGCTGCCGGGGCGTTCGTGCGGATGTTCAGCACGCACCCGCCGATTCACGAGCGGATCGCGCGCCTGAAGGCTCTCGCCCAAGGCGTCGACAAGTACTGACGCCTCACCCGAACTCGTGCCCGACGTGCCGACCGTGGCGGGCGTCCAGATCGCGAATCTTGTCCCGGACCTTCGGGTTCGGTTCGAGGATCTCGTACTCCTCGAGGTAATTCCGGTCTTTGTAGACGACCGTCGTCCGTCCGTCTTTCACGGTCCGGATCACCAAGTTCAGGTCGGCCCCGCCCTCGGGGCCCTCGTACAGCGTGTAGAAGCCCAGAAAGTGACCAATCATCTCCTCGAAACCGGAGTGGGGATAGTAGAAGCGGAAACGCACCCGGTCCCCCGGGAAAATGTCCATCTTCTCGAGGAGCGTCTCGTCGAGGATCCCCGCCTCCTTGAGGATGCGACGCTCCTCATTGATGTCGTCCTTGAGCTCCGCCATGGTGCCCAGCGAGAGAGCCGCCGTTCGTCTTAAACCAGCGCCTCGCGTCACTCCTACGCGTGCGATGGTCGCCGCGTGATCAAGCGGCGCTCCGAATCTCCGAGACTTTCTTCCATGCAGGCCACCGCCTCTCGATGGCGTAGTCCAGAGACCATCGGCTCGGGCCGAAGGCGGCGTTGATGATCATGAGGAGGAGGAACACGAAGGCGTAGATGATCCCGGTCCCGATGTCCGTGGAACTCGGGCCATAGGGACCTCCGAACCCCTCGGGAACCGACCAGATGACGAGACTGAGGAAGATGCCCGCCGTGTACGCCACCTTCCGCATGAATCCCAGGAGGAGCGCGAAACCCAGGGCCAACTCCAGCGCGCCGATCGTCGTGACGAAGAAGCTGGGATTCGCGCTCACGGTTTGGCTCCAGAAACCGAACCACGGCTGCAGCCAGCTCGGCTGGCCCTGGCCCGCGTCGGAAATCATCTGAGCCAAGGAGTCGGCGAAGCCCGCTTGGAACTTGAATGCCCCATCAATGATCCAGACGACGCCGAAGATCACTCGCATCGTGGTCTTCAGGGAAGCCAAGTGCCGCACGAACCAGTTGTCGAGGAAGACCTGAACGGATGCCATGGATGCTCGCCTCACGAGGCCACCTTCCGGGGCGGTATTTGAGGGCTGGACACGTACAGACCGTACTCGCGCGGTTGGAACTCGACTCCACCATCGACTCCGGCATTGGCCATCGGACGACCGAGGTCGGCTGCGGAGTGTGAGGGACCCAAGGCCCGGCTGGTTCAGGCGTCCATGTACCGGTAGAACTCGTACGGGGAGGGCCGCAGCGAGGTCTGGAGGTGCTCGTCGAGCTTCAGCTCCTCGTACTTCTCGAGGAGGTCCTGCGGGAAGACCGTCTTGAGGAACATGTAGTCGGTTTGCAGGTGCTCGATGGACTCCTTCAGGGATCCCGGCAACTCGCGGACGCCGTACTCCTTGCGCTTGCTCGCGCTGAGATGGTACAGGTCCTCGTCGACGGGGTTGCCCGGATCGATCTTCTTCTTCACGCCGTCGAGGCCCGCGCACAGCATTGCGGCGAAGGACAGGTACGGGTTGCAGGCCGGGTCCGGCGTCCGATATTCGATCCGTTTCGCGGCTTCGATGCCCTGGTAGTACATCGGAATCCGGATGTTCGCGCTCCGGTTCCGCTTGGACCAGGCAATGAACACGGGCGCCTCGTAGCCCGGGACGAGCCGGCGGTAGGAGTTCGTCGTCGGGTTTGTGAACGCACACAGGCTGCGGGCGTGCTCCATCAACCCGCCGATGTAGTACCGGCACGTCTGGCTGATCTCCGCGTACTCGTCCTTCGGGTCGTACATCATGTTCTTGCCTTTCGTCCAGAGGCTCTGGTGCACGTGCATCCCGCTCGCGTTGTCGCCGAAGATCGGCTTCGGCATGAACGTCGCCATCATGCCCATCTTGTGGGCGACCATCTTCATGACGTAGCGGTACGTGACGACGTTGTCCGCCATGGGCACGAGCTCATCGTAGCGCATGTCGATCTCGCACTGCCCGGCCGTGGCGACCTCGTGATGGTGCGCATCGAGGGTGAGCCCGAAGGATTCGATGAGCACACGACACGCCTCGTTGCGGAAGTCTTGCAAGCTGTCGACGGGCGGCGCGGGATAGTAGCCTTCCTTGAACCGGATCGGGAAGTTCTTGCCGTTGGTGTCCTGCCAAGGCGCCTCCCGCGACATGATCTCGTACCCAGCACCAGACCAAGGGTTACGGGCCGCGTCCGCGGTCGGGACCATCCTGATGCCGTCGAACACGAAGAACTCGATCTCCGGACCCCAGTATGTCGTGTCGTAGCCTTGATCGGCCGCGAACTGGACGGCGCGCTGGGCCATATAGCGGGAGTCGCGGGTGAACCGCTCGTGGCTGCCGCCCTCGTATACGTCAACGAGGAATCGCGCCGTCTTGTGGGCGCTCTCATACCATGGGAGCACGGCGAAGGTGGACGGGTCGGGGTCCATCACCATGTCGGACTCGTGGATCTCCTTGAATCCCTTGATCGAGGAGCCGTCCAGCTTGCCCACGCCCCGCTTGAACTCCTCCGGTCCGAGCGACGTCGACGGAATCGTGATGTGCTGGAGCGCGCCGAGCACGTCGACGAACTGAAGGTCGATCCATCGGATCCCCTCGGTCTCGATCCGCTTCAGCACCGACGCCATGGTCATCTTCTTCGACTTTGCCGGGCTACTCGCAGAAATCGCCATCGCCTTCCCGCCTGGACGGAGCCACCGTTCCGTCCGTTGCCTCGGCAGAAATTTGAACATATATAAACTGTTCCGAGGTGAAATCGTACGAATGGCCGGAATATTGATACGGAACGAAACAATGTTCGATGGACCCCCAAGGCCGTCGTACACTTCGAGCACCGCGACGGTGGGGCGAGGCGATTCGGATGGCAGAACCGACGACTCTCGATGAACTCGATGTCAAGATCCTGCGGCTGTTGAATTCGGACGCACGAAAATCGTATCGCGACATCGCCAAGGCAACCGATGCGAGCATCAGCACCGTCTCCAGCCGGGTCCGAAAGCTCGAGGACCTCGGGGTCATTACCGGATACGTCCCCGTCTTGAACGAGGCCCGACTCGGCTATGACGTCCTCGCGGTCGTCGGCGTGAAGATCCACAAGGGCAAGCTCCTCGAGGTCCAGCGTCGGATTGCGAAGGACGACCGCGTCACGCATGTCTACGACGTCACGGGGGAATGGGACTCGATCGTCGTCGTCCGCCTGAAGAACACGCGGGAGCTCGATGCGTTCATCAAGCGCCTCGGCTCGATGGAGTACGTCGAGAACACGTACACGCAGGTGGTCCTCAACGTGGTGAAGGAGGAGCGACGCGTCCTTCTCTAGGCCGAACGGCCGGGCCTAGAGGTTCATCACGACGACGTCTTTCACGGCCCGCATGCCCTGGAACGGCAAGATCAGCCGGCCCTCAGGGTCTGTCTTCATGCTCTTCGTCGCCACGTTCTCGGCCGGCAGCACGAGGACGTCGGACAGCTTCCCGCTCTTCGTGTTCACGATGAAGTTCTCGATGGTCCCCAGGATCTGACCGTCGTTCGTCATCACGGTCTTGCCCCGAAGCTCGGTGGCAAACTTCTTCATCCCATCACCCGCATCGGTGAGGGTCCCCCGCGGCACCGCCTCTGACGCGCTCTATATGAAGATTCCGCCGCGATGGATTTGACTCAGGAAGAGGGACGCCATCCCGGCGGCGGAGACGGAATCATCGCGCGGACGCTCTTGACGTACGGGAAGACGGCGCCGGCGGTCCCCAAGATCACGGCGAGGAGCAGGATCCACCATCCGAGCCCCGGTCCCCACGACCAACCGGTCGGCGGGGCCGAAGTGCTCGCGGATCCCCAGAAGCCGCCGATCGTGAACGCGCCGACGTCTTCGGTCGCGGCACCCGGGATCGCGACGATCGGATAAAAGAGGGCGAACAACGCCACCCCGAGGACGATGAGGCTGAGGATCAGCAGGCTGAGCGTCGGCATCGCGCGACCGTACTCCATCGAGAAGAGGCCGAGGACGACGGCGAGGACGACGAGGAATACGAGGTCGAGCAAGTACGCGGTCCCGAGGACGCTCGCCACCGCGCGGTAGGGCGACACGGTCGACGAGTACGGGAGAATCACGGTCCCGTCCCAGGCCCCGCCGACGTAGCGGTCCGTGGTGAACGTCGTCCAGGAGAACGAACTGATGTTTTGGTCCGTGCCCATGGCCTCGGAGAGCGACCAGAACGGGAGGGCGAGGGACACCAAGACCAAGACGATCGCGAGGCCGAGCGCGATCCGCGACGGCCCCAGCGCGAGCACGCGGGTGATCCCCGTTCGCCAGGGTGAGCCCGGACGGAGCATCGGATTCCCTCAAGGAGCGAGGTGGATAAATAACGTCCGCTGAGGGATCGCTCAGCGATAAAGGATGTTCTCTTCCCGGCGACCCCGGTCGATGCCCTTCTTGAACTTCTTGTCGAATTCCTCGTAGAACTTGATCGTGTCCGCGTCGATGCTCGGGCGGACGACCTTCATCGCTTCCTGGAAGTGGGCCGTCGTGACCTTCTTCGCATGCTTCGCCTCGCGCAACGCGATCATCGCGGCCTCCCGGCACAGGCCCTCGATGTCCGCCCCGGAGTAGCTGTCGAGGTCCACCGCGAGCTCTTCGAGGTCGACCCCTTCGAGAGGCATCGTGCGCGTGTGGACCTTCAGAATCGCGAGCCGTGCATCCTTGTTCGGCGTCGGCACGAGGAGGATCCGATCGAAACGGCCCGTTCGTAGCATCGCCGGATCGAGCCGGTCCGGCCGGTTCGTCGCGCCGATGACGCAGACGCCTTCGAGGGCCTCGAGTCCGTCCATCGAGGTCAGGAGCTGATTCACCACGCGCTCGCTCACCCCGCTGTCCGTGTCGAAGCCGCGTACGTGCGCGATCGCGTCGAGCTCGTCGAGGAAGACGATGCACGGCGCGACCTGCTTCGCCTTCTTGAAGATCATGCGGACGGCCTTCTCGGATTCCCCGACCCACTTCGACATGACCTCGGGTCCCTTGATCGAGATGAAGTTCGCCTCGGATTCCGTTGCGACGGCCTTCGCGAGCAGCGTCTTCCCGGAGCCGGGCGGGCCGTACAGCAAGATGCCCCGCGGCGGGCGGATGCCCATCCGCTTGAACGCCTCCGGATCCTTCAGCGGCATCTCGACGGCCTCGCGCAGTTTCATCTTGACGTCTTCGAGGCCGCCGACGTCGGACCAGTTCACGCGGGGCACCTCGACGAGGACCTCGCGCATCGCGCTCGGCTCGATTTCCTTCAGGGCCTGCTTGAAGTCGTCGGCCAGGACGCGCATCTTCTCGAGGGTCTCCGCAGGAATGGGCTTGTCGAGGTCGATGTCGGGGAGATAGCGGCGGAGCGTCTTCATCGCGGCTTCGCGGGCGAGCGCCGCGAGGTCCGCCCCGACGAAGCCGTGGCAGACATCCGCGAGTTCGGAGAGGAGCCGGTCGCGTTCTTCCTCGACGCCTTCGATCGGCATGCCGCGCGTGTGGATCTGCAGGATCTCCTTCCGTCCGCTCCGGTCCGGGACGCCGATCTCGATCTCGCGATCGAACCGACCGGGTCGGCGCAACGCCGGATCGATTGCCTCGTCCCGGTTCGTCGCGCCGATCACGATGACCTGGCCGCGGCCCGAAAGGCCGTCCATCAGAGTGAGGAGCTGCGCGACGACGCGTCGCTCGACCTCACCGGTCACCTCTTCTCGTTTGGGGGCGATCGAGTCGAGCTCATCGATGAAGAGGACGCTCGGAGCGTTCTTCTGGGCCTCCTCGAACTTCTCGCGGAGGCGCTCCTCGCTCTGACCGTAATATTTCGACATGATTTCCGGGCCCTGGATGGAATAGAAGTTCGCGCCGGCTTCATTGGCCACCGCCTTCGCGATGAGCGTCTTGCCGGTGCCGGGCGGACCATAGAGGAGAACCCCTTTCGGCGGATCGATCCCGAGGCGCTCGAACAGTTCCGCGTGTTTGAGGGGGAGCTCGATCATCTCGCGGACCTTCATCAGCTCCTCCTTGAGTCCGCCGATGTCCTCGTACGTGACCGTGGGCGTGAGGACCTCGCCCTCGCGGACGGGCTCCTCTTTCATCTCGATGATCGTGTCGTCCTGGATCTGGACGACGCCCTTCGGAGCCGTGCTGATGACCATGAACGGCAACGCACCGCCCATGAGGGCGATTCCGGGGACGATGACGACGTCGCCCTTGTTGAGCGGGCGTTTCAGCAGGCCCCGCTTGACGAAGTTCTCAATTCCCTGGCCGAACGAGATCTTGTGGCCCTCGCTGATGATCGGCGCGATCGTGATCCGCTCCGCGGGGAGGACTTCGGCCTTGCGGACCTCGACCTTGTCCCCGAGGCTCACGCCGACGTTTCGGCGGACGAGACCGTCGATGCGGATGATGCCTTTGCCTTCGTCCTCTTGCATGACCCGGAAGAGCTTCGCGGCGGTGGACTTCTTGCCCAAAATCTGGATGATCTCGCCGACGTCCACTCCGAGCGCGACACGGGTCTTCGTGTCGACGCGTGCCCGACCCAAACCGACGTCCGACTGGGGCGCTTCGGCCACCTTGAGGACAATCCGCTCAGGCACGCCTATTCGAACTCCCCCGGCTTATATCAAGGTTCCGGGACGATAATCGTCGTCGGACAAAGTTGACAAATCAGGATGGGGTCCGACGCTCGCGGACCTCGCTCGACGAGTGAACGACGAGCTCCTTCGCCTCGACGACGTCAATATGGCAGTGGGGCCCGATGCGGACCTCCTCGCCCTTGACGAACGCGGCGGTCGTCGCCTCGAGCTCGATCTCCTCGCCCTCGATGCGGTCCGCGGTCAGCTCCCCGCGGATGCGGAAAAAACCGCCCGTGGCCTTCACTCGAATCTCCTCGGCCTCGATCGTCGAAATCTTCGATGTGCCGCCCAGATCGATTGCGACTTCCTCGGCCTTCAGCCCGCCGTCGATGCGAACGGATCCGCTCGATCGAAATTCCTCGGCGGCGACTCGCCCTTTGACGGTCAGCGAACCACTCGAGGAAATCTCCTCGGCCTCGATGGAGCCGTCGACCTGGAGCGCGCCGCTCGTCTCGACCTCTTCGGCCTTCAGACTCCCGGCGATTCGCGTCGAGCCCGCAGACCGGAATTCCTCCACATGCACATCGGCCTCGAAGATGCAGGACCCGGCGATGCGCGCGGTCTCGGCCTCCAGGGCACCTTGGACCCGCGCACTGCCCGCCGACTTGAACTCGACCGTCTTGACCGGGTTCCCGCTCACGACGCCGCTGCCGAGGATCTTGATCGACTCCTCGCTCAGCTGCGTCCCGATTCCCGAGAAATCGACCGCACGCATCGCTTCGCCGACGATGTGACCCGCATGCTCCGCATGGCGGCCCGCCTCGGCCGTTGCCTGCGCGACCACGGCCCCGATCGCCTCGCCGAGGTCCGGCATCGTCGGCGGGGACGGTTCCGACTCCTCCGGTTCCTCCGGTTCCGAATCGTAGCGGGCTTTGATCTCCAGGTACGTCTTCTCGTTGATCTCGCCCCGCGCGAGCCGTTCTTCAAGCTTTCGGAGGATGTCCTTCCGTTTCATTGGTTCCACCGGAAAGTGGAGGCCACAGCGAAATAGATTTCCTTCCGAGCGACAGCCTCGATCGGCGTCTTCGTCGTCCACGCCTCGGTCCTTTGGCCGGTCCGCTTCGACTTCGCCGCGTCCTCGTGTGCTTGGGAGCGCAGCCTCGTCTCCTGCAGCCCGACCTCCTTGTGTCCGAACATGCAGAGTCGATGGGACCCGGTTTATTTATGCAAGCCTCGCGGATAATAATGATACCTTCCGCCGCTGTCCCGACATCATCTCCCTCCGGGGAGACGACGTTCGATGCGAAGCGGAAGAACGTTGAAGTAGGCTGACACGACTCGCCAGCCGGGATGCCGGAACCGCTGGAGCTAATCCGGATTGCGGGTTCGGAGACGCGCCGCCAAATCCTCCGCTTGCTCCAGCAAGGGTTCGATCATCCGGAGGATCTCGCGAAGAAACTGAAGATCCGCCGGACCTCCGTGGACAAGCAACTCGTCGAGCTGTTCGCGTGGGGCCTCGTGGATCGTGCCGCGATTTTCCCGCCGAACGGTCGGCCGCGAATCGTGTACCAGGTGACACAACGGGGAAAGGATCTGTTGGACCTCCTCGAACGCGTCGTGAAAGAGTACACGTCGTCCTTCAGATCGGACTTCGCCCGCGAACTCGAGGCGCTGGAGGCAAAGCTCGCCGCCGGTGAGATCGCGGAGGAGATGTACTTCAAGCGCCGCAAGGAGCTCGAGGCGCGATACAGCCTAGCCCTGTGACTGCCGTTCCTTGCGCCGCGCGCGGGCAATCGCTTCCTCCAGGGAGAGGTCGCCGCGGGCCACCGCCCCGGCGAGCTCGGACGAGATCGTGACGACGCCCCCGCTGTCGAGGCGCGACCGGCGCTGAATCTCGCGCACTTCTCCGGGCGTGGGTCGAATCTCGACCGGCGGTTCCACCCGGCGTCCGGAGGACTTCGCAATGTCAATCGCTGCGTCGACGTCTGGCTGCGCGGTCCGGTGTGTCGTCCCCGCTTCGTCGACGACTTCCACGCGGAGCTGGTCCCTCGCGAGCGCCTTCAGGATCCGATCCCGGTTCGTCGGATCGCCGTGACCGATTCGCACCCGGATGTCCCTCGCTGGGAACGTGCGGAGCGCCTGGCGGACGTGGAACGCGACCGCCTCCGGGCTCGCCGCGATTCGGGTGTCGACCACCTCGCCATCCCCGATGATCGCGACGCCCGGCTCCCGCCCCGGATCGACGCCGATCCGCAGCTCCTCCCATTCCGACTTGCCGCGCAACAGTTGGAGGGCCTTTGCGATCGACGAGTCGATGTCATCGACGGGTACGACGTTCCGAAGGTGGACGCGGCTCGCTTCCGCGGGGGACGTCAGGATCGCGCCGACGGCGTCCGGCACGCGGCGGGCGAACGACAGGCTCGTGAACGGAAGGTCGCGTGCCTTCAGCGCGGCAACGAGGTCGTGGTAGAGCCGGAAGTCTTCGGTGAGAATGCCCAGGACCTTTCGCATCCGACGACGAAACCGGGGCGAGACTCATAATCCTTCTCCGATTCCGACGTTACCAGGAATGATTCACATCTCTGATTTCCGTGGCGGAAACGATTCATACCGACCTCCGGCATAATCGCCAGGGAGGAGATACATATCCTGCAGGATCAGGTTGCTCCGACTCAGATCGGAACGGAACTCGACGCGAAGGGCTTGCTTCTTCGGGACGCGCTGGCAATCGTGACCGTCGTAGGGGCACTCGTAGCCTTCTACGGAATGATCAAGCTCGTGTCCTATCTGGCGGGAATCCCGTCGCCTTAGGGTCGCCGAAACCGATCGAACGCCCCCCGGTGGCCGGGCTCATCCCGTAGCCCCCGGAGTTGCTCGAAGAGACGACGCTCCTCCGCCGACAACCGACTCGGCGTCTGCACGATCACGCGGACCAACTGGTCTCCCCGACCCGATTCTTGGAACCGCGGGAGGCCCTTTCCCCGGAGGCGGAGGATCGTGCCGCTCTGGATCCCCGCAGGGATCCGCAGGCGGCTCGTGCCGTCCAGAGTCGGCACCTCGACCTCCGCGCCCAGGGCCGCTTGAGTGAAGGAGATTGGCAGTTCGAACAGGATGTCGTCGCCTTCGCGGGCGAAGCGCTCGTGCGGCCGGACACGGACCGCCACGTAGAGGTCGCCGGGCGGCGCCCCGGCGTCTCCCGCGAGACCGCGGCCGGGGACCCGGAGCTGGACGCCGTCCGGGACGCCGGGCGGGATCTCCACGGCGATCGTCCGCGTTTCCGCGATCCGGCCCTCCCCGTGGCACCGCGGACACGGTCGCTCCGGCCATTGGCCGCGACCGTTGCACTTCGGGCACGTCGTGATCGTGATGAACTGACTGTAGCCCCGCCGCTGGGAGGCGCTCACCTGGCCCCGGCCGTTGCACGTCGGACAGGTGACGAGGCGCTCCCCTTCGGCCCCCGTACCCCGGCACGCCGGGCAGGTCATGGGGTAATGGACCGTGACCTCCTTCCGTCCGCCTCGAGCGACCTCCTCGAGACCCAGCTCGACCTCGACGCGCGCGTCTTGGCCGGGCGCCGGGCCGCGACGTCGGGCGACCGACCCACCGCCGAAGAACTGCTCGAACAGGGAGCCACCGAGCCCCCCGCTCTGACCGAAGAACGACGCGAACAGGTCCCGGCCGAAGATGTCCTCGACATCCCCGGCATGGGTGAACCGGGACCAGTCGAAGCCTTCGCCGCCCCAGACCTGCTGCTTGAGGCCGTCCGCGCCGAACTGGTCGTAGATGCGACGCTTCTCGTCGTCCGCGAGGACCTCGTAGGCCTCGGAGATCTGCTTGAACTTCTCTTCCGCGGCCTTCGGGTTGTCCTTGTTCAGGTCCGGATGGTGTTTCTTCGCGAGCCGGCGGTACGCCCGCTTGATCTCGTCCTGGGACGCCCCGCGAGGGACGCCGAGCCTCTCATAGTAGTCTTCGTCGGCCATGTGGCGCTTCTTCCCGCGGGACGGCCCCGCTCACTTCTTGTCCACGTCCTCGAAGTCCGCGTCCACGACGCCCGGGTCCGATGATCCGCCCGAGTCGCCGGCGCCCGGCGGCGGGGCTTCCGCCGGTCCGCCTTTTCCGTACATCTCGACGCCGATCTTCTGCGCCTCCTGGTTCAGGGAGTCGATCGCGGCGCGGAGCACCGAGATGTCGTCCGTCGTCAGGACCTTCCGGAGGGCCTCGAGCTTCTCCTCGACGGCCTTGCGGGTCCCTTCCGAGATGGCGGAGCCGTGCTCCTTCAGGAGCTTCTCCGTCGCGTAGACGAGTTGGTCGGCATGGTTCCGAAGCTCCACGAACTCGCGGCGACGCCGGTCCTCCTCCGCGTGGCTCTCCGCATCCCGGACCGCGGAGTCGATCTTTCCCTTGTCCATCCGCTGGGGGGCCACGATCGTGAGCTTCTCCGTCTTGCCGGTCGCCATGTCCTTCGCGGAGACGTTCAGGATTCCGTTCGCGTCGATGTCGAAGGTGACCTCGATTTTCGGGACGCCTGCGGGGGCCGGCGGAATGCCCGTGAGATAGAACCGACCCAGGCTCACGTTGTCCCCGGCCATGGCGCGTTCGCCTTGGAGCACGTGGACCTCGACGCTCGTCTGACCATCCGCCGCGGTCGTGAAGATCTCGCTTTTCCGCGTCGGAATCGTCGTGTTCCGCTCGATCAGCTTCGTGAAGATACCGCCCTTCGTCTCGACGCCGAGGCTCAGGGGGGTCACATCGAGCAAGAGGATGTCCTTCACCTCGCCGCTGAGGACCGCGGCCTGGATCGCCGCGCCGAGCGCGACGCACTGCATCGGGTCGACCGTCCGCTCCGCAGGCCGACCGAGGATCTTCTCGAATCGGGATTGGACGGCCGGCATGCGCGTCGGCCCTCCGACCAGGATAACGTGATTGACGTCCCGGTACTGCCACTCGGCGTCCTTGAATGCTTGGCGAATCGGGGCGTCGAGACGATTCAGCACGGGCTCGATCAGTTGTTCGAGCTTCGCGCGGGTGACCTTTTTCTCCAGGTGCACCGGCTGCCCGGCCTTCTGGGCGATGAACGGCAAGTTGATCGTCGTCTCGGTCGCGCTCGTCAACTCGATCTTGGCCTTTTCGCCCGCGTCGCGGAGCCGCTGCATTGCCTGCTTGTCGCTCGAGATGTCCACGCCGTGCTCGGCGCGGAACTCGGCCACGAGCCACTGGACGATGGCGTTGTCCATGTCCATGCCGCCGAGCTGGGTGTCCCCTGCCGTCGCGATGACCTCGAAGACGCCCTCGCCCATCTCCATCAGCGTCACGTCGAAGGTGCCGCCGCCAAGGTCCAGGACCGCGATCTTGCCTTCTCCCTTCTTGTCGAGGCCGTACGCCAAGGCGGCCGCCGTCGGCTCGTTGACGAGACGGAGGACGTCCAGGCCGGCGATCTTGCCCGCATCCTTTGTGGCCTGCCGCTGGTTGTCGTTGAAGTAGGCCGGCACCGTGATCACCGCCTGGTTGATGGGCTGGCCGAGGAACGCCTCCGCGTCCGTCTTGATCTTCCGAAGGATCATCGCGGAAATCTCCTGCGGCGTGTAATCCTTCCCGTCGATCCGGACCTTGTGGTCCGTCCCCATCTTCCGCTTGATCTGCATCACGGTCCGATCGGGGTTCAGGACCGCCTGGCGCTTCGCCGGTTCACCGACGAGGATCCCATCTTTCGTAAAGGCCACGACGGACGGGAACATCTTCCCTCCGTACGCGCTGCCCTCCGCGCTCGGGATGATTCGCGGCGTTCCCCCTTCCATGTACGCGGCCTCGGAGTTGGTCGTGCCGAGGTCGATTCCAATGATCTTAGCCATTTGTTTCACCTCTGTTCTTGACGACGATGACTTGAGCGGGACGCAAGACGCGATCGTGGAGACGGAAGCCCTTCCGCACGACCGCCTTCACGGTGCCGTCCTTCAGCTCGGGATCGGGCACTTGCTCGATGCAGTCCATCTCGTACGGGTCGAAGACCCGCCCCTTCGCCGGAATCTCCTGGAGGCCGACTTCCTGGAGGATTTTCACCAGGTTGTCACGGACCATCCGGACGCCGTCCCCGGCCTCGCCGTCGAGCGCCGCGACCGCCGCGTCCATTTCGTCGACGACCGGCAGGAGGCGCGAAAGCAGCAGTTCATGAGCGAACTTCACGACCGTCGCGGCGTCCCGGTCGACCCGCTTGCGGTAGTTCTCGAACTCCGCCTGGAGATACTTCAGTTTCGTCAGCAGTTCCTCGTTTTGGCGGCGCAGCTCTGCGAGTTCGTCCCTCGGAGGGGCGCCGGTCGATTCCGGAACCCTGGCGTCCTGCGCCTCGTCTTCGTCCTGCAGCGCGGGAGACTTCTCGTTCATCTCAGGTACCTCGCTTGAATCGGGTGCGATGGGCGCGGACCCGACGGAGGGTCACGTCGAGGACGCCGTTCCGGTACGTGACGTTGACCCCGTCCGGCTCGACCGGCTGGGGCAGTTCGATCTCGCGATGGAATACCCGTCCTTCCGCGTCCAGGGCGTGCACCGTGAGGCGATGCTGGGTCGTGGTGACTTCCAAGGTCTCGCTGGACGCGCCGCGGAGTTCGAGGGTGACGTAGATCGAGGACGGGTCCACGACGACTTCCGAGACGGGCTCCCGGGTCAGATGGCTCTCGTCCGCGACGGGCGAGGGAGGCCCCAACGCGGCCGGGCTCGTCGCTCCCACCGCGGGGAGGCTCCGGTGAGCGCCGAGGCGCCCGACGATGCGGTCGATGGCGTTGGGGGAGGGACGCTCCCCCTCGCCGGACGGTTCCGAGACCATGGGGACCACCGAGGCCCCGCAAGGGGCCCCTCAGAACTCCTCGCCTTCGCCCCCGTCGCCGCCTTCGCCGCCCTTGCCGCCGCCCGGGGCTCCGCCGCCGCCGGACTTGGCTGCGATGACGTCGTCGATTCGAAGCACCATGACCGCGGCGTCCGTCGCCGAGGAGATGGCCTGGCTCCCGACGCGGATCGGCTCGATCACGTTCTCCTTCTTCATGTCGGAGACTTTGCCGCTGAAGACGTTAATCCCCGCGGTCTTGGTCCCCTTCTTGTGCTGCTGGCGCAGTTCGATCAGGATGTCGATCGGGTCCAAGCCTGCGTTCTCGGCGAGGGTCCGCGGGATGACCTCGACGGCGTCCGCGAACGCTTCGATGGCAATCTGCTCGCGCCCACCCACGGTCGATGCGAAGTCTCGAAGGGCCAAGGCAATCTCCATTGCACTCGAACCGCCGCCCGTGATGACCTTGCCGTCCTCGATCGCGACCGCGACAACGCTCGTCGCGTCCTCGAGGGACCGCTCGAGCTCGTCGACGACGTGCTCGGTACCTCCGCGCAGGAGAATCGAAACGGCCTTCGGGTTCTTGCAGCCCGTCACGAAGGTCATCTGGTCATCGCCGATCTTCTTCTCGTAGACCTGCTTGGCGAAACCCAGGTCGTCCTTCGCCAGCTCGTCGAGCTTCGTCACGACCTTCCCACCGGTCGCCTTCGCGAGCTTCTCCATGTCCGACTTCTTGACCCGGCGCACCGCGTAGATCTCCTGCTTCGCAAGGTAGTGCTGTGCGAGGTCGTCGATCCCCTTCTGGCAGAAGATCACGGTCGCGCCGCTCTTCCTCACGATCTCGACCATGCGCTTGAGCATCGACTCTTCCTCGTTCAGGAAGGCTTGGAGTTGGGTCGGGTCCGTGATCTCGATCTTCGCGTCGATCTCCGTCTTCTTGACCTCGAGGGCCGCGTCCACGAGGGCGATCTTTGCGTCCTTCACTTCGCTCGGCATGCCGGGGTGCACGCGTTCCTTGTCGACGATAATGCCGTCGACCAGCTGCGTGTCCGCGATCGAACCGCCCTGCTTCTTCACAATCTGGATGTTGTCATCGTCCACGAAGTACGATCCGTCGGCTCGCTGCTCCGCGACCGTCGTCACCGCCTTCACGGCGATGTCCGCCAGGAGCTCCTTGTGGCCGCTCGCGGACTTGGACGACATCGAAGTCATCCCGACCTTCTTCAGGACATCAAGGTCCTTGATGGAAATCTTCGTCGCGACCTTCTCGAGGACCTCGCGGGCCTTCTCCGAGGCCTGGCGGTACCCGGCCGCGATCACGGTCGGATGGATGTTCTGGTCGATCAGGTCCTCCGCTTTCTTGAGTAGCTCCCCGGCCAAGATGACGGCCGTCGTGGTGCCGTCCCCGGCTTCCTCGTCTTGGGTCTTCGCGACCTCGACGAGCATCTTCGCCGCGGGGTGTTCAATGTCGATCTCCTTGAGGATCGTGACGCCATCGTTTGTGATGACGACGTCCCCGAGGCTGTCCACGAGCATCTTGTCCATTCCGCGGGGGCCCAAAGTCGAGCGCACCGCATCGGCAACCGCCTTCGCGGCGGCGATGTTGTTGAACTGCGCTCCCTTGCCGCGCTCGCGGCGCGTCCCCTCCTTCAGAACCAATATCGGCGTTCCTGCTGGCATCATGTAAATCTCTCCGAATACGGAATTCGGGATTCTGCCTATGTTGGTACTTCTATATAATCATAGCGATGACCGGTTTTGTCCCATTAACGGGGGATGGAATTATTGTCCCGTCGCGGGGGAAGGCCGGCCCAACCCAAGGTTTTTCACCGAGCCAGCCTATACAGAAACGGGAGGAGGTTGGATTTCAGAAGGTGGGCGATGCCTTTTATGGCACTTGGTCAAGCCCATCTTCCCTCCCGTTTTCTCCATAGTTGGCGCCATCTCCAAAAGAAATATGTAGTCGGCGCTTGATACTTCGACGACCAAGTGCCAGGAGTGAGCAAGGCTCCTCCGCCATCATTGCAGTTGGGGGTGGAACTGCATGCTTTGACGGGAGTGTCCGAGCAGGCGCTCCGAGACTTGCGGGAGAAGGGGACGACGAGTCCAAAAGAGTCGAGCACTGACCGCGCCGCGCAAAGCGGGGCTACCCAGTTGCACGGGCTTGCATTTTCCTCTTTGTCTGTGCGGGGCGGGTCATGCCGAAACTCCGACGGGACGACCCATCAACCGCCATCACTGTTCCGCTCCATCGCGAACTCAAGAAAGGGACACTAAGTACACTGCTCAAACACAACGAAAAGATCACTTGCATGGCACGTGACGAATTACTCAAGATGCTCTAGGGTCGGTCGTCTCTTGCCACTGTACCCTATTGTCTGCTTGTCAACGCTCTGGCAAAACTCGTACCATATTTCTTATATACACCATCGCATGAACTGGATTGCCCCATGGCGGATGTTTCGCCGGAGGACCTGGTGCGGTACTTCACGTACCAGTCCCGCGGCCATATGGCTACCACGCGGCTTCACAAGCTCGCCTACCTGGCCCAGCTCCACTCGTATGATTCTATGGGCCAGCCGGTGACTGATCTGGTCTTCATCCGATACAAGCACGGCCCGTGGAGTCCGGACTTATCAGAGGTAATCGAGGACTTTGAGGCAGGGGCCGAGGACGTCCTCGTTGAGACGACCCCATCCGACCACGGGATTGATCGGCGGTTCCGTCCTGCCAAGAGAAAGACGACGGTAACTTGGACGGACAACGGCAAACTGGTTCTCCGCGACATGTGGGCTAAGCTTGGCTACGTTCCGACTCAAGTCCTCGTCGCGGTTTGCAAGTCAGGCTCTTTGTTCAAGCGGACGGCACTCGCGGAAATCGTGGACTTCGTTGCATACGCCCGTCGTCGCGAACAGGCCTTGAAGGGTCTTGAGGAGATGCGAGAGGCGCAAACGCTATCCATTCCTGCCTGGGGTTTCGAATGGGCGGTCACAAAGGAAGAGGCGGGGTTCTCATCTGAGAATCAGGACCTACCTGGTTGCATCACACAGGGGGATACTTTCGAGGAGTTGGAAGCCAACATGTTGGAGGCCTTACTCGCGTATCTCGAAGACAGAGTGAAGGCTGTCGAAATCCTCGTGTGAACTCACAATGGATCCATTCGTCATTGCTGGCCCACAAGCGCCCTCCGCGATGCCGCCTGCGCTCGTCAGCCTAGGTCGTGAGGGTGCTATTTGCTGAGGGCAAGGCTACCACCATGCAGAGTAAAGCTTGTCGATGCTTGTCTTGAACAGCGTCGTGAACTCTGACAAGGCCTGACGGCCGGCTGAGACGCTGTCCTTCGACGAGAGCCATTGAGTCATTCGTTCCAAGCTCACACGTAAAGTTGGTTCCGCGGCAACTTCGGTCGCGAAATCCGCTAGGACGTACGGGTTCCCGGGCTGGTCTTTCTGGATGCAAAGCTTCTGGACTTGGGAAACCCTTTGGGGTGTTTCGTACCCGGCCCATTGAAAGGATGTTTCGAATCGCCGGTACGCGGCTAATACGTTGTCCCCCTCCTTGGTTGACGAAAGGAGTACCACTCCACCGCCCTGTATGACAAACTGAAGGCGTTTGCCGTAAAATAGACCGGTGAGATAGAGGACCCTCGTCGCGGTCGCTTGACTAACCGGAGACTGGCTGAGAGCCTGTTCGAATGCATTCAGCAACGAGTTGCCTGCATTGATCCACGGATAGTAGTGCTTCTGAACGAGTGGAAAGATCAGATCCCTTCTCTTGTCGATGTTCGCGCTTGTCTCCTTATGATACGAGGAAATCTCGCCGTACATGGCCGAGAAGACGATTCCCAACAAGGTAAGAAGGGCCGCGACAATGCTCCCCTTCGCAGCGTCGTCCTTGACCGAAGCGATTAGTGAGGGGCTTAAGGAAATCACCACCACGCCCGCAGCTATCGCGATTCCGATCACGGAAGTGAGTCTCTTTGCGCGTCCCACCGATAACCGACCTCCCCGCGACGCCTTACCGCGCCGAACGAATCTTGGAACCCCGTGGGTCCATTATAACAACTCTCCTGCGGTCCTGTCCCGCGACGCATGGCGGAATCGCTATCCCGTGGTCCATGGCGAGACTCCGCAATGCACATTCTTGTTCACTAGAGGCGGTTTGTCTTGGAGATCCATTATAGCGTCCAAGGGCATCTCGTGGGCAGCTCGCCTTCCCCAGATTGGTCGGTTATCCTGCAAAAGTCGGAGAGTGTGTCGGCAAATTGACGCAAACGCTCGCTGTGGAGCTGCCCGTTTTGCAGGGCGTGGACTCCATTGAAGCTCCGTCTCGGCTCGACACTGCGCGAGACAGCCGATGCCATGATGACTCACATGCGATCGGCCTTCGAACATGCAGGATTGGATGCGAGGGTTCGCATCGTTACTCCGCCCGTGAAAGATCGATTTTGGGTGAAGCTTCTCGGACGTGGGTACCCTCCACCCGGACCGCGATTCCGGTGGTGCACGCATCGTCTGAAGATCCAGCCCGCGAACGCGCTCCTCGATAGCGACGGTCAGTTCAATAACGCGATCCTAACAGGCGTACGCTACGGCGAAAGTGCTTCTCGCGATCAAAATCTCAAGCTAAGTTGCGCGACAGGAGGCGAGTGCGGTCAAGACTACTGGTTCTTCAAAGGGCCGATCGGTTCCAATCGCTCCTACTACGCTCCGATCGTCAAGTGGAGAACGTGCAAGGTTTGGGATTTCCTCGTATTCGTCGCCCCCACCCTCGGTTGGCCGACCGATAAACTCTTTGCCCTATACGGGAACCAAGACTTGCGATTCGGTTGCTGGACATGCTCCCTAGTGCGGCGTGACCGAACGATGGAGAACATCATGAAGAGACCCGGCATGGAGCGACTGGCCGAACTCCACGCCTTCCGAAACGAAATCATCGCGAAATGCCGAGACTCGACGAACCGGATTCAACGGCCGGGCGGCAGGTTGGGCGCTGCAGTCAAGGTGGAGGTGCGGCGAGAACTTCTGCGAAATCTTGTCTCCCTCCAGAAGCGGCTCGGGATGTCGCTGGTGACGTCCGAGGAAGTGAGAGCGATCCGCCGCGAATGGAGGAAACACAACTGGCGGAATGGAACCGTCCTCGAACCGGCCGGTGACCCTCTCGAACAGAACGCGATGGGACAGGCCGAACGACTCGCGAAGTAGAACGTCCAGGCGGAAGATAGAAGTAGATTTTGTCCCCCTTCCCGTGTGCGGAGCTGAGTCCGGGTGGAGGGACCGAATCCCGGGACAACTGACCATGAGTCGAGCGAGTTCGTTCGTGCCATGCCAGTCGCCAACGTTCCCGAGCCACCCGCTACTCCAACGACCGCCGTCGCGCTGGGCGACGTCAGGTGTAGCCATTGTGGCTGGACTTGCGCGGTTAGACCGCCTCATTATGTGCCGACCCCCCGTCCTTCAAGCACCACAAGGTTTGCCATCAAGTGTTTTGGGGTGAGTCGGGATGAACGATGCAGGCGAGTGCGCGTGTTCTCCTATCTGCAGGATGGCGGGGGCGATCCTAGACTCTCCGAAGTTCCTCCGATGCTCCCGGGATACGTTTTCATTCAGGAGATGTTGCGGTATGGAGGAAGCAGGCAGAAGATTGCGAAGCTTCTGGTTGATGCATGTGACCTTCACATGCTTGGATTACTGGAAGCGAATCCCGAATCAAGAGACGCAGCTTTCGCGGCCTCGGCCCTTCACCTACGGAGGGCGGCCGAGTTTTTCTTGCGTCGTATCATTCTTCACGAGAAACGGAAATGGAGATGGGCTGGAAAGCTCGTGAACGACCTTAGGAACTCTCATCCACGAACCCTGCGTGCAGACGCTCGGCCGAAGCAATTGGCCACCCGGTTGAGATTCATCTTTGATACGGGCGATGTCGCCGCGCACGAAGAGATTTTCCCTCGCGGTTGGCGCAAGTACAAAAGGCCAGCGACTGACACATCAATACGAATCTGTCTCTCGAACTTCGAAGAGGTTGCGAACAAGGTGAAGTGGAAGTGAGTCCTGAAACCTTCGAGCCCAAAGATCGCTTCGACATTCAGGTTGCCCTAAAGATAATTCGGCACATCAGTTCTGGAATCTACCGAGATAGAGCGGGTTCGGTCAAGGAACTAATTTCCAACTCGTTCGATGCTCAAGCCACGAAGGTCACCATCGACACCGGGTATCCGAAGCATGACACAATTGTCATTCAGGACAACGGATTCGGGATGGATGCGTCTACGCTGCGCAAGGCCTTCACTCAGGTCGGACTTAGTCTAAAGGTGACCAATCCTGGACTCTACGAAGGGGAAATCAAGAGACCGATGATCGGTCGTTTCGGGATCGGTTTCTTGGCAGCAGCTCACATCAGCAAGGACATCTGGATCACCTCGTTCCGGAAGGGGGAAACTCAGGGACTCCAGGCACACATCGACCTCAATCCGTACTTTCTCTACATGAACTCGATCGAGACATTCGATCAATTCAAGTTCGGGACGGTCGAATATGGGGAGGTCCCGGCGCCGAAGGACGTGACCAGCGGCACTACAGTCGAGCTACGAAACGTTCAAGGTGGATACTTCCACACAACGCTCACGAGAGATGGCATTCGCCTTGTGCGCTGGCCTCCCCGCGGGTTCCAGGAGAAGAAACCCGGTTCCTCGATGAAGCAGTTCGTGGAGCGGTCACAGCGACGAGTCAATCTTCTCTACCTCGACCGGCTCCAGGGAAGAGAGGAAATCCTGTGGCATCTCGGAATGGCGACGCCCGTGCGATACCTCGACGGAGGCCCGATCCGACCTGGACATGCTGAGGGCGAAGCGAAAAAAGTGGTGGACCGAATCGTCGAATACAACGAAGGGCTCAGGTTCGAGGTTTGGATGGATGGCGTTGAGGTCCGAAAGCCCATTCTCCTACCGACACACAGAACCGCGTCGGGCGAGGACGAGGTTGCCGACTTGCCGACAGAGATCTTGGTCTCGCCGGTCAAAATCGATGGCAAGCCGGAGCGGGGTGGAAGGGTACGCGCCGAGGGCTATCTGTTCTACCAACCTTGGCGAATAGTTCCCGCTGAGTTGCGCGGCCTCTACCCACGGGCGAACGGCGTTGGGGTCGGAACGACGTATGAAAACCGGTTCCTCTCCTACCTAAAGGCCGAGAACCCGATCCTTCGTGTTCAGATTTCCGGGGAGCTCTACATCCACGAGGGTCTGTCTGAGGCTCTCAACTTGGACCGATCGGGCTTCATGGAACTCGACCCAGAGTATCAATACTTGGCCACTGAAGCGGGGGGCCAGGTACAGGAGTTTTTCCGCAAGGCGAAAACCACTCGCGCACACCGCAGGACGACGGTCAAGGCAAGGCAAGCGGCAACGGAGCGGGATCGAGCGGTCTCCTCCTTGAAGAACCACCTCAAGCGTCTCGGGATCAAGGCGGATGTCGAGCTCCAGCCAGACATCGATACGACTCAGATTGAGTCCGACTACTCCCAGATCGCCATCTATCCAATCGGGCTCGGCGTTGATATTCTCATAAATAGGGGGGCAAAAACGGTCGTCCTAACTACAACCGACCCAGATGAGATTAACATGGGGAAGGTCGCCCTCATAGTTGACTGGGTCCTTGGCAAGTTCTCCAAGGAGGCTCCTGCGGCGAGGCGCGAGTTCGCCAACCAGCTACGAGTGGTTATCGACGAGGAAGGAAGTGACTGAAGGAACCGCACACGTCGATTCCAGGCTCAAGCGCGATAGGCGACGGTTGAACAGACGAAGTAGGCTCTCGATGAACGGCGCGGCGATGGCTTATGGGTGTTGACCTCATTCCCGCCGGTCTGCGATCCCGCTTTCAGTTCGCGGAACGCGATCATGCTTCGGCAATCCTTGCGAAAGACTTCGCCAGCGAGTTCCGAGACATCTGCGATTGTCTTTCTGTCTTCTCCTTGAAGCGCAGTGCTATCTTGGCTCCCGGCGGCGGGAAGTCTCCGATCTCAAAGGAAATCGATGCCTTTCTGCGCGAACGAGGTTGGCGAGAGACCTCGTTTGCGATCGAGATTCGCGTTGATGGCCAACCCATTCCGATCCCAACCCACAAGATTGACGATTTCAAAGACCGCGTCGGCGTGGAGGTCGAGTGGAACAACAAGACCGAATTCTAC
>WNGJ01003261.1_pt1 | contig 29748 bp, 34 predicted proteins | sample 5400611 | NCBI WGS metagenome assembly WNGJ01 (sample SAMN13153375, study PRJNA577476) | soil metagenome | isolation source: 40 cm soil or saprolite under Garry oak tree replicate 1 | place: USA:California | collected 2016-06-15
ACGCGCGTGATCCCGCAGCCGCGCGCGCGGACGCGCCGATGCATTTTTGGCTTTATCGCGTGCTTCAACTCGGCGTCCTTTTGCTCGCGGCAGGCACAATTCTCGGTGGAGTCTGGGCAAATTATTCCTGGGGCAGATTTTGGGGTTGGGACCCGAAAGAGACCTGGGCATTGATTGCGTTGCTTTGTTACATACTGGCGTTGCACGGCCGGCTGGCGGGTTGGTGGACGCAGTTCGGCCTCGCAGTCGCGAGCGTGGTTTGTTTTCTCGCCGTGTTAATGGCTTGGTATGGCGTGAACTTTGTCCTGGGTAAAGGTCTGCATAGCTACGGATTCGGTATCGGCGGCGAGACATATGTCGCAATCTTTGTCGTTCTCGATCTCTTGTTCGTGGCGTTTGCCATCTGGCGCTGTCGAAGAAGCGCAGGTTCCGTCGCTGAACTCCGTGAGATTAAGGCCCACCGCGCATCGGTGTAGCTGTAGCCGGAACCGCCGATCCCGGTCAGTCCGCGCCCGACCAGCGATAACGGAAAACCGTTTGGAATTGCCCAGCTCTCCGATGACGCGACGCGAGTAATCGCTCTGATAGATGGGCGGTCCTCAATCCTAACTGCACGAAAACCCCTAGAACGGCACAGACCCTTAGCGCGTCCACGCCTTCCAGCGTTTGCGGATTGGCTTGGCGTAATCTTCGATGTCGATCTTTTTCAATCGTTTAACGCCGTCTTTCACCGCTTCGGCCGAGGTTTCGTACTTCTCCCTGGCTGATTTAAAGAACGGCCACAAGAAAGGAAGCGAAAGAAAGCTCCAGCTCCAGTCCACATTTCCGAGCGGCGACTTTACTTCGACGTCGGTTTTAGGCTCGGTTGCATAGCGGATCGCCAATCCGACGGCGATTCCGAGTCCCAAGGCGCCGAGGATCGTCGGCATTGGATTTTCGCGCACGAAGTATTCCGTCCGGTCGCGCGCCCGGCCTGCCTTTTCTTTTGTTCCCTCCCACGTGTGAGTCATTGCCGTGGAAATTTTATTCTGTGTCCGACGAAACTGCTCGCGCCCACCCGAGCCAAATTCTCCTTCGCTCGACTGCAGCGGTGTCGGAAGCGGTTCGTCCCTCGTAATGTCGTCGTTATTGGGATTGATCATACAAATAGTTCGCAAATGGTGACGGCAACGCGTCCCTCAAAATCGCTGTAGCGGCGGTCTATTTGTCGCGCTCTAGCTTTGGCGAAAGCGGATGACCGCCGATCTGCGCTTGCTCAGCGCGAATTTAAGTCCGGGACTGTTTGCGTTTTATGGCGCGAGCCGTTCGATCAGCCAACTCCCGTCGCTCTGTAGCCGGTAACGAAATCGATCGTGCAGGCGATTTGGACGGCCCTGCCAGAATTCTATCGTGTCGGGTTTTACTCGACAACCACCCCAGTGTGGGGGCAACGGAATGGGCTTGTCGCCAAAGCGCTCGGTCATCTCTGCCATCCGCGCATCCAATACGCGACGTCCATCGAGCACTTCGCTCTGGCGCGACGCCCAAGCTCCGAGCTGGCTGCCGATCGGTCGGGAACGAAAATAGCGCTCCGATTCTTCGCGCGAAGTTCTTTCCGCTTTCCCGCTGATGCGAATTTGCCGGTCCAGTTCGATCCAATAAAATGCGAGCGCCGCGTAGGGATTGGCTTCAAGCTGCACGCCTTTTTCGCTTTCGTAATTCGTGAAAAACACGAAGCCGTCCTGATCGAATCCCTTCAACAAGACGATTCGCACCGTTGGTTTGCCATCGCGCCCGGCGGTGGCGAGGCTCATGGCGTTGACGTCGCGAATCTCAGCTTCGATCGCCGCAGTAAACCAGTTTGAGAATTGTTTGATCGGATCAGGATCAAGATCGCGACGGCGCAGTCCATGCGCCGCGTGCTCGTAGCGGGAAGCGGTAGGATCTCGTGGCGTCTCCATTCTAGAAACAACAGGTACGCACCATATTGCGAGGCAAGAAAATTGTCGATCCAGTGGCTCGGAGCCGCGGGAGGGCTCACAGAGCCGTGGCTATAGTTGAAACGGCAGTTTCGCGAGCGGGCACCGACAATTGGCGCAGCTTCTCGACGACTTTCGGCACAATCTCAATCGCACGGTCGATCTGCGATTCCGAGTTAAACCGGCCGAGGGAGAAGCGCAGACTGCGCCGTGCGCCGTCGCTGCTCGAATTCATCGCGCGTAGCACGTGCGATGCTTCCTGCGACCCCGTCCGGCACGCCGAGCCGGCCGAGCAACAAATGTGATGTCGATCCAGTAACAGCAGGGCCGCGGGCGATTCGATTCCTTCAAATAAAAAGCTCGTGGTGTTTGGCAGTCGCGCGGCACGGGCGCCGTTAACCGATGCGCCGTTTACGCTTTGCAAAATCGCTTTTTCAAATCGGTCGCGCATCGCTCGAACCTGCGTTTGTTCCTGCGGGAGATATTCGGCAGCGCGTTCGGCCGCTTTCCCCAAGCCCGCGATCGACGCGACATTTTCCGTTCCACCACGGCGCCCGTTTTCCTGGCCGCCACCCTCGATCAGCGGGTGAAATCGTGTTCGCCGATTGACGTAAAGCGCGCCCACGCCTTTTGGGCCATGAAATTTGTGCGCGGAGAGCGAAAGGAAATTGATTGCCGTATCGCGAAGGCGGATCGGAATTTTACCGACTGCTTGCACCGCATCGGTGTGAAACAGCACGCCTTTCGCCCGGCATATTCCCGCGATCTGCTCGACTGGAAATAAAACACCGGTCTCGTTGTTCGCCCACATCATCGAAACGAGTGCCGTTTCCGGGCGTATCGCCGCCTCCAGGTCGGCGAGATCGACATTTCCATCCCGATCCACTCCCACAAACGTGACCTCGCAGCCGCGTTCCGTGAGATCCTGGCAAGGGCCCAACACAGCACTGTGTTCTACAGCGCTTGTGACCACGTGTTTGCCGCGTGGATAAGATTGCAGCGCCGAGTTGATCACCGCATTGTTCGATTCCGTTCCGCCGCTCGTGAACACAATTTCCGAAGGCTCACATCCGAGCAGCGCCGCGAGCCGTTCACGGGCCAAATCGAGAGCCTTCCGCGCTCTTGCCGCGAATACATAACCGCTCGAAGGATTGCCGTAATGCTCCATCAAAAACGGCAGCATCTCCTCGATCACGCTTGGATCGAGCTGCGTCGTCGCGTTGTTATCGAGGTAAATCAATTCGTCCGCCGTCGCCGTCATGATCAAATCTTAGGAACAGAATCGCAAGCCGAACCATCGCGACAGATCGCAAAATAGGCGAGCGTAAAATATAATTCTGTCTAAATTGCGCCAATGATTTGGAAATTGGCGAACCCGCAGCTGCGCGATCTTGCGGTTTACGAACCAGGCAAGCCGATTGAAGAGACCGCGAGCGAACTCGGGGTCCATCCGGATGCAATCATCAAACTCGCCTCGAACGAGAATCCACTGGGCCCATCACCCAAAGCGATCGATGCAATGCGCGCCGCGTTGGAAAACGCGCAGCTTTATCCCGATGGCGGAAGTTTTTATCTGCGCGAGGCGCTTGCCGCCAGGCTCGGTTTCACCCCGGAGAATATCATTCTGGGTAACGGATCGAACGAGGTGATAGAATTCCTCGGGCATGCCTTCCTCCATCGCGGTGATGATGTGATCACGTCCCAATACGGCTTTATCGCCTATAAATTGGTCGCGACCCTTTTTGGCGCGCGCACAATTGAAACGCCAAGCCCGGATTACCAGCAGGACCTCGAGGCGATGCTGGATGCGATCACGCCAAAGACGCGCGTGATTTTCATCGCAAATCCCAATAATCCCACCGGTGCGCTAATTTTTCAGAACAAAATCGACAAGTTCATGTCGCGGCTCCCGGAAAATATTATTGTTGTTTTCGACGAAGCCTATTTCGAGTTCCTCGATAATCCTCCCGATGCGCTCCAATACGTTCGCGAAGATCGGAACGTCGTTGTTCTGCGCACCTTTTCGAAAATTCATGGACTCGCCGGTCTGCGGATTGGTTACGGCGTCGCGCGCTCCGGCTTAATCGCCGTGCTCGATAAAACGAGGCAGCCCTTCAACGTCAATTCCATCGCGCATGCCGGTGCGCTGGCCGCGCTCAAAGACGAGGCGCATCAACGGGAAACCAAGCGTGTTGTCGATGAAGGCCGAGCTTATCTACAGGAGCAATTCGCAGCGATGAAACTCCATTTTGTGCCGGGCCCGGCAAATTTCATAATGGTGAACGTCGGCGATGGTGCCGCTGTCTTTCAGAAATTGCTCGCCAAGAAAATTATCGTGCGCCCGCTCAAAGGCTACCAATTGCCGGAATGGGTGCGCATTTCCGTTGGCACGATGGAACAAAACAAGCAATGCATCGCCGCGCTCAAAGAGATTTTAAAACATCGACAAGTCTGACCGCAGGAAAGGAACCGTTTGTGCCGGGCGACACTATCGCGGCGATTTCAACTCCCGCCGGGGAAGGCGCGATTGCGCTGGTGCGAATTTCCGGCGTGAACGCGATTGAAGTCGCCGACCAGATTTTTCGCGGCAAAGAAAATCCGTCACGATTTGCATCACACGTTCAGCATTTCAGCGAGATCGTCGATGGCGAGGGCCGGTTGATCGATCAAGTGATGCTATCGATCCATCGTGCGCCCGCCAGTTACACTGGTGAAGATTTGGTCGAGATCAGTTGTCACGGCGGGACATTGGTCATTGATTTCCATGACGGCGCACATAAACGCCTCGATCGATTTTCCTGAGGAAGGCATTGCGCCGGACGAAGGCGAAACGTTACAGGCGCGCCTCGATTCGATTTGCGAGGAAATCTCCGCTCTGCTCGCCACGGCCGACCAGGGCCGCATTCTGCGTGAAGGCGTCCGGGTGGTGATTTATGGTGCGACCAATGCAGGTAAATCGAGCTTGCTGAATCGGCTTCTCGGTTACGAACGCGTGATCGTGAGCGAAACGCACGGCACCACGCGCGATACGATCGAAGAAATGATCAATCTTCGCGGGATGCCAATCCGCTTGCTCGATACCGCCGGCCTGCGAACATCGGCAAGCGCACTCGAGCAGGAAGGGATCGCGCGCACGGAAAAATCACTGGAAACGGCGGACCTGCGCCTTCACATCGCGGATCGCAACGCGCCACAGCCTTCGCATTTTGAGGAATGCGCCGGCAATGGGAGCGAAATTGTGCTCTTGAACAAGAGCGATCTGCCCGAGCATTTGGATTGGAAAAGTTTCGACGCGCTGCGTATTTCGTGCGGGACGGGAGAAGGTCTGGCAGAGCTCGAAAACGAAATTCTGACGTGCATTACCAAACAAAACCTGAGGCCGGAAAGCACCGTCGCGATCAACACTCGTCATCGTGATTGTTTGCGCCGCGCGCTGGAATCGTGCAATCGCGCGCGAGCAGCGATGCGCGACGGGCTGACGGCGGAATATGTCGCGGTAGATCTGGATGAAGGATTGCGTGCCGTCGGAGAAGTAATCGGCGCCGTGGATGTCGAACAAATCCTCGGTTCCGTTTTCGGACAATTTTGCATCGGGAAATGAAAAATGCCTACGAGCGATTCGTCAGGCCGCTGCTCTTTTCCCTCGATGCTGAGGCTGCCCACGATCTGACGATCGCCTTACTGCAAGGCGCTTCACATGTCGATCTTGCGTTGCGTGCGCTCGACATCTTTCGACCTCCAGCGAAACCGAAAACCATTTTCGGCCTGGATTTTCCAAATCCGATCGGACTCGCGGCCGGTTTGGATAAAAATGGTGTAGCCCTGCCGGTCTGGGCGGCGCTCGGATTCGGCTTCATCGAAATCGGCACGGTGACCGCCAGGGCCCAGCCGGGAAATCCCAGGCCGCGCATCTTTCGCCTCCCTGAACAACAAGCATTGATCAATCGCCTCGGCTTCAACAATGACGGCGCGGATGCTGTCGCGGAACGGCTGCGCAAGCTGCGCGCGAGCGGACGATGGCCTGCGGTTCCGGTCGGGATCAACATCGGAAAATCGAAAGCGACGCCGCTGGAGGAAGCGACGGATGATTACCTCTACTCCTTCCGATTGCTTTGTGAATTTGCCGACTACATCGCGTTAAATGTCAGCTCGCCAAACACGCCAGGCTTGCGCGATTTGCAAGCGGCGGCTGCGCTTTCGCAATTGCTTCGTGCGATTGGCGATGAAAATCGGAAAAACATAAAGCCAGTGCTTGTGAAAATTGCGCCCGACCTTTCGTCCGCCGAATTGGAAGAAATCGTCGCGACCTGCAAAGAGAATGCAGCCGCGGGAATTATCGCGACGAATACGACGCTCGATCATTCACCCATTCCGTCAGCGCGCGACCAACCGGGCGGTTTGAGCGGTGCGCCGTTACGTGAAAAATCGACGGCACTGGTCCGCGCAATCGCCGCAAAATCGACAATTCCCGTGATCGCTTCCGGCGGAGTTATTGATGCGGAATCTGCCCGCGAGAAATTCGAGGCCGGCGCGCAACTCATTCAGGTGTACACGGGCTACATTTATCGTGGCCCCGGGTTGCTTCAGGAAATCGCAAAGAACCTTCAGTAATTTCCGGGCATCACAATCTTGTCAGGTGTTGTCGACTTGAACGCGATGAACACGCGGCACAAGTGCCTGGCACGATTCATTCGGTAGGAGGTGAAAACATGTTGCGTTGGGCTGTAATCTTTCTGGTCATCGCGCTGGTGGCGGCGTTGTTTGGATTTACCGGCATAGCTGCAGCGGCGGCCGGAATTGCAAAATTCCTCTTCTTTTTGTTCCTGGTGATTTGCCTGATCTTTTTTATCATCGGCATCTCGGCAGCCAGAAGAATCCCATAAAGTTATCGAAGCGACCCGGCAACTGCTCGAAGGAGCAGCTTGCTAGGGCGATGCGGAAGACTCCGCAGCGGGAGAGTCTTGCGGGCCGCGACCGTGATGCCAACGGCGGTGCCGCGACTCGATTTCTTGCAATTTTAGTCGCTGGTCGTCTGTGAGATTAGCAGCCATTTCCTGGTGCGCGTTGATCATGACTTCGTGAACCCGACGCCCGGTATCGTGTCTGATTTCTGCAAGCTGGGCGGCTGTTTTGTCGATAATCGGCGATATCTTGGCAACCTGTTCCGGCGTCAGATTCAATTCCGTGCGGAGCCTGTCTCGCATTCTTATGCCCATTAGTCCGGGCTGATGAAACTCAAAAAAAAGATGCCGCGTGTATGCCGCACCAAAAAAAGCGCCCGTCATGCCACCCGCGATAAAAACGAGGAGGAAGCCGGCAATTAATTTCCACTGTAATGCGCGGTTCATGGTGAAAATTCATCCTGAATCGCCGAATCTGCGATGGCGAATTCATTTGTGAGAGATTCATCGATTTCCCGGCTTTGGCCGGCTTCGCGAACCGCCGCAATCGTCGATACAACGATGACAGCGGCCGACACCAAAGCGATGCGTCGAAGCAGAGGCGTCACGCCGTTGGGCTGCTTCGCACTTGCGCGCCAGAGCGCGACTACTCGCGTATCGAATCCAAACGGCATCGCAGCTGAAGCCTCTTCACGCGCCTGCGCGGCGGATCGCAGCAATCGTTCGATTTTTGGATCGACATCGTTCATAAATCTTCCCTGGCCGAAATTTTGGCGAGCTGATTCTTCATTTTTTGCCGGGCCCGGTATGCCCGCACTTTGACAAGGGCGGTGCTCCAGCCTGTGATTTTGCGGATTTCCTCCACGGAACGTCCTTGCAAATAAAGCAAATCGATCGCCAGGCGTTCAACTGGTTTTAGCGCAGCAAGAAGATGCTCGACCAGTTGTCGCGACGCAAAGCGCTGGTCCGGGGCGAGCTCGCTGGAGGACGTTGCGAGATTTTCGACCACAGCTTGTTCCTCTTCGCTTAAATCGGCGTGACGAAGTTCGGGCCGCACTCTCTCCGACTCGATTTGATTCAGGCAGGTGTTGATGGCGATGCGCGAAACCCAGTGCTCGAGCGGCACCGTGCCAGAAAATTGCGACAATTTTTGAAAAACTTTGATGAAAATCATTTGACAAAGGTCCTCCTCGGCCGTTCGGCGCGGACGATGCGTGCGCACCAATTTTGCGACCAGTGGATAAAGCTGTCGCACCAGCGCGCGAGCCGCCTCATCATCATGCTGGAGCGCACCTTTAACCAGCGCGCTTGCATCAGAATCATCCATGTAATCGAGAGCGCATCCACACCGTTGCCTATGACCGGCGCTGGCGTGTTGCGGTTACAATTTCTTCCAGTTGAATCGAGAGAACAAAAATGTAACCGGCGAGATTCCTCTCCGGTCATTAGCTACAGAAGCGCAAAAAAGCGCGCAGCAAACAACAAACTGAAATGTAAACTATGAAACGAAACCTACTAACACTTGCGGCCGTGAGTGCGATCGTCCTCGGCGGCTTTGCAGTGGTGCAAGCTCAACCCGGCCATGGCGGGGGTGGCCGATGGCAGGGACACGGATTTGGGCTCGAACACTTGACCAAAGAGCTGAACCTGACGGCCGATCAACAGACCAAGGTCCAGCCGATCATCGACCAGGCCAAACCGCAAATCGCCGCGATCCATCAGGACGCGATGCAGAAGATGAAAGCGGTCATGGATAGCACTACGTCGCAGATTCGTCCGCTGCTCACGACTGATCAGCAGAAGAAGCTTGATGACATTCAGAAGGCTCATCAAGACATGATGAACGCGCACAAAGAACTTCACGACGCAATGCAGGAATAACTCCAGTTAATCAGAGGGGGGAGCGGCGGCGATCGGGAGCGATTGCCGCCGCTTTTTTATCCAAGCAAAGATCCCCGCCAGCCCGGCGATCTTCGTGTCAAAGCGGCGGTTCCGGTCGTTTTTCCGACTTTCCAGTCCACGAAAGCAGGAGCGTAATTACACCCAATGCCCCCAGGACCGCCGCAACAGCAAATCCGGCTGTGGAGATCTCCAAACGTGAATGAAAATCCATTTTTAACCGGGCAGCCATGCCGATCAAAAAGAAAAGGAGCGCGGTATAAAACAAAATTACGCTGATCGCTTTTCGGGTATCGGATGACATCTTCATTCCAAGAATTGTATTGCGTCTGCGTCAGAGGCCAACTCTAATCGGCGTTTCCTTCCAATTAGCAGACATCGAATTAAGCTGAGCGAATGAGAAAGTTCGTTCAGTGGATCTCGACATCAGTCCTTCTCGCGACCGCTGCAGACATTGCCAATTCCCAAATTGATCGGATTACTGGGAGGAATTTCGCCACGCGGTCGGAAGTTCTGGCGCGGCACGGAATGGTTTGCACAAGCGTACCTGCGGCCACGCAGGTTGGCCTCGATATCTTGAAGCGTGGTGGCAGCGCCGTGGACGCGGCGATCGCCGCGAACGCCACGCTCGGCTTGATGGAACCGGTCTCCAATGGAATCGGCGGCGATCTTTTCGCCATCGTTTACAGCGCGAAAGAGAACAAACTCTATGGTCTAAATGGCAGCGGACGCTCCCCGCTCGGCTTGAGCTACGAGCAAATGAAAGGCGAACTCGACAAACTGAATCGCAAAACAATTCCGCCGCTCGGCATGTTGCCCATCACGGTACCCGGCACGGTGGATGCCTGGGCGGAGCTACACAAAAAATTCGGTAAACTCAAATTGAGTGACGATCTCGCCCCGGCAATTCGTTATGCCGAGGAAGGTTTCCCGGTCACCGATCTCATCGCGTATTATTGGGCGTTTGGTCCGCGCCTCTACAAAGGTTTGCCTGGTGCATTTTTGGACACGTACACGCTTGATGGCAAAGGCCGCACGCCGGCGAAAGGCGACATTTTCAAGAATTTGGCGCTCGCGAAGACATTGCGATTGATCGGCGAAAAAGGTCGCGACGCTTTTTACAAAGGCGAGATCGCGGACAAGATCGACGCGTTCATGCAGGCCAATAGCGGCTTTCTGCGCAAAGCGGACTTCGAAAAGCACACATCGACGTGGGTGGATCCGGTCTCGACGAATTATCGCGGCTACGATGTTTTTGAATTGCCACCGAACGGTCAGGGTATCGCCACGCTGCAGATATTGAACATTCTTGAAGGATTCGATCTGCGAGAAAAAATGGGGCGTAATTCACCCGACGCGTTGCACACGATGATCGAAGCAAAGAAAATTGTCTGGGCCGATCGTGCGAAATTTTATGCTGATCCCGCTTTCGCAAAAATTCCGCTTGGCAGTCTTCTTTCGAAAACCTACGCGGCCGAGCGTCGCAAGTTGATCGATCCGCATCACGCCAACAAACACGTTGATGCGGGCAATCCGGCACTTGATCAGGGCGACACGATTTATCTCTGCACCGCGGACGATGAAGGGAACATGGTCAGTCTTATACAAAGTAATTATCGCGGGATGGGCAGCGGCATCGTTGTTCCCGGACTCGGCTTCATGTTTCAAGATCGCGGCGAACTTTTCTCGATGGAGCCGGGCCACGCGAACGTTTACGCGCCTGGCAAACGCCCGTTTCACACCATCATTCCGGGGTTCGTGATGAAAGATGGCAAACCGTGGGAAGCATTCGGCGTTATGGGCGGCGGCATGCAACCGCAGGGTCACGTCCAAGTGTTGACCAACCAGATTGATTTCGGCTTGAACGTGCAGGAAGCGGGCGACGCCTCGCGCTGGCAACATGAAGGCGACAACGAACCGACCGGCGAAAAGATGACGGAGTCGGGAGGATACGTCGAAGTCGAAAGCGGTATTCCTTACGAAACTGTGCGGGAACTAAAAAAACGTGGTCACGACGTCCGTTTCGACGTCGGCGGCTACGGCGGCTATCAAGCGATCAAAGTGGAAATTCACGACGGCCAGCGCGTTTACGTCGGCGCGAGCGAATCCCGCAAAGACGGACAAGCTGCGGGCTACTGATGTAGCGGCGCTCGCGGCGGCTAGCGCCGAATCGATAACCAGGCGTTTGACACCCACGCCTCTACACCTTCAGCAGCGTGTCCAAATCGAGCGGCTTCGTGCCCATCGCCAATCGACCGTCGGAAGTGCGCGGCCATTCTTTATGCGGGCGGTCGCAATAAAGTTCGATGCCGTTCCGATCGGGATCGCGCAGATAAAGCGCTTCGCTGACGCCGTGATCGCTTGCGCCGTCGAGCGGAATTTGCGCCACGTTCAAGCGGCGCAACGCGTCGGCCAGTTCGGCGCGTGTCGGATACAGAATGGCGAGATGATAAAGGCCGGTTGTTCCATGCGGTGGCGGACTTCCGCGCGCGCTCTCCCAAGTGTTCAAACCGATGTGATGATGATAACCGCCGGCGGAGACAAACGCGGCATCATCGCCGTGGCGCTGCATCAATTCAAATCCGAGTACGCCACAATAAAAATTCAGCGCACGCTCGAGATCTGCGACTTTGAGATGGACATGGCCGATGCGGACGCGCGGATCGATCGGTTTTAATTCATTAGCCATTTTCAAGGTTTGTTGGCGCGACGAGCCATTGCGCCCTACCGTTCTAATCTTTCGGCGCTCTGAGTTCGGCGAGTTTTTCTTGAGCGCGATTGACATCGGATTTATGTGCGCTGCCAAGACGGAGAAGCTTTTCTTGTCGACGTAAATTTGCTTCCGCCGCAGCGATCTCGGCGCGTCCACGTTTTACCGCGGCGATCTGCGCGGCTTCAGTTAGTTGCGCCAGCGTTGCTTTCGCTGCGTCCAGTTCATCCTTGGTGCTTTCGCCGGCTGCAAGTTGAGATTCCTGCGCGGCAAGTTCGGCCTTCGCACGCGCGAGTTGTGCATTTGCAAGGTCCGACTCGAGCCGAACAACTTTCAATGCGCGTTGCTCCACTTCCACTTTCGCAAGCACGCCGATTTTGTAAAGGCGCTCCGCCCCGGACGCATTTTTCTTTGCCCGGTCCAATTGTTTTTCCAATTGGACAACATCGAGATCGCCTGGCGACGGCGCGGCGGACAATTGCTCATCCGGCCGATTTTGAATCAACGGCGCCGGTTCAATGTCGAACGATTCCGGCTCATCGGATTCGTTCTGCGGTAATTCATCGGCAGCGAGCGCAATCGCCGTTGCGATGACTGTGACCAGCAGCGCGAATATGCGGGTCATGGGACAAGTTTATCATGAAGTTTCCTGCGCCGATAGATCACATTCGGCGACTTCAAAACTGAGACTCGCGTAATTTTGTTCTTTTCATCTACAGAGTTTCTGGCATACGACACGGTCCCGGAGCTATTATGTATCCGGTTAGTCTGAAACTTCTGCTCAGCGCAATCGTTTTGGCTGTGGTTGTTCCATCGGTAATCGCCGACACTTTTCCGGTGTCGGGGCTAGTCGTGTCAGGCAAAGTCGCGCGTCTTCATCGTGGACAGGCGGCTGCGCCGAAAAAAGCGCCGGTAGCGGTGAAGCGAGCAATTTGGGCCGCAAATCAGCTTGGATCGAAGCCATATCGATACGGCGGCGGCCACAGGTCGTTTGAAGATCGCGGGTATGATTGTTCCGGCACAGTCTCTTATGCGCTTGGGGCAGCGGGCTTGATCAGTGAACCGATGAGTTCAACCGAGTTCCGCCGTTATGGGAAACGCGGCCGTGGCAAGTGGATAACGATTTACGCACGCGAAGGCCACACCTTCGTCATAATTGCCGGGCTTCGACTCGATACTACGCCTTGGGACAATTATACCGGGCGCTGGGCTCCGCGCTGGCAAACCACTGATCGTGAGCCGCGCGTGTTCGAAGCCAGACACCCGGTAGGACTGTAAACCCCGCGAAAAATCCCAAATCCAAAGCTCCAAGCTCCAATTTCCCGAAATCGCTCGCGGACCGAGTCGTTGGGATTTGTGTGATTGGAGTTTGTCTGGATGTTGGATGATGGGACTTGGTGCTTTGGGCCGAAGAACTGCAAAATCGATATCTTCGTTGCCGAGTTTCGGTTTCACCTCATCGGAATTGCGGACGCTGCGCGCTCTCAAGACACCGGCGGGCGTCCAGCGGTTTCTTGACGAATTGCCTTACAATTTGAGTTACACGGCGCGATCACCGAAAGAAGTTCTGCACGATCGCACGGCGTCCTGCCTCGAGGGCGGAATTTTTGCTGCGGCTGCGCTCCGCATCATCGGATTCCCACCACTGATTTTCGATTTGGAAGCCGAGCAGGACACCGATCATGTTATCGCCATCTTTAAAGCGCGCGGACACTGGGGCGCGGTGGCGAAATCGAATTTCACTGGATGCCGTTATCGCGAGCCGGTTTATCGCAGCATGCGAGAACTGGCCATGAGCTATTTCAACGTCTATTTCAATTTGCGCGGCGAGCGCACCCTGCGGCGGTATTCACGCGCGGTGAATCTCGTCCGGTTCGATCGTCTCCATTGGATGACGACGGACAAACCAATCTGGTTCATCGCCGAACATCTCTGCGAAATCCCACACATATCATTGCTCGCGCCCGCAATGGAAAAACGCCTCACCCGCGTTGATCAGCGCACGTTCAAAGCAGAGATGGTCGGTCACAGAAAAAAGTAGAATTCAATCGCTGTAACTGTTTAACGCGGTGTCTCTCTAGCCACCGGCCTATGGCCGGTCGACACTGGCGCTGCTTTCACAGGAATCGGACAGCAGACCAGGCATCTGCTCGCGAAAAGTTTCGGGGTGCCGAGTGTGAAACCTCGTGCCGCCTAAAAAGTATCGCGCTCGAGAAGTGTTCTTCGGTTAAACTGCAGGCATGAACGTGCAGGTTTACGGATGCAATCACGTCGCCATCGAGGTGGACGACATAAAAAAAGCGGTCGCGTTTTACAAAGACGTTTTCAATCTGGAACAGCTCGACCGCGGTGAAGGCGACGCCTTTTTCAAACTCGGCGAGCACCAGTTTCTCGCCATTTTCGAAGTGAAAAAGTTACAGCCCGCGAACATGCGCCATTTCGGAATCATGGTGCGCGACGAACAACAGCTTGCCGAGGTCCGCAAGAAACTTACTGGTAAATACAAACTAAAACTCGAACCGCCGTTCCGCTGCGACTTCCGCGATCCGTGGGGTAATCGCATCCAGGTTGTCGATCTTCACGACGAATCCTTGATCTGGCTCTTGCCATATCGCGAAGTGCAAAAAGCCGGAATCAAGTTCCCGGAGAAATAAGAGATCGCACCAGGGTCAATAAGGAAACAAAGGAAGAAATGCTTTGGCGTCCTGTGGCGGTTGTGTTCTTTGTGCGAGTAATTCCTCACGCTAGATTGCATCCATGAGCAAACTCGCCGGCAAAAACATTCTCATTACAGGCGCCTCGCAGGGACTCGGGCGCGAGATGGCCTTGCGATTCGCGCGCGAAGGCGCGGCCGGCTTGTCGATCGTGGCACGACATGTCGATAAGCTAAACAAAGTGCGGGAGGAAATCCGTCAGATCGCACCCAACATCGACATCGTCGCTATCGAAGCAGACGTTAGCAAGTCGCGTGACATCGAGCGGATCGTCGCGACAACGCTTGCCCAATTCAAGGGTCGCTTTGACGTCCTCGTAAACAACGCTTCTACAATCGGGCCGTCGCCCATGCCGAACCTGCTCGATTATCCGGTCGAAGATTTCCGCGAAGTGCTCGACACGAATTTGATCGGGCCGTTTTTGCTGATTAAAAACGCGCTGCCAGCGATGATTGAATGCGGTGGCTCAATTATCAACGTAACCAGCGATGCGGGCCAGATTGGTTATCCCGGCTGGGGAGCCTACGGCATTTCCAAATTCGGACTTGAAGGGATGTCGCAAACATGGGCGTCAGAGTTAGAAGACAGCGGCGTGCGTGTCAACTGGGTTGATCCTGGGAACATGAACACCGCGATGCATCGCGCGGCCGAACCCGAGGAGGATCCAGGCGAGTGGGCGAGCCCAGCGGATGTAACCGACGTTTTCGTCTTTCTAGCTTCCGATGAATCGAAGGGCGTGACCGGCAAACGTTTCCAAGCGCAGGAAGATTGGAAAGCGGAATTAAACCACGAAGCCCACGAAGAACACGAAGCAAAGAAAAGTTGAGTCCGACCTTCGTGTTCTTTGTGGTGAAATAATCCGATATGGCGTTCACGTTTGTTTTACCGCCAGAACTGAGCGCAAAGGAGCCGCCGGAACGGCGTGGCATTCGCCGCGATCAAGTTCGCTTGCTGGTAATCGATCGGGCGACAGGCCGCATCGAGCACACCCGTTTTGACAAGATCGCCGAATACCTTCGCGGGGGCGATCTGCTTGTTTTCAATTCGAGTCGCACTTTGCCGGCCTCGCTGCGCGGTTGCGAATGCGACGCGACCCACGGTCCGTGCATGGAAGTGCGCTTAGCCGAGCGGTTGCCGGACGATTCCTGGCTCGCGCTTCTGCTTTGCGAACAAGGCGACCCGTTCGGCTGCGGATTGCGCGCGGGTATGAAAATCGATTTCACCGAATCGCTTAATGCGACGGTATTGGAGCGCGACTGCCGCATCCCGCGTCTTTGGAAATTGCGCTTCTCGATTTCCGGCACCGAACTTGTCGATCTTATCTATCGGCTCGGAAAACCGATTCGTTATGAGTATGTCTCCGCGCCGTGGGACCTCGATTATTATCAAACGGTCTATGCGACTGAACCGGGCTCAGCCGAGATGCCGTCAGCCGGTCGTGCGTTTAGCTGGAAGTTGCTGCTCGATCTCAAGCGTCACGGTATCGACACCGCTTACATCGTCCTGCACACCGGGCTTTCCTCTTACATGGATGACGAACTGGATCGCATTCATCCTGCGTCGGAGGAAGGATATTTCGTGAGCGCAACCACCGCGAAAAAAATTAGTCATGCGCGCGAAAACTGCGGACGCGTCATCGCCGTCGGCACAACGGTCGTGCGCGCGCTGGAATCAGTTGCCGATCCGGATGGCTGTGTAAATGAAAGGCAGGGCTACACGCGATTAAAGATCGATAGCCAACATCGTTTGAAAGCGGTCGATGGATTGCTCACTGGGCTGCACGAGCCGGAGGCAAGTCATCTCGATTTGCTGAGCGCGTTTCTATCGCCAGAAAAGATTCGCGCGGCGTATGAAGAAGCGATCGCGAGAAAATATCTGTGGCACGAGTTCGGTGATCTAAATCTGATTTTGTAATCTGCAATTTCGAGCGTCAATGCGCGATTGCCAACGCCAGTAGATCCCACGCCCAACAAGAAATGATTTCGTTCATCATTCCCGCTTACAACGAGGAATTGGAGCTTTCCTCGACCATCGCATCGATTCGTGTTGCGGCCTCCGGCATGACCCAGCCGTATGAAATTATTGTGGTCGATGATGCCTCCACGGATGCGACTGCCAAACTGGCGACCCAGGCGGGCGCGCGGGTCATCTCTATCAATCGGCGGCAGATCGCAGCCGCCCGCAACGCCGGCGCGCGCGCCGCGCGGGGTGACTACTTGTTTTTCGTCGATGCCGATACGCGCATTAACCCAAAACATATTTACGAGGCAATCGCCGCTCTCAAGGCCGGTTACGCCGGCGGCAGCGCGCGCGTGATAACGGATGGCGCCATTCCGATGTGGGGACGCTTCTTTGTGCGCGCGTTTTGCACTGTTTATTTCGCGCTCAACCTCGGCGCTGGCGCGTTTCTTTTCACAACTCGCCGCAATTTCGATGCGATTGGCGGATTCGATGAGCAATATTTTATCGGCGAAGAAGTCTATTTCAGTCTCGCGCTGCGAAAGCTGGGTCGCTTCAAAGTGTTACGCGAACCGATTGTGACTTCAGGGCGGAAATTGCGAATGTATTCAGCCCGGCATGTTCTCGGCCGCTCTTTGTCGATTATCATCCGAGGCCCGCGCGCGGCCCGCTCGCGCGCCAAGCTCGATTTTTGGTACAACGGAAGACGCGAAAACCGGTTGAGCTAATGGGAGGGACCATCGCCGGACGCACCGCCACCGACTTGCGAAGTGCAACTCTTCGCTTACAATAGGCACTTCCTTATGGCAGAGAGCACGGAAACGTTGAGTCTCAAGGAGATCCAGTTGCATGATAAAGATACCGGCAGCGCAGATGTGCAGGTCGCACTTCTCACCCGCCGGATCGAGCATCTGACCGAACACCTGAAGAGCAACGCCAAAGATCATTCCTCGCGTCGCGGCCTTCTTAAGATGGTCGCGCAACGCCGGAGTTTGCTCGATTATTTGAACAGGTCGCAAGCCGATCGCTACAAAAAGCTGATCGACAAGTTGAACCTACGTAAGTAACCGGCGGATTCTTTGCAAGCTCGCATCCAACTGTTTGCCCGCTCAAAGCCGAAGGGAAATTAGAAAAATAATATAATCAGCAGTCCAGGCCGCAGTAACACCTTGGATTTTAGGTTTTAGTCCCGTGGTCGCGGGGTTAAAACCTACAGTCAGGGTGACCGGCCTGGAACTCGCACATCCAGGAAAGTAAAATGCAACAAAAGGTCACGGCCCAAATTGGGGCCACTCACATCTCTCTCGAAACCGGCAAAATCGCCAGACTCGCGGACGGCGCGGTCATTGTCTCTTGCGGCGATACCATGGTAATGGCCAGCGCGGTCTCGGCCACAGCTATCAAAGAAGGCCAGGATTACTTCCCGCTCACGGTCGATTACCGCGAAAAAGCCGCCGCGGCGGGGAAATTCCCAGGCGGCTATTTCAAGCGCGAAGGACGACCGACCGAAAAGGAAACGCTCACCTCGCGCATGATCGACCGGCCGCTGCGGCCGCTCTTCCCGCAAGGTTATTTCTACGATACCCAAGTCATCAGTCTTCTCCTGAGCGCGGACGGCGAAAACGATCCCGACATTCTTGCGCTCAACGGCGCGTCGGCGGCCCTTTGCGTTTCCGACATTCCGTTTGCCGGACCGATCGGTGCTGTCCGCGTCGGTCGCGTGAACGGGCAGTTCGTCGCGAACCCGACGCATACGGAGCGCGAACAAAGCGACCTCGATCTGGTTTATGTCGGTACGGAAAACGACATCATCATGATTGAAGGCGCGGCCAGGGAAGTTCCCGAAGCTGATTTCGTGAAGGCGCTCGAGTTTGCCCATGGGCATGCGCGCGAGATGATCCGGATTCAAAACGAGCTCGCCGCACAAGTTGGCAAGCCGAAGCGCGAGATGCCGTTGCTCCAGGTGAATCAGGATTTGCTCGAAATTGCTTATCGAGTCGCCGGCGATCGGATTGAAGGCGCGCTCTACACCGAGGGCAAAGTTGCGCGGGCAAAAGCAATCGATGCGCTCCGCGAAGAGGTGAAGATGTCGATCTTGGAAAAACATCCCGAGGCCGACAAGTTCTCGATCTCGCAAGCGTTCGATTACGTGCAGAAGAAAGCGTTCCGCATCAGCGTTCTGGACAAGCAGAAACGTGTCGATGGCCGCAGCTATCAAGAGCTGCGCCCGATCTCGTGCGAGATCGGCGTTCTCCCCCGCGCGCATGGTTCGGCAATTTTCCAGCGCGGCGAGACCCAGGCGCTCGCCCTCGCCACACTCGCGCCGATCGAAGAAGCGCAGATGATCGATGCTTACGGCGGCGGCGAACAATCGAAGCGGTTCATTTTGCATTACAATTTTCCGCCGTTCAGCGTCGGCGAAACGGGACGGACCGGCGGGGCTAGCCGACGCGAGATAGGCCACGGCGCGCTGGCAGAACGTTCGCTCGAACCAGTCGTGCCGAGCGCAAACGATTTTCGTTACGCCATTCGTATCTCCAGCGAAATCATGGAATCAAACGGATCGACATCGATGGCGAGCGTTTGCGGCGGGATGCTCGCGTTGATGGACGCCGGTGTGCCCGTCAAAACGCCGGTCGCAGGAATCTCTGTCGGCCTTGTCACTGAGCACGCCGAAGATCGACAACTGAAACGTTATGAATTGCTCACCGACATCATCGGTTCCGAAGATCATTTCGGCGACATGGATTTCAAGCTGTGCGGCACGGATGCCGGCGTCACCGGTTATCAGCTCGACCTGAAACTTCCAGGCATCAGCCACAAGATCATGGCTGAAGCGATTTTCCGCGCGAAAGAAGCGCGCACGAAAATTCTCGAGATCATGCGCGCCAGTATCGACAAGCCGCGGCCAGAGTTGTCGAAGTACGCGCCGCGGATTGAGACAATCAAGATCAACCCGGAGAAAATCGGCGCACTCATCGGCCCAGGTGGCAAGACGATCAAGGGCATCGTCGCGGAGACTGGCGCCGAAATTAACATCGAGGATGACGGCTCGGTGCATATCTATGCGACCAGCGGCGAATCGATGGCACGCGCGAAAGAAATTATCGGCGGCATGACCCGCGAGATCGAGATCGGCCAGACCTACCAGGGGCGGGTCGTCTCGGTGAAAGAATTCGGCGCATTCGTCGAGGTCTTCCCTGGCCGGGACGGCCTCGTCCACATTTCCGAGCTGGCAGATTTCAGGGTAAAACGAACAGAAGATGTTGCGAAAGTTGGCGACATGATCTGGGTCAAATGCATCGGTATCGACGACAAGGGTCGCGTAAAGCTTTCGCGCAAGGCCGCGCTCAAGGAGCGCGCCGAAGCCGAAACCGGCCAGCCCATTCCCGCCGAGACACACTGAGGTTGTAGCCGCGCGCTTGTTCGCGAGAGGTTTCGGATCCACTGACCACGATCTCGCTGAGAGTTCATTGTTCATGGATCCAAGGCCAGCGACCTCGGCCACAGTTCGCCTGAGTGAGAAATTGGCGACAGCCGACGACCGCCGCTACAGTTTGCGATTATGATTACGCCCGTTCGGCTCTCCTACGGCGTGCTTGCACTCACAATCATACTGGCAGGATTGCTGCATCTTGCAGTGCCATTGCTCGCTATTTATTTTCCTATTTCGCATTACGGCAACTGTTCTATCTCACGAAAAGAAAGTGGATCGCATTGATTCTGTTTGTTGTCCTTGTAGCGGCGATTGCCGCTGCCGCGGCGTATTTTACCCGTGCCGCCTTCCGCGCCCTGCCCGACGTGGCCGACACTTCAATTCCATCGGCCAACGCTTGGGCTCAGAAGCGCCAGATCGAATTGCCTTTCACGGATTTTGAAAGCCTGGAAGGGGTTATAATCGACTCGCTCAAGCAGGAGGCCCATTATTTGCGAAACGTTGCTAACTTTGCTCGCACCGTTACGGCCGCGTTGGTATTCGCTCTTATCGCAATTGTCGCAGCTGCGAGTCTGTTTCTTAAAACCGGTCTGGATCCTCACCGGAATACGCATGCGTTGAAGAACAACCTATACTCGATCTGCTGCGATGAAGTCTCGACGCGCTTCCGCGATTTCTACCGCAGCTTCGCGACCGTGATGGGTGCACAGATCACGATCTCGCTAATCAACACAACGCTAACCGCGATATTTGTTTTTGGTGTTCGGCTGCCGTACGGGCCGCTCGTTTTAGCAATAACGTTCCTTTGCGGGCTCGTACCCATCGTCGGCAACCTGGTGAGTAACACCGTCATTGTTTTCATTGCGTTGACAGTCTCTTTGAAACTGGCGATCGGCGCGCTTGTGTTTTTGGTCGTGATCCACAAGCTGGAATATTTTTTAAACAGCAAGATCATCGGCGAGCGGATTCGCAATCCGGTCTGGCTGACGTTGATCGCGCTAATCATTGGCGAAAGGCTGATGGGCATCCCCGGCCTCATCCTCGCTCCAGTGGTATTGAATTATGTGCGAGTTGACATGTTAAAGGTCGAAGTCGGGCCTGCGCCGGAGCCAACATCTGTAGTCGCGGGCGCTGACCGCGGTTAATGGGTCTGATTACCTCATGAAAGCCGTCTTCCATTTTGTCATTCCGAACGGAGTCGAGGAATCTCTCATTTCAAAATGCGTGTGACCGCGTCATGAAGGCCGGTTTTCTGGAGAAACTAATCGAGCGGCTCGGGCGCATCGGCCCCGAGGAGGTGCAGAATTATTTTCTGCGCCTGGCGCAGGAAAAAGGTTTTCTCGAAACGGTTTTTAACGCGATCCAGGAAGGAATCATCGTAACGGATGCGAAGGGGCGCATCACATATCTCAACGGTGCGGCGTGCGAATTGTTTGGTCTCGAGACCAGTGACGCCATTGGCAAACGGCTCGACGAACGCGTGCGCGGTCTCGCAATTTTTACATCGTGCCACTGATAATCGAATCGCGCGATTCTGTATCCGGCGACGGTGTCCCCGGCTCGCGATCGGCGGCTACAGCGGAGCAGGTTGGCCATGCCATGATTTTGCGCGACATCACCGAGAGCCGACGCTCAGCACAAGAAACGATCGAATCCGAGCGATTGAATGCGCTCACGTTGTTGGCGGCTGGGGTCGCGCACGAGATTGGGAACCCGCTCAATTCGCTTCACATCCATTTGCAACTGATGGAACGCAAGGTGCGCGAGCTTGATGACAATTCAAAGGCGGAGCTTCAAGACTCGATTGATGTTGCCCGATCCGAAATCGGGCGGCTTGACTCAATCGTCACACAATTCCTGCGCGCAATCCGGCCCTCCCGCCCGCAACTGCATCCGGAAAGCATCAACGTAATTGTCGAGGAGGCGGTGCGTTTCTTTGCGCCGGAAATCCGAGATCGCGACGTCGTAGTCGAACAGGAACTGCGCTCGGACCTGCCTCTGCTTCAAGTCGATCGCGATCAGATGAAGCAAGCCTTCTACAACGTGGTCAAGAATAGCCTCGAGGCGATGAAGCGCCGCGGCATTCTGCGTATTCACACCGACATGGACGACAAGCACGTTCTCATCAGTTTCATCGACACTGGCGGCGGCATGTCTTCGGAGGATTTAAGCCGCGTCTTCGAGCCTTATTTCACGACGAAACCATCCGGCACCGGCCTTGGCCTGTTGATTGTGCGACGCATTGTGCGCGAGCACGGCGGCGAGCTTTCCATCGAAAGCAGTCAGGGCAAAGGCCTGACCCTAACGATTCGCCTGCCTTACATCGACAAGCGGGTCCGTATGTTGGAGGCGGGGAACGCCAAATCCGAGACCAAATCGTAGCTCCGATGTTCAATCCAAAGCTGCCCGTTTATGAACCGTGATCCCTCACATTTGACCTCCTGGCCTCAGGTCCGTGGGTCTGTTGGGTCGCTATTTAGGTGAATCCGTGCGATACTAGCCGATGTCTAAACCTGGCATCTCTTTCACGCGTCGCGCGCCCGACAACATTACCGAGGAGCTGGTGGCCGTGCTCTCCTCCAAAGACTCGTTCGAATTCAAGCCTTTGTTCGATATCATCCTGCTTAATCTTCGGGAACGAAACGCTGCCAGCGGCGGCGAAGAAATGCTGCGCTTGCGTTCTTATGAAAAACTTCAGGGCCTGGTCAATCAGGGCGCGGTAACGAGGACGGTCAAGGGGATCACGAAGAAATATAAAGGCGTCGCGTCGCGCATGGTCACGTTACGGGCGGAAATGAAAGTGTTACGCTCGAACTGGGCTCAGAAGCTTCAGGCCAAGGCCACCGCGCGGAGCTGACATCTGGCTTCTGACAGTCTGACTTCTGACCGCCAGGCCATTGACGGTGATCGTGGCGTCAGCCAGCGAAAACAACGGAGGTTACTTACACGCCCAAAAAGTAGGCGGGCGCAGCTTCGTGGGCAGCTGACGAAGCCGCTTCGTTATTATTTAGTTCATCCCTATTGAACAGGTACCGCCAAATACGCCGTTAACACGCCCGTAATTGGGTCGATAGCTCTACCTGTAATCTCTCCCTTGTTATTTATGTCTTTCGCGCTTGCGAGAAAGGCAGAAGCGCCGCCTTTGAGATCGTTGAGGTCGGTGGGGTAGACACCGTGATCCCAAATAACGGCACGACAATCAACCTGGTCCGCGTCGCATGAGATACCGACTACCTGGCGGGCTTCGTTAATACCGTAGGCCTCACTGTCTACGTGTTGCGGTACACGTCCCCGCAACGGTTTGAGAGCTTGGATGCCGTTATCCTTAGTCCAAATAAAAGCGTGTAATATTTCGCCTTCAACAAAGGCAGGGTCGCCGGCAAACCCGACGACATCGCCGTGTTGATTGATTGCCGTCGGTGTGTTCCACCACTGAGCCCCAAGGTTGCCGATGTCGGTCACCCCTCCGTTTTCCCAAAGCACGGCGTGCTTGGCCGTATGTCTTCCAACGGCCTGGTCGCAGATGCCCGAAATGCCCACGATTTGACCATTGTCATTGATCGCTGTGGCGGCTCCTGAAGTGTCGCCGGGGATCAAAGGAAGGTCGTGGATCTGGTCTGGTGGTCCGAGTTCCCACACGGCTGGGCGAAACTGCAGAACTTGGGGCGCGACGCACATGGTGTCATGAACACCATTCTCCGCCCACCCGACGACCTGACCGAGGTTGTTGGCTCCGGTGGCAAAGCCGTTATTCCCGCCCGGAAATGGGAGAAGTCCCCTCATCGCGCCGTTTTCCCAAACGAACCCGAGATTGATATAGCCAACGTTGTGAGGCGTACTGTAGAAAGCCGCGCTACTCCAGCTCTCGCCGAGCAGCTGCGGGTCGGCAGTTTGGGAAATACCCACCAGGATTCCCGCCGTATTTTTCACGTTCCATGTGACACTGCTGTTTGGTCCGCCGAGTGTGCCGAGGTCGGTTAGCGCGCTGTTTCGCCACAGCGTAGCGTGGCGATTCCTATCCAGCAGTCTGGAATAGCCTGCCACCCAGCTCAGGTCATTAATGCTGTTTCCCCCGCTACTCGTTCCGCCGAGTGAAGCGAGGTTGGATACGTTGTATTGCGCCTTCTTTGCCTTTGCCGGTGCCTGCGCTTGAGCCGCTCCGCAGCAGCACGCGACGACCAACAAGGTTAAAAGCATGTAGCTAATTGGTTTTTGTGTTGTCATAATTTTTTCTCCGGTAATGAATATTTACTGAGTAACTTTTAGAGGGCTGGTTTTAGATTGAAAATAGCCACTTCGCGTTTTTGCCCTAGACCACTTCCCTTCACCCGCAGCGGGATCCGATCGGAGATAATCAGAGGTTCTTCTCCCGCCGCTTCGGGATCAGAATGACAGAACTATTTATGAGATGGCTTTTAGACTAGCTCGTTAGAGAGCGCCCTGCCCAAAAATGGCGAACCGCTGGAATATTTAAATTTTGCATTAAGCGACGACGCGAACTTGGCAAGACCTTCTCGAATTTGAGCGCGTGACCAGGCAGCAAACCCAAAAGTAAGCGCGGGGTTGAGCTCCGCTTTGATGAAGCAGGACGAAAGCGGTGACGGCCTGATACCGATCTCCGTGCAGACGCGCGTGATTAGCGGTAAATCTTCTTTCCGCCGTAACCACGCGACGAAATGTAACCCGGCTTCCGGAACTTGGAGAATGAAATACTCACTGAGCAGTTTATTGAATTGTTCGATGAAGAAGTCTCTTCGATCAGAATACAGCTTCCGCATTCGCTTGATATGGCTTAGGAAGTATCCCTCCGTCAGAAAGCGGGCAAGTGTTGCCTGATCAATCGCGGGTGAATGTTGATCCATCACGGCCCGAATCTTGATCATCGACTCGACCAACTGCTCCGGCGCCAGAAGATAGCCCAAGCGTAAAGACGCATAAAGAATCTTGCTCATCGTGCCCGCGTAGATAACGCGACCGGAGTTATCGAGTCCCTGCAAACATGGGAGTGGTGGACCCGTAAAACGAAATTCCGAGTTGTGATCGTCCTCGAAAATGTAAGCATCGTGCGCGCGCGCAAAACTGATGAGCTCGGTCCTGCGCGCCAGACTCATCGTCATCCCGAGGGGAAATTGGTGCGAAGGTGTTACGTAAATGATTTTGGGCGGCGGCTGTTTCGACGGCCGCGCGATCACGATTCCTTCCTGGTCAACGGGTCTTGGAACCACGGTCGCCCCTGCGAAACCAAAAGCACGGCGGGCTTGGTAAAACCCCGGATCTTCGATCCACGCAACTTCACCGCGGTTTACCAGGGCCGTCGCGCTGATCATCATCGCCTGTTGCGTGCCGGCTGTAATCACGATCTGATCCGGATGACAGCGCGCACCCCGATAATCGCATAAATAAGCTGCAATTGCCTTGCGCAGGTCTGGATCCCCGCGGCTCGATGCGTACTGGAGCAGGTGAGCGCCCTTTTTTGCCAGGACTTGTGCTCGGAGTCGTTCCCAAATTTCGATCGGAAACTCGTCGAGCGCGGGAAGAGCGGGAACAAATGAAACGCCAGGCGGCCCTGCGATTCCGAAATCGAACTGCTTTCCAACGCGTTTATCTGAAAGATTTCTCACCCTGTCAGAAAGGCGAGGCGGGCGTTCAACTAGCAATTGCGTCCTTGGCCTGCCTGGGCTCAAAAAGGTCTCCGGAAGAGAATCTGCAACGAACGTTCCGGACCCAACTCTGGCGCGAAGATAACCTTCCGCATGAAGCTTCTCGAAGGCGAGGTTTACCGTGAGCCTCGAGATTCCGAGATCAACCGCCAGCGCTCGAGAGGACGGAAGTCGCGAGGAACTGTCGCTAAAGCTTCCCGAGATCAACTCATCGCGAATCTGGCGGTAAAGCTGTTGATGGAGTGGCTCAGCCGCCATTCGGTCGAGCCGAATCATTTCGAACGCGATGATCGCCCGGCGACGGCGCTTCTTACTGGGCTTTCTATTAGCAACCGGTTTCATCATTCAGGATTATTCTTACCCCCAACCTTCTCCCTCAGGGGTAAGCTGAGGATGAGGGTTTTTTCTACTAACGTTGGCGCTCACGCATCATTGATTCCTTTCCGAACCGGCCGCTAATCGCAAGTCTTCGCTAAAGTGGTATGCCTTCTTCGGCTTAAGTGGACTGTTGACACTTTACCACAAGGCCAGAAGCTTTTCTTTGAATGCAAACTCAGACTCCATGTAGCGATTACCGCGAGACGAAAGGCTTGATCTATTTTGCTCGAATGCTGGACAAGATCCGGCTCCATGCCGATGGCCGATTGGCGCCGGGATATTTTGTCGGGGTGGAGGATCCAACTTTCTTCGACGCTCGCTGCACAAGATTTTTGGGGGTTGATTATGATGAGCTGGCCGCCCGAACTCTTCAGGGAGGATCGGACGAGGAAATTCTCGAATGGTGCTTTGCACGCGGCCGAAAACCCAGTGAAGAACAAATCGCTGTTTGGAATGCGTTTCTTACCAAACGTGGCTGGCGAGATGAAGCGAGCGCCGACCTGCAAGCGGCCAAGGAGCGATCAGATTGGGGCGATCGCGAAGATATTCAGACCTGGGTGGATCTGCATGACGTCGAAGAAGGCAGAACGCCTCGTAAATGATTTTGCCCGATTAGGCATTGAGCCACGTCGATCTTCTGCGACGCGCGCGTTGGCATTTACAGCTGGGATACTTATGGCGATTGGACCGACTAGTTGGGCTGGGTCCTCGGTCGACGACGAAAAGGTCGTGGCTGCACTCGACACCGAATACCAGGCAGCGGTCAAAACGAACGATGTCGCCACGATGAGTCGCATTTTGTCCGATGACTTCGTACTGGTAACAGGTCTCGGCAAGACTTACACAAAAGCTGATCTGCTGAATGAAGCACGGAGCAAGCGCATGGTGTATGAACATCAAGAAGATAGCGCGCAGAAAGTGCGCGTATGGGGCAATACGGCAGTTGTGACGGCTCTATTGTGGGCCAAAGGAACCGAAGATGGCAATGCGTTCGACTATAAACTTTGGTTTAGTGACACCTATGTTCGTACTCCGACCGGCTGGGGCTACGTGTTTGGCCAGGCGTCGACCCGTTTGCCCAAGACGCCTTGAGAAGTCGCAGCGGCTAAGGAGCGAAAAGGACGGATAGATCAACTCAGTGATTTCGGTCGCTTGCCTTCTACGGCGTGGAACCCAGCGAAGCCGCGGTCAGGTCTTTCACAAATTTGTCGAGCAATTCGTCAAAGCGCACCCGCTGATCGAAGAAGACGGCGTGCGCCGCGTCCTCGGTCTTTTCAAAACGCGCATGCGGAATCTGGCTCGCACCAGCCCGCTGGCGAGCCAGTTCGTCCGATTTCGCAGAGGCGATGATTAGAGTCGGATGACGATTGGGTTTTGTAAACTTCCGCGCAGCTTTTAGGCGGCGTCAATTCGCGTCCCGACCGGAACGATCAAATTAACGAAAATGTCACGTGACAAAGACAACGTGAAGGCGTGGAATTGCCTGAGACCGGTTCCTTTGCCCTGGGCGCAGCGAACGTCAGCGATGAATAAGGGTGATACGGAGAAGGCGCGTTCGGCAGTGAACCACTAACAGCGGAGAAAGTTACAGTGCCATTCAATTGGGCAACAAGAATGCGAAAACTGTTACGATTCACTCTCGGCGCCATACTCTTGACATCGTCGGCGCGCGCTGAGATCCATCCCTTTCCGGCGACCTTCAAAACCGAAACGCTCTCCACAAATGGCGCGCAGATTTATGTCCGCGTCGGTGGCTCAGGCCCGGCGGTTGTGATGCTGCATGGCTACGGCGAAACCGGCGACATGTGGGAGCCCCTCGCCACCAAGCTTGCAAAAGATCACACGGTCGTCGTGCCTGATTTGCGCGGCATGGGTCTCTCGGGACGTCCGCCCGGCGGTTACGACAAAAAGACCGAGGCCCATGACATTGAACGCGTCCTGGCGACCCTCAAGATCAAGCATGCCGACCTCGTCACGCATGACATCGGCAATATGGTCGGCTACGCGCTCGCCGCGGAATATCCCGGCCTCATCACAAAATTCGTCATCATAGACGCGCCGCTGCCCGGCGTCGGGCCGTGGGAACAAATCACGCGCAGCCACGCGCTCTGGCATTTCTCTTTTTGGGGTCCGGATGCCGAGCGTCTGGTAAAGGGCCGGGAACGCATTTATCTCGACCGTTTCTGGAACGAGTTTTCCGACAATCCCAAGATGTTCGACGAAGCGTCGCGCCAACATTATGCCGAACTGTATGCGCGGCCGGGCGCGATGCATGCCGGCTTCGAGCAGTTCAAGGCTTTCGATCAAGATGCGACCGACAACAAAGCGTTTCTGGCAAAGGGCAAGCTGGCGATACCGGTGCTCGCAGTCGGCGGCGAGAAGTCCTTCGGCCCGATGATGGCAACCGTCATGCGGGCAGCGGCGACCAACGTGACTGAGGCCGTCGTTCCGCACTCGGGTCATTGGGTCATGGAAGAAAACCCAACCGCCACCATCAAGCTCGTCGCGGATTTCCTGAAATGATCCGGCAAAGAAAGTGCACCCGAAACGGAGGAATCCGCTTCTCTGGCGCTCTAAGTTCTGAAACGACGAAGTGCTCCCGGTCTCGATGCGATCGACCCTGAAGGACCAAATCAATGCGGATCTGCTCGCATTCATCAAAACTTAAAGCACCATACATTCGAGGAAGACAATGATATTGCCGATTTACACAATAATTCACACGCTCATCAGTCTTGTCGGAATTTTCACTGGCTTGGTCGTCTTGTTTGGCATGCTCGCCGCGAAACGCCTCGATGGCTGGACCAAGTGGTTTCTGATAACGACCGTGGCGACGAGCGTGACGGGGTTCTTCTTTCCGTTCCATGGCTTAACTCCGGCTCATGGTGTCGGGATCATCTCGCTGCTCGTACTGGCGGTGGCGATCTACGCGCGTTACCCGCGTCAACTCGCCGGGCACTGGCGCTGGATTTACGTCGTCACGGCTGTGATTGCGCTCTATCTGAATATGTTTGTCGGGGTCGTGCAGACTTTTTTGAAAGTGCCCGCTCTAAAAGCGATGGCTCCGACGCAGACCGAGCCACCATTTAAGCTCGCTCAGCTCGTCGTGTTGGCGCTGTTCATCGTGCTCGGCGTCGTGGCAGCAATCCGATTCCGGCCCGCGCCAGCTGGCGTGCTTGATTAATCTGTTCTAGCTCAACAAACGTAATCGGAAGAAAAGGGGACCGCGATGAGTGATGCGACATTGGCGATGCCATTGAAGGTCGCCGCGCGTGTCGATCAAGTATTCCCGACATTAACGGCAACGCAAATTGCGCGCATCGCCACGCATGGACGCGTGCGTGAGATTCAGCGCGGCGAAGTCTTACTGGAGGTGGGAGATCAGCTGCGGTTTTTTGTCGTCACCGCAGGGCAAATCGAGATTATCAGCGTATCAGGCTCGACCGAGTCGCCCATCGTCACTCTCCAGCCGGGTCAGTTCACGGGCGAAGCGAACATGCTCTCCGGCCGGCGCGGATTCACCCGCATCCGCGCGGGTGATGATGGCGAAGTGATTGATGTCGCGCGCGAACAGTTGCTGGCGCTGGTGCAAACGGACAGCGAGTTGAGCGACACTCTGATGCGCGCGTTCATCCTCCGACGAGTGGAGCTGATCGCACATGAAATTGGAGACGCCGTGCTCGTCGGCTCGAGGCATTCCGCCGGAACATTGCGCATTAAAGAATTCCTGACCCGCAACGGTTATCCGCACGCATATGTCGATCTTGACCGCGACCCCGATGTTCAGCATCTGCTCGATCGTTTTCACATCGGCGTCGCAGACATTCCGGTCGTGATTTGTCGAGGACAATCGGTACTTCGCAATCCGACGAATCAGCAAATCGCCGATTGCCTTGGCTTCAATGAGGCGATTGATCAGACACAAGTGCACGATCTTGTCATCGTTGGCGCCGGACCATCGGGACTTGCCGCGGCGGTTTATGGCGCGTCGGAAGGACTGGATGTATTGGTGTTGGAATCGAATGCGCCGGGCGGACAAGCGGGTTCGAGTTCGAAGATCGAAAATTATCTTGGTTTTCCGACGGGGATTTCCGGGCAGGAACTCGCCGGCCGCGCCTACGTACAGGCGCAAA
>WNGJ01004053.1_pt1 | contig 29742 bp, 31 predicted proteins | sample 5400611 | NCBI WGS metagenome assembly WNGJ01 (sample SAMN13153375, study PRJNA577476) | soil metagenome | isolation source: 40 cm soil or saprolite under Garry oak tree replicate 1 | place: USA:California | collected 2016-06-15
TTCCGCACCGCGCCGGCGGATCGGCGCGATGTCAGTTTCGTCTGGGGCGGCGATGTCGCCGGGCAAGGCTGGGGTATCAATCCCGACGATGGCGGCATGTTCACCTTCGCCACCATGCGCAAGCACAAGCCGGATTTCCTGCTTCACTCCGGCGACACCATCTATGCCGACGGCATCATTCCCCCCGAAGTGAAGCTCGCTGACGGCAAGATCTGGAAGAACCTCACGATCCCGGAGAAGGCAAAAGTCGCCGAGACGCTCGACGAATTCCGCGCGGCGCATAAGTACAATTTCCTCGACGACAATCTGCGCGCCTTCAATGCCGAGGTGCCGATCTTCGTGCAGTGGGACGACCACGAAGTCACCAACAACTGGTCGGCCTCGAAACAGCTTCCCGCAGCCTATAAAGAGCGCGACATCACCCTGCTCGCTGCGCGCTCGGCGCGCGCATTCCACGAGATGTATCCGATGCGCGAAAGCATCGTTGAGCCGGGCCGGGTCTATCGCACCCTCAGCTACGGCCCGCATCTCGATGTCTTCATGCTGGACGAGCGTAGCTATCGCGGTCCCAACGGTCCTAATCTGCAAACCGCTTACGGGCCCGACAGTTATTTCATAGGCCCCGAGCAGCTCATGTGGCTCAAACGCGCATTGCTGAACTCGCGCGCGACATGGAAGGTGATCGCGTCCGACATGCCGCTCAGCATCATCGTCTATGACGACGCACCGAACAAAAAAGGTTCGGAAGCCTTTGCGCAAGGCGACGGCCCGCCGCGCGGCCACGAGCTTGAAATCGCCGACCTCTTGCGCTTCATCAAGACCTCGGGCGTCACCAACACCGTGTGGCTGACGGCGGATGTGCACTACGCCGCCGCGCATTACTACAATCCCGACAAGGCGCAATTTCAGGATTTCGAACCGTTCTGGGAATTCGTCTCTGGCCCCCTGCATGCCGGCACGTTCGGGCCGAACGAACTCGACAACACCTTCGGGCCCGAGGTGAAATTCATCAAGGCCCCTGGAGCGGACAAGCAAAACCTGCCGCCGTCGGCTGGAATGCAGTTCTTCGGCCACGTCAAGATCGAGGGCACGACCGGACAGATGACCGTGACGTTGCGCGATCGCGCCGACGTGGCGCTGTGGTCGACGACGCTGGATCCGAAGCTGGGGTAGCAATAGAAGCGCAGAGCCGTTCAGCTCCTTTTGCCGCCGCCAGTTCGGCGCCTCAGCATCGCTAGCAGCGCGTCCGACGAGCATGGTTTAGGCAGCCGCGGCGTGCTCGCAAACGCGGCCGGAAGCCTGACATCGGCGCCATAGCCGGTCACGAAGACGAAGGGGATTTTCAACGCATCCGACCTAGGGCATTGTGCTAGACTGAAAGCTCCCGGCCCGCCGCATCGAAGCTGCAAACCCTCATGAACCTTTTCGCCGTCGCCAGCGCCATTGTCGTGATTTTTGGAAGCGCAGCGACGACAGCCTCGGCGCAGTTGTTGACGGTTGGACCAAACGAACCGCCGGCGCCGTTGGTCCGCGAAGCATTCGCCTCTCCGTACGGCCGACTGCTGATTGCCGAGCTGGGACGCGCACTGCGCGCCGACGCCGATCCGGCGTGCCTGACCTCAAAGGGGATCGCTGTCGACGAGCTGTCGTCACGCGGCGAGGCGCTGCTGATCAAACGGGGAACACAGGCGACCGAGACCGCGATGGCGCTGGTTGATATCGCGGCTTATGAGAAGGCCTTTGCGGCCAACGCCGAACTGAAGAGCCTGAGCGAACAGCCCCTGATCAAGCGCTATCTCGATATCGAGCGGCCGATACGGCTGGCGAAGGTTCTGGATTTTATCTTCGAACAGTTCGATCGCTATAATACGCTGAGAAGGATCAAGATCGCGTCGGTGTCGCCGCTGGCGACGGGCAAGAACGAGTTGCTGAGCGCGAATCCCGCTGAAGCGGCCGAGGACGCCGCAGACGCCTTCATCGCGGCGAACAAGTCGGCCCAGATCGACCGGTTTCTGGCGCTATCCGAGCAAGCTGCCGACGCGATGCAAGGCGCCATCGACAAAGAGCAGGCCATGCGCATAGGACCCACCACGTTCTATCGCGGTATGGACCTCGATCTGGCCGAACTGTGCATCGGAAAGCGCCAGGAAACCGATCCCCGACCCTGATCCGATTGCCGGCGTTAAGGGTTCTCGTCGAAATCTCGGCCGGATGCCCTAAAGTGCCAGAAATGCCCATGAATTTTGCGCGACGAGACCAGGTTTCTCGTTGTTTTTCGGCGATTTCTGACTATATTGCGCCGCAACGAGTAGGGTATGCCCGGTCCTTTAGGCCGGGCTTCCTTTTTGGGCGCCGTGCGCCCTCTAGAATTCCAGGTTTTTGAGCGTGATCCGGAAAAGTGGGTCCCGGTTTTCCGGCGAGATCGCGCTCCAGCCATTGTCCGAGCCAGAAGAACAGCTATGAACCTTCGCAACGTCGCCATCATCGCCCACGTCGACCACGGCAAGACCACGCTGGTCGACCGCCTGCTGCAGCAATCCGGCACCTACCGCGACAACCAGCGCGTGGTCGAGCGCGCGATGGATTCCAACGACCTGGAGCGCGAGCGCGGCATCACCATTCTCGCCAAGGCCGCCTCGGTGCAGTGGAAGGACACCCGGATCAACATCGTCGACACCCCGGGCCACGCCGATTTCGGCGGCGAGGTCGAGCGCATCCTCAACATGGTGGACGGCGCGCTGGTGCTGGTGGACGCCGCCGAAGGCCCGCTGCCGCAAACCAAATTCGTGGTCTCCAAGGCGCTCAAGGTCGGGCTGAAGCCGATCGTCGTCATCAACAAGGTCGACCGTCCCGACGCGCGGCCGACCGAAGTCATCAACGAAGTGTTCGATCTGTTCGCGGCGCTCGACGCCTCCGAAGAGCAGCTCGATTTTCCGATCCTTTACGGGTCAGCGAAGCAAGGCTGGATGGCTGAAAGCCCGGATGGTTCGCACGACGCCGGCATGCAGCCGCTGTTCGACCTGATCCTGCGCCATGTCGCGCCGCCGACCGTCGAGGAAGGCCCGTTCCGCATGATCGGCACCATTCTGGAGGCTAATCCCTATCTCGGACGCATCATCACCGGCCGCATCACCTCCGGTACCATCAAGCCAAACCAGCAGATCAAGGCGCTGAGCGGCGACGGCAAACTGATCGAGAGCGGCCGTATCACCAAGATCCTCGCCTTCCGCGGCATCGAGCGCACGCCGCTCGAGGAGGCCGAAGCCGGCGACATCGTCGCCATCGCCGGGCTCACCAAGGGGACCGTCGCCGATACCTTCTGCGATCCCTCCGTCGATACGCCGCTCAAGGCGCAGCCGATCGATCCGCCGACGGTGTCGATGTCGTTCATCGTCAACAACTCGCCGCTCGCCGGCACCGAAGGCGACAAGGTAACCAGCCGCATGATTCGCGACCGCCTGTTGCGCGAAGCCGAAGGCAATGTCGCGCTGCGGGTGGTCGAGGCGTCCGACAAGGATTCGATGGAAGTCTCGGGCCGCGGCGAATTGCAGCTCGCGATCCTGATCGAGACCATGCGCCGCGAAGGTTTTGAACTCTCGGTGTCGCGCCCGCGCGTCGTCCTGAAGAAGGACGAGGCGACCGGCGAATGGCAGGAGCCGATCGAGGAGGTCGTGATCGACGTCGACGAGGAGCACTCCGGCGTGGTCGTGCAGAAGATGAGCGAGCGCAAGGCCGAGATGATCGAGATGCGGCCCTCCGGCGGCCACCGCCTGCGGCTGGTGTTTTACGCGCCGACCCGCGGCCTGATCGGCTATCAGGGCGAACTGCTCACGGACACCCGCGGCACCGCGATCATGAACCGCCTGTTCCATGGCTACGCGCCCTACAAGGGCGACATCCAGGGCCGCCGCAACGGCGTCCTGATCTCCAACGACCAGGGCGAAGCGGTGGCCTATGCGATGTTCAAGCTGGAAGACCGCGGTCCGATGATGATCGAGCCCGGCTGGAAGGTCTACAAGGGCATGATCGTCGGCGAGCACACCCGCGACAACGACCTCGAGATCAACATCCTCAAGGGCAAGCAGCTCACCAACATCCGTACCACCTCCAAGGACGAGGCGGTGCGCTTGACTCCGCCGATCCGGATGACGCTGGAAAAGGCGCTGGCCTATATCGAGGACGACGAGCTGGTCGAGGTGACCCCGAAGTCGATCCGGCTGCGCAAGAAGTTCCTCGACGCCAACGACCGCAAGCGCGCGGTAAAGGCCAAGGAAGCAGTGGCGTAGGTTAACCTCGCCCGCCGAAGCCGTCATGCCCCGCGAAAGCGGGGCATCCAGTAATCACGATCGCCTGAGATAAACCGAGACGGCACGGCCTACTGCATCATCCGCGTTCTTGGATGATGACACCGGTGTCCCGGTTGGCTTCAAGCGCAACGACGAACGTGCTAGAGCCGAGAGCATGTCCCTCCCCTCCGAAGTCGATGTCGCCATCATCGGCGCGGGTGCCGCAGGTCTCGGCGCGGCCCGTGCGCTGGAGAGTTCCGGCCTCTCGGTGATCGTGCTGGAAGCCCGCGACCGCGTCGGTGGACGCGCCCATACCATCGTGGCGGCGCCCAACGTCACCTTCGACCTCGGCTGCGGCTGGCTGCATTCGGCCGACCAGAATTCCTTCGTCAAAATCGCGGAACAACTCAATTTCGAAATCGACAAGACCCGACCGCCATGGCGCGAGCAGGTCTTTGACAAGGCATTTCCGCCTGCCGAGCGCGCCGACTTCATCGCCGCGCTGGACGCCTTCTACGACCGCGCCGAACAAGCTGCGAACAAGGCGCTGGAAACCGGCCGCGACAACGCCGCCAGCGCGTATCTCGAGCCCGGCAATCGCTGGAACCCGATGATCGACGCGATCTCGACCTACGTTAACGGTTGCGAACTCGATTCGGTCTCGATCCTCGACATGGAAGCTTACGCAGACACCAACATCAACTGGCGGGTGCGGCGCGGCTACGGCGCGCTGATGGCGGCCTATGGCGCGTCCTGCCCGCTTGCGTTCAATTGCGAGGTGACGCTGATCGATCATTCCGCCAAGCGCGTGCGGATCGAGACCTCGCGGGGCCGGCTTTCGGCAAGCAAGGTCATCGTCACCGTGCCGACCAATCTCATCGCAGACGAGGCCATTCGATTTCACCCCTCGCTTCCCGCAAAAGTCGACGCCGCGCGCGGCCTGCCACTCGGTCTTGCCGACAAGGTGATGCTGGCGCTCGATGAGCCCGACGCGCTGCCAAAGGACGGCAATCTGCGCGGCGCCACCATGCGAACGGCGATGGGCACCTTTCATCTCCGCCCCTTCGGCCAGCCCTGCATTGAAGGTTTTTTCGGTGGACGCTTTGCGCGTGAGCTGGAAGACGCGGGCGACGGCGCACTGGCGGCGCAAAGTATCGACGAGATCGTCACATTCCTCGGCAATGATTTCCGCCGCAAACTGAAGCCGCTGTCGGAATCGCGCTGGGCGCATGACCCTTTCGCCCGCGGCTCCTATTCGCATGCGCTGCCAGGCCACGCCGGGAAACGCGCCGTGCTCGCAGCGCCTGTCGATGGACGCTTGTTCTTTGCCGGAGAAGCCACCTCGCCGAACTTTTTCTCCACCGCGCATGGCGCGCGGGACAGCGGGGATCGGGCGGCGGCGGAGGTGATGGCCATATTGGCGAAGCGATGACCCCCAAGTCGTCACTGCGACCAGCCAAGCGACGGAGCCATCCAACTCCGTCAATCCGGATGGTCCGAAGGACCAGACCTCAGATGTGCAATTGCATATCCGGGAATCCCGAGATTCCGGGTTCGATGCTTCGCATCGCCCCGGAATGACGAGTTACCATCCTATTCCATAACCCTGTCTCTAAACCCTGCATCGGGAATAAAGCACTTCTCATACTTCCCGAAAATCCGATAACGATTCCGCGCGACGAGATTGTAGACCGCGTCGCGCAGCGGCTTCGGCACCGCGAGCAAGGCGCGCGCCCAGCCCCAGCCGGGCAGGCTAGACAGCACCGTCAGCGCGCCGTCGGATTTGAGCCAGGCGATGCCGCCATGGATGACGGCGTTGGTGTCGGGATCATCCGGATCGATGCCGAAGGCCTGCGCCAGCCGGGTGCCGTAAGCAGACTGGATCGCGGTGAAGCGAAAGCGGCGGTTCGTGTCGCGCGCGGCGACGAAGCGGATCCAGCGCGAGCAGAACACGCAGACGCCGTCGTATAGAATTACGTCGTCATCGGGCCACGAGTTGGTCGCATGGGAATCCATTGGTTTCCTTTTGACGCGTTTTCTTAACCGCGAACCGGTACCCCCCCGGGGTCAAGCCCGAGGGCATGCTTCGGATCGTATCATCTGTTATCCAGCATCAGCAGCGCCACCAGCATCAGGACGATCGCGGGGCCAGTCTTGACCAGCGCGCCGAGCGGCTCGATCCACAGATCGGGCGTCAGGATCGCCGCGCCCAGCATGTAGCCGAGCGAGGCCATGATGCCTGCGATCAATCCGAACGCACAACTGCGGCGGAATGCGATCAGGGCGCCGATAGTCATATCCATCAGGCTGGTCAAAATCGTGACCGACGCGACCAGCGCCGGCGGAAAGCCGTGCGCGGTCAGGATGCCGGCGGCGGCATCATACGAAATCACCAGCGCGATGAAGCCGGACACGAGCCAGAACATTACAAGGCTTGTGATCACCAGCGCCTTGATCAGGTAGAGCCGCGCGAACCATTTGTCCTGGATGGTGGCGGAACGCTGCCCGATCGCTTGCGCCAGGGTTTTGGGCACGATGCCGGTCGCGGTCATCCACGGCTGCGGATCGCCAGTGACGCCGCGCCGCAATTCGCTAATCGCGGTGGTCCGCATCGGCGGCATCCAGCCGAGCCAGCTTGCGAGATCGCCGAGCCTGGCGCCGAAATCGAGCAGCAATACCGGCAGTTTGATGCGCGGGATGTTCGAAGTGCCGAACGCGCGGCGGAATTGTTCGATCACGCCGCCCAGCGTCACCGGCTGCGGCTGCATCATATCCCACGCTACAGCGCTGGCGGCTTTGTCGTTGCTGTCGCGGCTGGCGAGCCAGGCGATCGTCGATGCGATATCCTCGACCGCTACCGGCTGGAACGGTGTCGCGGATTCAGCCTTGGGAAGATCAATCGGAAACGCCGCCAGCGCGCGCAGCATGGCGCTGCCGCCATAGGCCGACGGCGCGATCACAAAGCCCGGCCGCAGGATCGCGTAGGCGATTCCCGTCGCGGCGATCATCCGCTCGGCTTCGCGTTTGGTCATGCTGAAGGCGGTGCGATCGTCATTGGTGGCGCCGGGAATCGAAATGTGGATCAAGCGGATCGCGCGTCCGGTACCGCGAATCGCGTCCAACAGCCGATCGACGAAATCGCGGTGCACGGCGCCGGTATCGCTGCCAGGGCCGTCCTGCAAGACGCCGAGGCAATTGACCACGACGTCCATGTCATGTTCCCAGATCAGCCGCGCCAGCGCGGCCGAATCCATCGACATCAGAGGCATTTCCAGATCCAGCGCGTCTGTCTTCTGCGACGGCGGGTATCGCCGCGCGATTCCGATGACGTGAAACCCCTGCGCCCGCAGATCGCCAGTGACGAACCGCCCGATCAGGCCGGAGGCACCGAGCACGAGGATTTTACGCACGGACATTTGCTCGCTCATACACCAGACCTCGATCATGATCCGATTAGATTGAATCGGATCATGATCTCATCTCTTTGCCTGAGCATGATCTCTTCGGAAAACCGGCCCCCACTTTTCCGGATCATGCTCTAGAAATTCGGCTTGGCTATCATCAGCCACAGGATTGCCATGACCGAACCAAAGCCGGGAATGCCGAACAAACACCAGCGGCGAAACAATGCGAAATAACGCGGCGGCAGCGGCGCGTGCTGCGCCACCGCCGCTCGCGCCTGATTGCGCATTTCGATCTGCATGAACACCACGGGAATCCAGAACAGCCCGGCGACGGCATACAGCAGCAGCGAGGCGACGAGCCAGCGTTCCGCGAGCGCCGTCGCCGACAGCGCCATCAGCCATGCGCCGCTAAGCGGCTGCAGCAGCACCGCCGTCAGCGTGAACAGCAGGTCGGCGATCACGACCGTGCCGGCCGTGCGCGCGATGAAGGCGGGATCGCCACTGCGATGCGCCATCAGCATGAAGAAGGCGATGCCAGTCCCGGTGCCGAGAATGACGATCGCGCCGAGCACATGCAGATATTTGACAACGAAATACAGTGTCATCGCTTGTTCGCCGCGGTCGGCGCGAGCGATTTCAGCGCGCGATCGAGTTCCGGACCGGCGCTTTTGACGCCAGCCTCGGACTCCGACAACCAGTGGCCCTCGCTGCCGGATGCCGGCAGCACGCGAAAGTCCACCTTGCCGCCGCCGCCACGAAACGCATCAGCCAGCTGCCGCGACAGCGCGGGCGAGAAGTAGCTGTCATTGGCGGCGACCAGCCACGTCACCGGGACGCGCGCGGCCTTGCCGAATTCGGCCGCCGCCGCAATCAGCGTGTGCGGCGCGCAGACCTGGTTGGGACCATCGTTGGCGTGGCCGCCGCGGCCCGGCGCGAAGGCGATGATCGCCGAGACGTCTTGCGGCGACCAACTGGCCAACGCCAGCGCGCCCCATGCGCCGGCGGAATGGCCGACAATGATCATGCCATCCTGCCGGACAAAACTCTGCTTGCGCAGAAAGCCCGCCGCCGCGGCGATCGCATCGGCCGTGGCGCGTCCGGCGTTGAGATAGTTGGCCTCATCGCAGCCGCCCTGATCTTCGAGGTAGCGTCCGCCGGTCGCGCCGTGTCCCGGACGTTCCGGCACCAGCACCGCGAAGCCGCGTGCGACCAGCCACGCCGACAGCGCGCGATATTCGGGTTGCGGCATCTGCGCGCGTCGCAGCACGTTCTGCGTCGAGGCGTGCGCGATCACAGCGAGCCGGAACGGCCCATCGCCGGGCGGTCGAAACAGCAAAGCGTGCGCCGCGGTGTCCATCGCCGGCGACGGAACCAGCCATTGCTGCATGCGGCCAGGCTCGGTCTCAGCGCCTTGCGCGCCAAAGCCGGTTTGCGCCGTCACGCTCTGCGTACAGATGAATCCAAGCACAACCACAACGAAAACCGCTTTGCACGATGGCATGAATATCCCTGACGCCAGCCGAAAGACGGTTTCGGATTCGGGGAGCAGAATACCCACGGCGAATCAAATCCGGTGCATTTTTCCGTGAACAGAACCTTGCCGGCGGGCACAATGCGGATCGGTATCCCCTGCCAATTATCGTCGAAGTGTCGCCTGGAGCGGTCTCCTGTCCTCTTTCGGTACAGCAAGACGTGAAAACTGATGCACAAAATCCACAGGTTAACCGATAATTAACGATGGACCTTGAAGCCGACGCGCTGACTTGCTTTGATCAGAACCATGAGCACAACCCTGATCGAGGTTCGGCCGGCCAAAGCTGCGGATGCAGCCGCGGTGGCGTCCACCCATGATGAAGCCTGGCGCGCGGCCTATCAGGGTATCATTCCCGGCGCCGAGCTCGAGAAGCTGATCAATCGCCGCGGCCCGCAATGGTGGGACAGCGCGATCCGCAAGGGCAGCCGCGTCAGCGTGCTGGTGTTCGGCGACAAGGTCGCGGGCTATGCCAATTACGGGCGCAACCGCGCGCGCAGCCTGCATTTCGAAGGCGAGATCTACGAGCTGTATCTGCGACCGGAATTCCAGGGCCTCGGTTTCGGCCGCCGGCTGTTCACCTCCGCGCGGCGCGACCTGCTGCAGAGCGGGCTGAAGAGCATGGTGATCTGGGCGCTCTCGGACAACGATCCGGCGACGGAGTTCTACCGCGCCCTCGGCGGCCGCATGGTCGCGCGCTCGTCGGAGAAGTTCGGGCCCAAATCGCTCGACAAGGTGGCGTTCGCCTGGACCAACTGAACCTGCCGGATTTGCAGCTATTGCCGGATTTTGATCTATTTCAAAACCGGCCTAGGCTCGTACCGCGGCCTCGGTCCAGAATTTAACTTCAGGCCGGAACTTAACTTCAGGCGGAGCGGAGCCATCCATGCGCATTGATGCCATCTCGATCGGGATCGATCCGCCGCGCGACGTCAACGTCATCATTGAAGTGCCCGTCGGCGGCGAGCCGATCAAATATGAGATGGACAAGGACGCCGGCACGCTGGTGGTCGACCGGTTTCTTTATACCGCCATGCGCTATCCCGGCAATTATGGATTCATTCCGCACACGCTATCGGGTGACGGTGATCCCTGCGATGTACTGGTCGCCAACACCCGCGCCATCGTCCCCGGCGCCGTGATGAGCGTGCGGCCGGTCGGCGTGCTGTTGATGGAAGACGAGGCCGGCGGCGACGAGAAAATCATCGCGGTGCCGTCGTCAAAACTGACCCAGCGCTACGACAAGGTGAAGACCTACAGCGACCTGCCCGACATCACGCTGCAGCAGATCCAGCATTTCTTCGAACACTACAAGGATCTCGAACCCGGCAAATGGGTGAAGGTGCTGCGCTGGGGCGGCGCCGAGGATGCGCACAAATTGATCCTGGAAGGCATCGCGCGCGCCAACGGCAAGTAAGAAGCGAAGCAACCATACAGTCTTCGTCATTCCGGGATGCGCCGCTTGGCGCAGGCCCGGAATGACGCTGATAATTTTGGGCCCCGCACTCTTCCTGTTGGGATGGTCGTTACACTCCCGGCTTGGGCAATCCATGAATGGCACACGCCGCCCGCAGCGTGTTGACCAGCAGGCACGCCACGGTCATTTGGCCGACGCCGCCGGGCACCGGCGTGATCGCGCCGGCGACTTCCAGAGCCTCCGTAAAGGCGACGTCGCCGACCAGTCTTGTCTTGCCGTCCACGCCGGGCAACCGGTTGATGCCGACATCGATCACGGTGGCGCCCGGTTTGATCCAGTCGCCGCGCACCATCTCTGGCCTGCCAACGGCGGCATAAACCAGATCGGCGCGGGCGCAGAGCTGGGCCAGATCGCGCGAGCGCGAATGCGCGATCGTCACCGTGGCGTTCTCGTTCAGCAGCAACTGCACCAGCGGACGGCCGACCAGATTGGAGCGGCCGATGACGATGGCGTTCATGCCTTCAAGCGAGGCATGCACGCTCTTGGTCAGGATAATGCAGCCGAGCGGCGTGCATGGCGACAGCGCGGCCAATCCGCCCGCCAGCCGCCCGGCGTTGTTCGGATGCAGCCCATCGACGTCCTTGGCGGGATCGATGGCGTTGATGACGGTTTCAGTATGCAACGATTTCGGCAGCGGCAGTTGCACCAGGATGCCGTGCACATCGGAAGCGCGATTGAGCTTTCCGATCAGCGCCAGCAGGTCATCCAGCGCAACGTCTGCCGGCAACACATGCTCGAATGACGCCATGCCGGCGGCCTGGGTCTGCTTGTGCTTGCTGCGGACATAGATTTCGCTGGCGGGGTCGTTGCCGACCAGCACCACCGCCAGCCCGGGCGTGATTCCGTGCTCGCGCTGCACCCGAGCGACCTCATTGGCAACACGGGTGCGAAGCTCCGATGCAATGACCTTTCCATCGATGATCCGCGCCGTCATCTCAATCCTTTGTTTCAGCCGTCTTGGTCACAACCGTTTTGGCGGCGGTCAGTCTTCGCAAAGCGTCGCCGAGCCTTGCGGGATCGCCCTCGACGGCGATTTGCTTGAGACGGGAGGTCGTTCCCGACAATACGCGGACCTTGCCCTTGGACACGCCGAGCGCCTTGGCGAGCAGTTCCGTCACCGCACGATTGGCCTCGCCGGCTTCGGCGATGGCGCGGACCCGCACCTTTACGACGGTGCGGCCATTGGCGAGCGTCTCAAGTCCATCGATGTCGTCGCGGCCGCCGCGTGGTGTCACCCGCAGCGCGACGCTGATGCCCTGGGTGGAATAGCGCCACGGATCCATCAGGCGTCCATGCTCTGATCAGATCACATTTGGATAGATGTAATAAGCGATCACCCGCTGGATGAACATGATGATCAGAATCAGGATGATTGGCGAGATATCGAGCCCACCGAGATTCGGCATGAACGAGCGGATCGGCGCCAGCACAGGTTCGGTGATCCGGTAGAGGAATTCCGCCACCGCCGCCACGAACTGGTTGCGGGTGTTCACGACATTGAAGGCGATCAGCCAGGACAGGATTGCGGACGCAATCAGCAGCCAAACGTAGAGATCAAGCACGATAATAACGATGTCGAGAATGGCACGCATGGCTGGCTTACTCGGGGGTTCGGTCGCGGAAGGGGCTACTTGCTAAATATCGGTTCCCTCCCTCGCAAACAAGGGAAGTTCCGGGCAAATGGCTCGGAAAACGGCGATTTCGCCGTTCTTGACTTGGCCTTGGCGCGGATTGTAAATGGCGCCGATTGCTGGCCGCCATTTCCTTGGTGGCGGTCGCGATGGGGCCATAGCTCAGCTGGGAGAGCGCGTCGTTCGCAATGACGAGGTCGGCGGTTCGATCCCGCCTGGCTCCACCAGCCTTCGCAGGCTGTGCCTGCTTCGGCTCGGCAAGCCCTATCGTGCGAAGGCTGCCGCGTCGTAGCCCGCAGGCCGTAGACGGTCCTCGGCAAGCAAAGAACCCGCCCCCCTCACTTCCCGGTAAACCGCGGCGGCCGCTTCTCCATGAAGCTCGCCACACCTTCGCGGAAATCGCTGCCGCGCAGCGCCACCACCATTTCCCGGTTGGCGTCGATGGTCGCCTCGGCCAGGGTCTGGAACGGCACATCGTAGAGCTGCCGTTTGATCACGGCGATCGCGCTCGGCGAGACGAAGTCGGCCAGCTCGCGTGCGTAGGCATAGGTCTGCTCACGCAATTGATCTGATGGATACAGCCGGTTAACGAGACCGATCCGCAGCGCCTCGTCGCTTTGGACGCGTCGCGCCGACATCAGGAGATCGAGCGCGTTGGCGTGGCCGACAATGCGCGGCAGCATCCAGCTGATGCCGTGCTCGGCGATCAGTCCGCGGCGCGAGAACGCGGTCGTGAACACCGTGTTGTCGGCGGCGAAGCGCAGATCGCAATACAGCGCATGCACGAGGCCAATGCCGGCGGTGGCGCCGTTCAGCATGCCGATGACGGGTTTCGGGATCGACGGGTAATAGGCGTAGCGGGCCTGCCAGTCCGGCCGCCGGTTCATATCAAACGGCGGCACACGTTCCGCACGCTTGATGTCGTTGGGATCGAGTCCCTTCAGCGCGTCCATGTCGGCGCCGGCGCAGAACGCGCGCCCTGAACCGGTCAGCACGATAACGCGCACATCGTCATCGGCGGCAGCCGTCTCCATGGCATGACGCACATCGCGCTCCATGATCGGCGTCCACGCATTCATGCGGTCGGGCCGATGCAACGTGATGGTCGCGATCTTGTCGCTGACGTCGTAAAGAATATGCTGATAGGTCACCGCGCTCTCCCTGGCTTTGCTGCCGTCTCCGACAATTTTTTGTTGTTGATTCATGCCTTCAGACGATTGGCTTTCGCGCGCGAACCTTTTGCCCGCGCCAGATAATCGGCCGTTTCCGGTCGTTCCCTAAGCCAGCCGGTCCAGCGTTTGAGCACTTTGGCCATGCGATCCGGCTCGACCCCAAGCTGAGCCATCGCGACGCCGCCGTTGACGGATTCGCGGTATTCGGCGATCAGGCCGTCGCGTACGATGAAACGGCTCATGCCGTCGATCACGACGCGCTGGCCTTTGTACTGGGGAATCTTGGAAGTAAAGCTCGACAGCGACCAGGCATATCCCATCGCACCGTCGAATACCGGATCGAACATCTCCCAGCGATAATCGGCGGCATCGCGATGAAACAGACCCTGCATCATGTGCGCGATATCGGCGCGGCCTTTGTGGGGGCCGTAGATGTAGTCGTAATAGATGGCGTCCTCGGTGAAATGGCTCGCGAAGCGCGCGCCATCGCCGGATTCCGCCGACAGCGTGAACCCGTTCAGCAAAGCAGCGAATTCATCGCCGGTCATGTCGCCTCCCTGCCTGCTGGTTGGCGGGCGCAAGCTTGGGGGGCCGACACTATCACATTTGAAAATTTGAAAAGGCTTTTGGGATGGAAGCGGGCCGTCGCCGCCGCAATGGCGCGCTGCGCTATTCCGCGGCCTCCGACATCACCGACGGCGGCATACGTATCGCGTAGGTCACATCGGGATGAAACTGGAAGCCGAACGCGTGCCCGGCGCGGAACGCCTGGATAGGAAAATCACCGCCCTCGGCCAACAATTCGGCGCCGGCGGGAAGTTCGAATCCTTCGCGGTGCCAGTGATAGACATCACGTGGCCAGTTCGGGCAGACCTCAAGCCCCGCCAATGTCGGGCGGATCGGATAATAGCCAATTTCGGAGCGGCCTTCCGGATGCGGCGCGACCTTGGCGCCGAGTTGCATGGCGAGCATTTGGGCGCCGAGGCAGATCCCCAGGAACGGCCGCTGCTCCCTAAGCGGCACCGCGATCCAGTCGATCTCCCGGCGGATGAACTCATCCGGGTCATTGGCGCTCATCGGGCCACCGAAAATGACCGCTCCGGCATGGTTATCGAGCGTTCCTGGAAGGCGGTCGCCAAACCGCGGACGCCGGACATCGAGCGTATGGCCAAGCGCCCGCAACGCATTGCCGACACGACCCGGGGTCGAGGTTTCCTGGTGCAGGACAACCAACACCGGCAGCAAAGGGGCGGCGGTTGAGGGCGCGGCGGATACGCCGCTGGAAAAGCCCAGCACCGTCTTGCTGTTGGTTTTGCCCGCTTGAAACGACATCGACTTGCTTCTGGGCCTCTATCGAACCAGAACGATACCTAAGTGATCGTTAATTTCGCGTGAGTTTCGTCACATTGGAGAAGCAAATCACGGGCCAACCGGCTCCCGGTGCTCGCTTGTCAGCGCTTGCGCAGCTGAAATCGCGCGACCGCCGCCAGGATGAAGCCGCGCGGAAACAGCCGGAGCAGAAAAGGAACGATTTTGATGCCGATGCCGGGGAGCACGGCACGCTTGTTGGCCATCAGCCCACGATACCCTGCCTTGGCGACGTCCGCCGCCGAGACATTGAGGATCGCCGAATCAAATCCGGGTTCAAACCCGGCCCGCACCTGAAATTCCGATGGCACCGGGCCAGGACACAGCGTGGTCACACGCACGCCGCGCGGCGCGAGCTCCCCACGCAGCGCTTCCGAGAACGACAGCACGTAGGCCTTGGAAGCATAATACACCGCCATCCCGGGTCCCGGCAGAAAGCCGGCGATCGATCCTAGGTTGAGGATGCCACCGCGATGCCGGATCAACTGATCGGAAAAACGCAGCGACAGATCGGTCATCATGCGGATATTGACGGCGATCATGCCGAGCTGTTGTGCGCGGTCCAGTTCGATCGCGTTGCCGAACAAACCGAAGCCGGCATTGTTGACGACGTACTCGACCTCCACGCCTTCGCTGGCCAGGGTTGCGGCAATCTTGTCGCCGGCATCGGGTTGTTCGAGATCGCAGGCAATCACAATTGGCGCCGCAGCGCCGCCGGCTACGATTTCCTCCGCCAGCTTTGTCAGGCGATCCGCCCGACGCGCCACCAGAACGACGCGATGGCCTTTTGATGCAAAAACGCGCGCCAGTTCGGTGCCTATTCCGGCCGAGGCACCGGTAATCAGCGTCACACGCTCGGTCACGATTGAATGCTCTTGAATCAATTGCAGGGTGATGCGGTTCCACCGCAACGAGAGCACACGCTTTAGGCAGGATGCAAGTCATCTGCAAGCATGGCTCTGCGGATTGAAATGCCCGGCGCCGCAAATTGGACAGCAACAATTTGGACTTACGCAGCCACCGGAGGCGACTGTCAAATACATTAAAAATTGGTCATGTCCGGCACCGCGCAATCGATGGCCTTAACAGGCATCGACAGCTCATATGGCGGGATCGGCGGTATCCGAAGGGCCCGGCGCCGATGCGCCCTGCCTGCCGGCGATGCGACGCTTGAGATCGATCCGGTCGCGCGAGGAAACACCGAGCAGATCGGCGGCGCGCCAGACGACATTGTCCTCGAACTCATTGACCTGGCCATCGGCATAAGCCAGCTCCCACATCATCTCGACGATGCGGAGCCTGCCTTCCTCATTGACCGAACGCATGATGACGCTGGTGAAATGATAGAGATCGACCGCCTCGCCTTCCACCAGCATCGCGGAGGCAATCAATTGGTCCGCTGTGCCGGGATCAAGCCCGAAGCGGGCTTCAATCAGCCCATGAAGCTTGCGCTTTTCGATCTCGGATGGCTCGCCATCGAGCGAGATGACATGGATCAGCAGCGCCGTCGCCGCCAGACGATACCCGGTGTCGTCGAATGTCCGATCCTGGTGCGCGCCGGGAGAAACGATGTCGGCAATGAATTGGCGTAGTCCGTCCAGCATCAATCAAATCTACCAAAATGAGTGGGCTTAGTTGAGCGCCGCGGCCGCGGCTGTCATTGATATATGGGCTGGAAAATCAACGCGCGCAATCCGTGCCGGTTGCATTACGAATAGGCAATCTCAGGGTATTCGCTCAGGGTATTTCGTAAACCACAATCTTGTCCGCGATACCGCGAAGCGCCGCCTGCTTTTGAATGGGCTTGATCGCTTGCCTGTCGAGGATCGCGGCGACCGCCGGCGCGTCGATCACCGGCCCGGTGATATGGATCGCCTGCGAGGTCGAGAGGCCCTGTACCCGGGCTGCGATGTTGACGGTCTGGCCGAAATAATCCTGCCGCTCGTTGAGCATGACCGCGAGGCATGGGCCCTCATGGATGCCGATCTTGACCACCAGATCGCCGGTGCCGCGCTCGGCATTGAGCGCGTCCATGGCGGCACGGATGCGCAGCCCGGCAACAATCGCGTGCTCGGGCCTGATGAACGTCGCCATCACGGCGTCGCCGATCGTCTTCACCACGGCGCCCTTCTCCGAGGAAATGATTTCCAGCAAGGCATGGAAGTGTGCGCGAACCAGATCGAATGCGGCGAGGTCTCCGACCCGCTCATACAGCGCAGTCGAACCCTTGAGATCGGTGAACAGGAACGTCAGCGAGGTGATTTTCAGCCGCTGATCGATATTGAGGTTGTCGGCCTTGAAGACGTCGCGGAACGTCTGGTTGGTCAGCATCCGCTTGGCGGTGAGGAACGGCTTGCGCTTGCCGATCAAATGATGGAGCGCGTCGGCGGCAATGAATACCGACGGCAGCACCCGAACGTCGGTCTGATTGTCTAGCGATAGCCGCAGCGGTCCGGGACGCAAGGTCATGGTCCCGGACGGCGCCTGAATCTTATTGTACATCAGCGACAACTGCTGACGTTCCTTGGTCGGCTCACCCTGTACATCGATAAACTGAGCGGCGTGCGTCACCGGCTCAAATACGATGACGAACTCTGGCGGCAATTGCAGCGACAGCACCGCCTTCTCGTGAGCCGGCAGCTCGAGCGCATCCAGGACCACGTCATTGGAAAGCGCCGCGAACGATTCTTCGTTGAAATCGACTCCGGAACTCCAGAAAATTTGCTTGAAATAGTCCCAGAGCGGCAATGTGTTTGGGTCATGCGCCGCGATGCGCCGGACCCGGGGACTGACCGTGAAGGCGACCTCGACCTGCTCGTCGACCGAGGCCTCGTAGCCGCAGGCGCACAGACCGCAGTGATAGTCGTCGTGGCGAAGCGATTTCAGCGTGGAGTGAGCGTCAAGCACGCCGCCACAACCGGGGCACAGCACGTTCCAGGTCAGATCGAACAGCCCGAGTCGCGATGCATGCAGAAAGCCGGAAATGACCCTCTCTTCGTCGAGCCCGGTTCGCCTGGAGAAATCCAGCGCATTGATTCGGTTGAGTTCGTGGTCCTTGCCCTCTTCGATCAGGTGCTGGATGGCCTCGGCTACCGCGGGATCAGCGGTCTGCTTCAGCACTGAAAACTGGGCCTGGTTATCACTCATATCTCGTGCCCGCTTCTCATCTGTCGCGGCGTCCTCTGAAACGAACTTCAGAGGCAAAGCGCGATAGCAAATCAAAATGCCTTCTCAACGAGGCGTGATGCGAAACATCGGCGAGCGATCGGGCTGCGTCGTCACCACGCCGATCGGCATCACCGGCTCCTTGTCGAGAAGCTCGACCCGGAACGTGCCGATGATCTTGGCCAGCGCCAGGGTGGCTTCCACCAGTGCAAAATGCGCCCCGATGCAAACCCGCGCGCCGACACCGAACGGCAGATAGGCAAAGCGATCGGGCGGCGGCGCGCCCGGCACGAAGCGCGTCGGAATGAACGCGTTGGGATCGCGCCAGAGTTTTTCGTGTCGGTGCAATAGCCAGGGCGCGATCAGAATCACGTCCTTCTTCTTGACCGGGAGACCCGCGACCGTATCCGGGCCGGCAGCCGCCCGCGCGATCAAGAAGGCCGGCGGATAAAGCCGCATGGTCTCGTCGACGACCGCACGGGTGAATTTCAGCCGCTCGATATCGAGCGCGCCGTTTACGGTGCCGGTCTGCACCTCGGCGGCCAAGGCGTCCTGGCTCGCCGGGTCGAGTGCCAGCAGATACAGCGACCAGAACAGCGCGGTGGCGGTCGTCTCGTGGCCGGCGAGAATCATGGTCGCCACCTGATCGCCGAGCTGCTCGTCGCTGAAGGCCGCGCCAGTTTCGGGATCGCGCGCCGCAACCATCAGATCGAACAGGTCACGCGGCGCGCTTTCGTTCTTGCCGGCAGCGCGGCGTTCCACCATCAGCATGGCAATGAAACGGGTCCATCGCTTGCGAAAGCGGGCGCGGGAAAAATCCTGCGGGCTTGGCCAGCTAAGCGGCAACAGCAGGTCGAGAAAATGCGGCCGCGCCAGCCGCGAACCATATTCCATCACGAAGTCGCGCAAAGTCGCGCCGTGGCGGCTCATCTCGAACGAAAACATGGTGCGGCCGGCAATCTCGAGCGTCATCCGCTGCATCGCCTGGCGCAGATCGACCGGCGCGCCGCTCGTCTCCTTGAGCTTCGCGATCGTCTCGTCGGTCGCAGTGATCATGTGCGGCACCAGCGTCGAGACCGCGCGCGGCGTGAAGGCCGGCGCCAGCGTCCGTCGCTGGTGCTTCCAGGCGCGGCCCTCCGCGATCAGCAGGCCTTCGCCCAGCACCGGACGCAACACCCGAAAGCCGGCCGGGGTTCGCGTGTAGTTCTCGTAATTATCGACCAGCACATGGCGGATTGCGTCCGGCGTATTGAGAATGAAACTGCTGTGCCCGAAGAAGCGACCCTGGATGATATCCTCTTCGTAGGCGCGCTGCCCCCAGGTGCCGATCACGCTCTCGCGCATCGCCGCCAACCGCCCGAACAAGGTCATGGTTTCCGGCGCACGCGGCGGCCTGGGAGGCACCAGCGGCTGACGCGTAACGGGCATGTCCCAGGCTTCGGCTATGCTCACTGATCGGCCTCGCGATTCCGGCAATAGATAGGGTGGGCGCCGCGGTTCGCAATCCTATCAGGCCCCCAATCCGGGCGCCATGAAGGCCGGGAAAACCTTGCTAGAACCGTCTCGATGAAATCAAAACGGTTCTGGTTCTCGATTTGACGCGTTTTCTCGATGCGATCCGATCCCCACCCCGGATCAAGTCCGGGGCGGGCTTTCGCTTGAAAACGCTCTAATAGGTCAGTTCGACGACCGCCATCCGGTTTTCCGAGGCTGGCCACGCCCGCGCGACAATCCGTTCCTGATTGAACAGCGCGATGACCGGACGCCCGGCGTCCGGAAGCCGCAAGGTGCTGATCGAGTCGGTCGGCACGCCCGGCTTCACATCCGCCGGCTCCTTGCCGTCGAACAGCACGACATCGCGAGGCAGGCCGAAATATCCGCGCGGCCGCGACATCAGCACGACCGCGCCGGCTCCGGCATCGGCGGGTCCCAGTGGACGCGCGGCGCGAAGATGCACAAGTTCGGAGGAACGCGGGAATGGCGAGCGGTAGAAATGCGTAGTGGTCGAACCGGCCGATGTCAGCACGATTTCGAGATGCCAGGTAGGATCGACCTGCGCCGGTCCCCAGCGTCCGTCCGCGGCGGTTTGCGAGGCGTGGATCGGACCGCCGGCACGCTCGCCGGTCTCCGCCGATACGCGATACACTTCCACCGACGCGCCTGCCACCGGACGATTGGTTTGAACGCCGCCCGGCGTGCCCGTCACGAGCCCGCTGAGTTTGACTTCCGTTTCCGGCGCAATCGCGATCCGGTCCGGCTCGCGGCCGGCGATGAATTTATAGATCTCGCGGAATGCACGCGGAGAAAACGCCGTCTCGCGATGATCGACCGCGCCGAGCACGAGATTGGCGGCGCCCTTCAGCGCCGGACCTTCTGCCGTGATCCCGGTTGGCGTGCCCGGCTTGGCAACGAAGCGGCCATCGGCTTGCGCATATTTGTCGATGCCGTCGCTGCGCAATGTCAGGAATAACGTACCCGGCGTTACCTCGCTGTCGCCTTCGTTCAGCCCGCGCAGGAACGGACCGCGGCCATTGAATTCGTTGCCGAGGCCGTCGTCCCAATCATAGACGCCATGGTTGGGAACGCCGCACAGCACGGCGTGGCTGACATCGGTGCCCCCGCCGCTCTTGATATAATTGCGGATCGAATTGCCACCGCGCGAATTCCCGACCAGCGCAACGCGCGACATTCCGGTGCGGCGTTTCAATTCGTTGATGGCCTCGCCGAGTTCGCGGCGCTGGTCCGCGGTGGAAGATCGATTCGGTTGCGGCAGCGCATCGTCGGTGCGCGCCAGGGGATCGGCAAAATTGATCGCAAGCATCCGGTCGCCCGGAACGCCGTTCGATTCCATCCGCCACAGCGTCGTGATCCAAAGTGCCGCGTGGTCGCCATTGCCGTGGACAAACAGGATCGGTGGAACTTCGATCGCTCCGGCCGTCGCAGAATTCGTTTGCGCGGAAGCACCGAACCCAAGGATGTGGCTCGCAAGGGGGAGTATCGAGACACCTTTCAAAATCGTCCGCCGCGAAATGTGCATTGATTGTCTCTCGTTGTTTTCAACCTTTTAGCTGGCCCAACCTTTAGCTGGGCTATGTGACCGCTGATAGCGGCCTAATCACTGGACAGCCAAGGACTTTCGCAGGCATCACTTGAGATCGCAGGGAATCATACCCGGCTGCGGCCGGCGCAGTGGAACGGGCCAAACGGAACAGCCATGACCAAACAGGCGAGACAATCGATGTTTGCCGCGAACGGCGTCGCGGCACCGCTGCGACACGCGGTGTTCCGGCGCATCTGGCTGGCGAGCCTGCTCTCCAACCTGGGCCTCCTGATCCAGGGGGTCGGTGCCGCCTGGGCGATGACGCAGATGACGTCATCCGCCGACAAGGTCGCGCTGGTGCAGACCGCGTTGATGTTGCCGATCATGCTGATCTCGATGCCGGCCGGCGCCATCGCCGACATGTATGACCGGCGCATCGTGGCGCTGCTGTCGCTGTCGATCGCACTGGTCGGCGCAACCACGTTGTCGGTGCTGGCGTGGCTCGGCCTCGTCACCCCGGAAATCCTGCTGACGTTCTGCTTTATCGTCGGCAGCGGCATGGCGCTGTTCGGACCCGCATGGCAATCCTCGGTCAGTGAACAGGTGCCCTCGGAGACCCTGCCGTCCGCGGTGGCGTTGAACGGCATCAGCTACAACATCGCGCGCAGTTTTGGCCCCGCGATCGGCGGCATTGTCGTCGCCGCCGCCGGCGCGGTCGCAGCCTTCGCCGCCAATGCCGCGCTCTATATCCCGCTGCTGGTCGTGCTGTTCCTGTGGCGCCGCAGCAGCGAACCGTCGCGGCTGCCGCGCGAGCGGCTCAACCGCGCCATAGTGTCGGGCGTGCGCTATATCGCCAACTCGCCATCGATCCGCATCGTGCTGGCGCGAACGCTCGCGACCGGTCTGGTCGGCGGCTCGGTGTCGGCGCTGATGCCGCTGGTCGCGCGCGACCTCCTGCACGGTGGCGCGCAGACCTATGGCATCATGCTCGGAGCCTTCGGCATGGGCGCGGTGATCGGCGCGCTGAACATCACCGAGTTGCGCAAGCGGTTAAACGGCGAATCCGCGATCCGGGCCTGCACGCTGTCCATGGCCGGCGCCATCGCGGCCGTCGCGTTGAGCCGGGAGCCGGTGCTGACCGCGGCGGCGCTGGTGGTGGCCGGCGCGGTGTGGATGGCGGCGATCGCGCTGTTCAATATCGGCGTGCAGCTGTCGGCGCCGCGCTGGGTTGCGGGCCGCTCGCTGGCGGCCTTCCAGGCGTCGATCGCCGGCGGCGTCGCGATGGGAAGCTGGGGCTGGGGACGCCTCACCGATGCGGCCGGCGTGGAAACGGCGCTCTTGGTTTCCGCCGCGCTGATGCTCGCGCTGCCTCTGCTCGGCCTGTGGCTGCGGATGCCGCCGGTCGGCGCCCGCAACGAAGACGCCGAAGTGCTCGCCGATCCCGAAGTCCGGCTGTCGCTGACCGGCCGTAGCGGGCCGCTGGTGGTCGAGATCGAATATCGCGTCGACCAGGAAAGCGCGCGCGCCTACCACAATGTGATGCAGGAAGTGCAGCTCAGCCGGCAGCGCAACGGCGCCTATGGCTGGTCGATTGCGCGCGACATCGCCGATCCCGAATTGTGGACCGAGCGCTATCACTGCCCGACCTGGCTCGACTATCTGCGCCAGCGCAATCGTTCGACGCAATCCGAACGCGCGCTGCACCAGCGCGCGATGGATTTCCATCTCGGTCCCGATCCGGTGCGGGTTCGCCGCATGCTGGAGCGGCCGTTCGGATCGGTGCGCTGGAAGGAAGATACGCCGGACCGCGCCGCCGCCGAGGTGCTGCCGGTGGCTACCGCGGCAGGCAGCAGCACGTGATCTCGATCACGTCATTCGGGATGCGCGGCAGCACGAGCCCGGAATCATAGCCACCACCGGGAGTATGGATTTCCGGCTTCGCCCGCTCCGCTCCCACCCCGGAATGACGAAGACAAATTACTCCCCGTGATCGGTCAGCACCTTCGCGCAGGCCTTGCTGAGCCGCGCACGGTTTTGCTTCAGGCACGCCAGCACGATCTGGTCGCCGTCGTTCATCTGGGCGCGGCAGAACCGCGAGACATCGCGCGCGCAGGCATCGTGTCCCTGCTGCGCCGATGCGGCTGAAGCCATCAGAATAAATGGGATGATGAAAAGAATTCTGGTCATGTCGCAACGCCTACCCGGTCATGATGTGGGGGCGTTCTAATGCGCTCAAACCGGCGCCGCAACGGCTTTTCAGCACCGTTGCGGCGGATCGGAAAGCCGAGCCATACCCAAACTACTTGGCAGCGACCTTACCCGATTGAGCAGCCAGATCACGGTCCATCACGGACCTGCAGCCCGCGCTCAGATTCGAACGATTCTTGATCATGCAGGTGGTGATGCGCGGAATGTTGGGGATTTCGGAGCTGCACAGGCGAAACGCGTCGCCGGTGCACATCTGCTGCGCCTCGGCGCTGAAAGCGAAGCTCGAGGTCGACGACAGCGCCGAGAAGGAAGCAGCAACAGCCAGAGCCAAACCAGCCTGGCGGATCGTCCGGGTAAGAAATGCGGTCATGGGAGGCTCCTGTTGGCCCGCTCGGTGGGCCCGTTTCCGATGTCCCGACCTTGCGCTCGATGTGCCGTGCCGACTGTGACGTCAATCACGCCGGAAAAGAACCCATTTTTCGCGCGGGAAATCGCCATCCGCGCCAGCGGAACCGATGCCGCAATCCCGCCTCAAACGGCCAACTTTGTTTGCGGGAACAAGGCCCGTGTTGGTGCGCCGTTAAGACCTCGTTCGCATTAATGCCCACCTCCAACCATTTCTGGTTTTTCGGAAGGGCAAGCGATGCGTAACGCGTTAGGTCTGATATCGGCGAGTGTTGTTTCGGCTGTTGTGATTGCTGCGGTGTGGTTTTGGACATGGTCGCCGCGCGCCAACCTGGCTGCGCCCGCCACTGTCAGCGCCAGGCAGGCCGACCGATTGCCGGCGACCGCTTCGGCGAGGCCTGCTCCGTTTCGCGACGATATCGAAGTGACCGCGGCCATCCCGGCCAAGCTTGCTGCGGCCGCACCCCCCGCACCTTTGCCTGCCGTTCTCGTGCAGCCGAAAAGCAACTGCGCCAATCCGGACGCGTTGGGCGTCAGCCGCGTGGTCGAGATCGACACGACGGGTGGTCCGGGTTTCGGTTTCGAGCATTTCAAGCAGCTCGACTTTCTCACCGACAAGGAAGTCGTGCTGACTTTTGACGACGGTCCGTGGCCGGTCAACACGCCGGCGGTGCTCAAGGCGCTCGCCGACGAATGCACCAAGGCGGTGTTCTTTCCGATCGGCAAGCACGCCACCTATCATCCCGCCATCCTCAAGCAGGTGGCCGCGGCCGGCCATACCGTCGGCGCCCACACCTGGTCGCATGCGAACCTCAACAGCAAGAAAGCCAGCGAGCAGCAGGCCAAGGACGAGGTCGAAAAGGGTTTCAGCGCGGTCAAGCTGGCGCTGGGCGCGGCGCCTTCGCCGTTCTTCCGTTTTCCGCAACTGCAGCATGCTCCGTCAGCGATGGCCTATCTCGGATCGCGCAACATCGCGATATTTTCCTGCGACCTGGACTCGTTCGATTTCAGGGCCAAGGACGCGGCGCAGATCGTCAATACCGTGATGACCAAGCTGGACAAGCAGGGCAAAGGCATCATTCTGATGCACGATTTTCAGAAGCACACCGGGGAAGCCCTGCCCGCGCTGCTGAGCCGGCTGAAGGCCGGCGGTTACAAGATCGTGCTCATGAGGGCCAAGGCACCGCTGCAGACCTTAGCCGAATATGACGAAGCGCTGGTCAAGGACATGAAGCTGCCGACCGTGAGCGCGCGCGCACTCAACAGCGTGGTGCAGACGGTTGCCGAGTGACCGGGAGCCGGATGGGCGCAACAGCAGCGCCTGGTCAGGCGAGCGGCCGGCCATCTGTTGAAACAGGAACCTATCGCCAGCCGCCGATTACTTGAGAGATTGAATCGACAGCTGCGCACCGGAGTCGTCATGCCCGGCCTTGTGCCGGGTATCCACATCTTAGCGACGTCTTGGGGGGAAAGACGAAGGCAACGTCTCGGGGGAAGACGAAGACGTGGATAGCCGGGTACAAGCAACGAAGCCCGGCCATGACGAAGGGTGAAGATCGTCTTTAATAAATACCGCGCCGATGCAGGGCGAATTTGATGCGCGCCAGCACCGCCCTGCCCTTGGCCTTCAACAGGCCCAACCTCGGGGCATGGCCGCGGCGCGCCGCCAGCGCTTGTTGCTGCTGCATCCGCTGCCGGCTCTGGTACCGCATCGACGACCGCTGCCGTCCGGATAATTTCGCCGTCTCGGCAGCCTTGGCGCGCTCCGCGGCCGCAGGCCCATCGCTCGACGCCACCGCCGTCAGGCTTCTGGATATGCCCGCCTGCGCGGTTGCGGAGACCAGAACTAACGCCGCGACCAGAATGAATTTGCGCATATGAAGTTTCCCGTTGTTCGATGACGGGAAGACTAGGCCGGTCGAATTTGCGATTATGTGAGAAAGATCACGCGGATTCACCTGGATGGCACACGCGTGCGCTCAGCGATGCGGCGGAGCACTTTCGGGTTCGAACGGTTCTGATCCGGATGCCCTTCCTGAGAGAGGGGTGACAGTTCATTCCGGAGACATGGGTTACACAATAGGGCCTTTTGCAAGGAGAGCAAAATGCCCTGGCAGGAGTGTAATCTCATGGATGAACGACTGAAGTTCATTGCCGGGCTGCTGGACGGAGAGAAGATGGCAGTTCTTTGCCGTCGGTTCGGCGTCTCGCGGAAGACCGGCTACAAGATCCTCGATCGCTACAACAGCTGCGGTCTGGAAGGGCTGACCGATCGCTCGCGGCGACCCTACCAGCATGCCAACCAGCTCCCCGTTCAGATCGAGACGCTGATTGTGCGCAGCAAGCGGTGCGGACCCTGAGGTCGAAGTGGCCGCCGACGCAACGCCGCTCGATTTCCTCTGTGCAGTCTACCGCGATCCGCAACAGCCTATGCAACGTCGAATGCGAGCCGCCGAAGCGGCGCTCCCCTTCATCCATCCCAAGCTTTCGGTGGTGGCCATCGGCGGAAGCTTTGCGTCTCAGATGAACGAGCTTAGCCTCAGTGGCAAGTCCAACGTCATCGATGCGAAGCCCTCAGCGCCAGATGTCCTTGAACCGATCCGGCGCTAAACGCGATGCGTCGGCGTGGTTATCGGACAGTGACGTTGTCGCAGATCGTGCATCTCCGGTGCTCCGCCCACGAAGAAACCTTGCGTTGAACTTGAACCGATCGATAATTTTCACGACCAGCGCCGCCTGATTTCTACGCACCGATCCTCCAACGCGGATGATCGTAACGAAGAGTATTGCGCAATAGACCCTTGATCGCGGAGTGGGGGTACGTGATGAAAAAGCAAAATCAGATCAGCCACCGCGAGTATCAGGACCGTCTCGAGAGTTTGCTGAAAGCCGCCCAACTGCAGCAGCTGAGATCACTCGAAACCGCAACCAAAAGGCGGAGAGCGCTGAAAAAGAAGGCCGCAAAAGATTCCGGGCTCACGAAATCAAGCACGACCGTTTCCGGCTGATGGTGCGCCCCTAACGCAGCCGACCAATCGTCGTATGGCTCACGCCAAACGTCCGGCCTATATCCGTGAGGGCCTCACCAGCCTCGCGCCGCGCCAACGCCTCGCGCTGCTGGTGCGGCGTCAGCTTGCTCGGCCTGCCCATGTGAACGCCCGCCTTGGCTCGCTTCCGCCCTTCGCCTGTACGCGCCTTGATCAACTCCCGTTCAAACTCCGCAAGGCCGCCCAGCACCGTCAGCATTAGCCTGCCATGCGGCGTTGTTGTATCGGCCCAGGTATCCGCAAGGCTCTTGAACCCCGCACCGGCCTCGCTTCCGCCTCAGAAAAGTTTGTGTCCTTTTTCTTCATGCTTTTTCGCTGCGTACTTGAATGTGCTGTTGCAGAAAGGGTGAGTCCACTGACTGTTGTCAATGTCGGCGGCTCCGCCTTTCGACTTGTCAATTACGTGGTCCAATTGCATAGATTTTTTGTCGATGCGTGCTCCGCAGATGTTGCAAACAAACGCGGTCTTCAAAACATCTTCCAACAATTTTACTTGCTTGGCTTCATTCGAGAAGCGTTTGTTTTGAATTGAAGGCGCTGGCTTGTCCTTGACCAACCTTTGATATTTGGAATGACGCGCTAACGCTAATTCGATCTCTTCCTGCGACAGTCCTTCGTGACATTTTTCCAGAACGAAGTCGTAATATTCCTTTATGGGCAGAAAGCCCTTGACCATGCTGCCATGGGTCACTGTGAGCTGATTGATGAACGATTTATGTTTTATAAGAAATTCCTCAAACTTGCTTCTGACCTTGCTGAACTCAATAAATTTCTCGTGCCGTTCCAGTTCCCGAATCAATTTAATGATTGCAAGTACGGCTGTCGGTTGATGTCTACTATTTCTCGCATAAAAATAGACCGCAGGATGCAATCCCAAGGAAGATGGATGCGTTCCAGTAATGCGTTTAATGATCTTTTCAGTCCCCTTTATCGCATCAATCGTTTTCGCTTCATCTGGCGGAGGGCGCTTCTCTATGATGGAATAGTTTCTCTTGCGTTTTGATGCATCAACGACCGCGAAATCGTTTGCAATATTTACACAATCAAAAATCAGCGGAAGCGTTTGTGATCCATACCCGTGTCCCGCAATGGGCAACTCCTCGGTGCGGATCGGGGGGTTGAGAGGAGGGTCATAGAGAGCGGCATATATATCTCTGGCAGTGCTTTTAAGCTGAGACTGGCCACTCGCGCTAAACTCGGACCAATAGGCGTGACCGCCAGCGTTTCTAACAACCGCCCGCGCCGCAATCGCATTTGGGTCCGTACGGGCATTCAGAATTTTCAATTCTGTTGGATCAATTTCAACGGCTGACTGGTTGATTGCAAAGAATGCCTTCTCTGCCCTAAGAGGATCACTGCCCTTAACCCATAGCAGTGGGATATTGCTATGAGCTAACGCGCGGGCCTTTGTCGCATACTCTGGTGCAGAACCAGGGACCTTCGTTTCCCCTCTGATTTTGACATATGCTCCAACCTGTTTGTCGATTAGATCCCGCGTTTTCCTTGCGATCCGCTCTTGTTCAGCTGGAATCTTAGAGCCGCCATAAAAGCTGATTGATTCATCTTTATCGCCGTAGTCATCGAGTATCCAAGCCATGATGGCGCTGAGCCGATGCGCGCCGTCGATTACGAAGGTAAGACGAGAAGGCGACTGCCAACAAATCGCGGAGGGGATTAGATCGCCCTCGATAAAGGCTTTCACAAAATCGCAAATCATCTCAGGTGCCCACGCAGCGGTTTCCCGCTGAAAGTCAGGCTTGCGAAGCGTGGCCCAAAAACTCTCCCCCTTTGTCAGATCAGTAATGGAGGCGGATGCCTTGCCGCTCTGTCCGCCTTCGTCTGGGCCTTCTGGCGCTAGAAAATCCTCACGTTTGATTAGCGCGTCCAAATTCACGCGGTCAGCCATATCAACGGTCTCCCCCAACATTAATCGGGATCATACCGTAGGTTGTAGGCAGGGCTACCCAATTACGCCTTCGCCCACAGGGACCGCTCTTGTTTTTACTGGCGCGCCCGGAGAGATTCGAACCCCAGATTCGTAGTGTGGTACTACTGGCCGACGGGCTCACGCTCGAACCGCCAGCTTTTCGCGATCTGAGAGCCCGGCTCTGTTGGTAGTTAAGGCTTAGACAGTTGGGAGACGAAGTCCTCCACCGAAGTCCAAAAATTACTTTCGCCCGGCCGCTTCGCCGCCTTGGTGCGGGCGACCTCGCGCAGGCGCTCAAGAGCCGATTGACGGTCCGTGCCCTGGTAGAAATGGATGTAGTCCTTGATTGCCCGCTCGGCTCCAAGCAGACGCTTGTACTCATCGAGCTTGGGGTCCGTAGCCAACTTGCGCAACGCGGCAATCAGGGATTCGAAGCGATCCATTTTCCCACCTGCCCGTGCCTATGGCGCACCTAGTAGCAGTCTGGTTTATCGGGCGTTGGACCTAAGTATTTGATTTGATTGGTGCCGCAAACAGGATTCGAACCTGTGACCCCGTCATTACGAATGACGTGCTCTACCAGCTGAGCTATTGCGGCGGACAGGGGCTGATTTGTTCCGCGAATTCATCACGCCCCAGGTTGTCATCGATGCCGGGATCGTCGGGCGCCCGGACAATCGGAATCACCACCGGAATGCTCGACCGCGGGACCTTCGGGATGTCCTGGCGTGGACGGAACAGCGGCGCCGCGGCAACAACCGGGGGTTCCGATTGGGTCGGAGCAGGTGTCGGTGGCGATGGTGGTGGCGGAGACGGCGCGGGTTCGGGCGCGGTGGCCGGTTCGGCTGCGGCCAAAAGCGGAGAATTGTCCTGCTCGGCCAGCGGCGCCGGCTCGCTCACGACCTCACGCGGCGGCTCTACTGGCCGCGGCGGCGCGAGCATCGCCTCCTCGAAGGGAGAGGATTCGATCGGCGCATTCTTGTCGGACGGCAGCGCCGCAAGCGGAGCCTGCCATTGAAAGGCATCTAGCCTGCCGGACACCGGCGACACCGGCCGCCAGCGATCGCTGACATATCCGTCC
>WNGJ01001113.1_pt1 | contig 29733 bp, 30 predicted proteins | sample 5400611 | NCBI WGS metagenome assembly WNGJ01 (sample SAMN13153375, study PRJNA577476) | soil metagenome | isolation source: 40 cm soil or saprolite under Garry oak tree replicate 1 | place: USA:California | collected 2016-06-15
TCGGCCAGGTCGCGCATCTCGGCCGTCAGGGTGCGCCTGTGCTCGACGACCGAGGCCAGGATGTCCCGCGCGTACCGTTGCTGCACGAGCCATTCCGGGGCCGCGGCCCGGATCTCCTGGAGCACGTCAACAGCCTCGCCGTATTCACGCAGCGACACATGGGCGCGGGCCACGTCGAGGCGGTGCCGGTGATAGTGCCTTGACACGGGGAAGCTCCGCACGTCGAGATGCCCGGTGATAGCCAGCGTCACCTCTGGCCGGTCCTGGATTATCGCGTTCTCGGCCTGGATCACAGCGACCGTCGCAGGCCCGAAAACCTGCCACGGGTTGTAGGGGAGCACGAAGTCACTGCCGACAGCGATCGCCGCGACCTTGGCGAACTTCAGCGCCTCCCGCGCCTCCCCGGGCCGGTTGTCCCTCGCCGCCGCGGTCGAGACCCGCAGCAGGAACCGCCCCCATGCGGCGAGCTCGTCGCGCGTCGCCTTCGACACCAGCGGTTCTGAGTCACCAGCCCAGCGTGCGGCGAGTTCCCGGGTCTCGGCCAGCCGGCCCGCGCGGATGAGGCCCCAGCACTGCTCATCAATCACGGACATCGCAGTCAGGCTGTCACCCGCGTCGTCGAGGGCCATCTCGATGGCGTGGCTGGCGATGTCGAACTGCCACGTGTGGCTCATCAGCAGGGCGGCGACCTGGCGGGCCTGTGACCGTAGCTGCCGGGCCGCGGCTTCGGCGCCGTTCACTGACGTGGCGACCAGAGCATCGGCGTCGCGCAGCAGTGGCGGCAGCAGGGCGCGCACGTCGGCGTAGTGGTTGGCGACCAAGAGCGGGACCACGCCGGTGAACGCGGCGCGCAGCCCTTCGAGCGTGGGTTCCTCTGCCGGTTCACCTTCCGCCGAGCCTTCGAGCGCGCGGCGCACGGGTGCCCATTCCTCGACGTCCTTACGCTCTGGCCCGGCCGCGTCCGGCCCGGCGGCGAGTGCCGAGGTGGGCACCCGGAGCACGATGGCGAGCTTGTGCAGCGTCTCCAGCCGCACGTCGCCGTAGTCGCCCTGTTCCAGCTTCTTGACCAGGGATACTGACAGACCGCTTCTGGACGCGAGTTCCTTCTGGCTCAGCCCGCGGCGCTTGCGGATGTCTCTCACCCGGTCGCCGACCGTGTTAATCTCGGGCACAGGCCCCACCTCATCCTGAGTCTCAGCAACTCCAGGATAGGCACGGGGCCTTGTTCGTGCGCAGGCCACCCGCGCGGCCGTGACCTCCGCGAGACATACGAACGCCCCGCCAGTCTCCGGACCGGCGGGGCGTTCGCTTTGCCTGGGGCGAGATTACGCAGCAGGATTACGCAGCCCTTCCAAGATCGTTACTAGTCGGTAGAGACTTCACGCCGTAGCGGGATGCCGTCGCGCCTGGCGAGGATCTCGGCGACCTCGGCCGCGCTGTTGACGTGGAAGTGGAGATGCTGCTCGACGGGCGGGAGTGCCTCGCGGGGCGCTTGAGGCGCTGAGATCGCCTGTGTGGGCGCGGGAAGTGCCCGGCGTTCCTGTGCCCTTGCGGCGAGCGTGGCTGTGTCCCTGCGATGCACACGGACCGCGAGAGCCACAAGCCCGCCGGTGCCCGCCACGGCCACGAGCACGAGCGACGCCCACACATACCAGGGGATCGCGGCCACGGCCTTCGCCGCGGCGGTCACGAGCGCGAGCACGACGGCCAGGCCGATGATGACCAGGACGGCCTTGCCTCCGCCGTCGTCATGCGTATGAGCACCGGAGGGGCGCATCAGTCTCTCCTCGCGCCGATCCGGCGCCTGCGCCCGGATCCGCCGCACTTCCTGCAGGTGCCGAAGCGCTTGCGGCTGCTGCCCGCGTTCCGGCTGCTGCCGCGGCACCGTTTGCAAGGCGCGTAGGGCCAGAGGCGCAGGCTGACGTAGTACCCGGCCGCGCAGATCAGCCCGGCAACGGCGAGGACTTCCACGGCGAATCTCCGTTCATCGAGAAGGGGTTAGGGGGCCCGGCGGCGGGTTAGTTTTCTCACCCGCCGCCGCCGCGGTCTCACTAGGCCACTGACCTGCGAAAGTTAGGCAAGTTAGGTCACGCGGAGGGGTTAGGTCACCCCTCGCGGCGGCGCGCGCGAGACGCGTGTGACAGATGCGCGCCACCTAACTAACCCCCTCGTCCCGCGTGGCGAGCGCGCGGTGCAGGGCGGCGGGATCGAGCCGCAGGACATTGCCGGTGTTCGTGGTGCGCACCCCGGCCTCGCCGAGCCGCTCGCGGAGCTGCGTGCCGGTGAGCGTGCGGTACGGCGCCCAGGCCGGGGCGAGCTTGCGCAGGCGGGCGGGCAGGTCGGCGACGCGCGCCTTCTCCTGGCCGAGCACGGCGTCCAGGTCGGCGAGCAGGTTGCGGGCCTCGATCGCCTGCGGCGCCGGGGCGGACGCCCTGGTGCCGGGTGCCATGTTGCCCACGGCGCGGGCGATCACGTCGGCGGCGGCGTCGAACCCGGTGTCGTCGTCGACCTCGATGAAGTACCAGCGCAACAGCTCGAACTGCGCATCAGACACGCCCGTGATGACCGAGGTCCCCCGGTCGCGGCCGGGCCGCAGCTCGGTCGCGCGGATGCCCGCGGCGAACGACCCGTCGCCGAGGAACCCGTCGTTGCTGCGCCAGGTCTTGACGTAGAAGCAGCAGTTGACGCTGACCAGCTCGACGAGCTTGGGCGGGATCGCCTCCTTGCGGGACGACTGGGTGTCGAACAGCAGCGTGATGGCGGTCTTGCGGGCCCGCTTGGCCGTCTTGGTGGCCAGCTCGGCCGCCGTTTCGCCTAGCTCGTCGTGGCTGAACAGCTCATGGCATTCGGAGAACAGGGCGACGATCGGCCGCATGTCCCGGTTCGCCTCGGCGAGCGCCCGTGTGACCTTCTTGGCGCCCATCTCGGCGAGACGGGCCTCACGGCGGCCGACCTCGGCGTACAGCTCGTGCAGCCGGGCCACGGCCGCCTCGATCGTGTCGTCCTCGACGCCTTTGCAGTACCGGGCGAGGCGTGGTTCGTAGGCGTCGAAGTCGCCGTTGTTGGCGAACACGAACACATCCAGCTCGGCGAGGGGGTCCAGCGCGCAGCCGAGCATCACCACCCGGCACGCGTTGGACTTGCCCTGCCCCATCTGGCCGCCCGCGACGAAGTTGTTCCCGACGACCGGCACCGGCAGGACGTCACCGCGCGGCGCCACCCCGGCCGGGACACCGGTGAACACGTCGGCCGCCCCCTCGTGCATGAGCGGGTATTCGGGAGCCGGCTTGGACAGCACCCCGGAGTCGGCGATCCACAGCGCCACCGTCCCGGCCGGCCCCGTGCCCGCCTTCTCCGCGTCGGACGGCCACACCTCGACCTCGGCGCGGTGGACGTTGCGGGCCAGGACGGGGCGCTGGTCGGCGACCATCCTGGCCGTGACGCCAAGCGGCAGGCTGAACACCGCCGCGTAGCCACGGCCGTCGCGTACCGGCAGCGTGTGGAACGCCGGGCGCCACCCGTCCTTGAACGCCTTCTTGATCTCGGGTATCCGCAGGTTCTGCAGTGCCAGGACGATCGTGTCGGCTGTGATCACGATCGTTCCGTCGCCGTCGTCCTTGGGCGCGGCGGCCCACCCGGTCATGCTGGCGTTCGCGTGGGCGCGGCCGGTCCACCACAGCGCCGCGAGGCCGATCCACGGCGCCGCGAGCAGCACCGGGCCATACGACACCGACACGGCGATCCCCGCCCACATGACGATGTGGGCGACGACCTGGAACGGGACCGCTACCTCGCCGATTGGGGAGCGCCATCACGACCTTGAGCGGCGTCTCGATCCAGTCCATCCGCCGCTGATGGCGGTCCTTGCGGAACGCGGCCATGCGGGCTTCCCACCCCAGCGCGGATTCGTGATCCCCGGTGCGCTCGGCCGAGCGCACGAACCGCTCGTATCGCGCCGTCGTCCGGCTGTCCCACAGCCGGCGCACCACGACGGCCACCCCGATCGGGATGTAGGCGAGATTCCGCCCGGCCGTCTTCGCATGGTCATGCTGGGCAACGACGCGGACGGCCTGGACGACACGCAGCGCAGGGGCGGGCGCCGTCTCGCTGACGATTTCGCCGTCAACGACTTGCGGCTCAATCTCTGCGCTGGGGACTGCGGGCAGGCTGGCCCCGGCCGCCTCGCCGGGAGGCTGTGACTCTGGCACGATTGGTGCCCTCCATTCCGGTGGAGAGCCCGGCCGGGCGGCTGCCAAGCGATGCCCGGCCGGGCATTTATGTGTTCAGGGGGTTGTGGCTGTGCCCTGCATGCTCACGGCGAGATCCACGCCCACCGCTGCGCCAGTGACCGGCTGCATGGCCGCATGACCACGCGGGCAGGATTGGCGGCCAAGGTGAGGCACCGGCCGTAGGGGCTGGCGATCGTGCCCGGCGCAATGCCGAGGTGATCTATCCATCTCTGTGCGGTCGCCCGGCCGCACCTCGCCACGGCCAGCCGGTGAGTCCGGGTCCGGGTGAGACACAGCCTGGTCCCGGCGAAGATGCGGCCTCCGCTCCCCGGCTTGAACCATGCCAGCCCCGGGGGGACGGGCTGCGGCTTACCGGCCGCACCGGGCGAGCATGGCGACAGTGACACTGGGCCGGGAGTTGCTGGCGAGGCGAGGCACAGGCCGATGTCCTGCCCCGGGTGCCCGGCCGACTCGATCCAGCCCACGGGCACGAGCCCGATGCCTGGCACGGCATGGGCAGGCGCCACGGCAAGCAGGGCGGCCACGCATACCGCGCCGATGATCGTGATGATGAGTTTCACTGTGCGGTCCTTCGCTTGGTTGGGATGCGGTCAGGCTGTGCTGTCGGCCAGCTCGTCGCGCTCGTGGCCGTTCGCCTGCGCGGCCACGTGCTGGCGCACTCTGGTTACTTGTGCCCGGGACAGGCCAAAGCGCGTTTCAAGCTGCCGTCCAGAGAGCGGGTTACCGCCCGCCACCGACGCGGCATAGGCGGCGGCTGCCGCACTCTCGGCATCGGCGGGCACGGTGGGCAATTCGGCACTCGCCGTGCCGAATTCGGGTGCCTGGTGGTGCGCCTCAACGACGCGCTTGAGCACGCCCAGGCCGACCGCGAGCGCGGCGGCGGCGGCGAGCGGGGGAACCGCGGCCGTCACATGGTCGGCGAGATGATGCCCGGTGACGTGCCCGACGTTGCCGGCCACGCTCACGCTGAGGCCGGTCCCGGTGACCACCCACGCGGCGAAGCGTGACCGTGCCCGCCACCCATCGGCCAGCGCGACGAACAGCGCCAGCTCGCCGACGGCGATGAACACGTCCACCTGCAGTGGCCACACCGCTGCCCACACGCCTTGCAGCCCGTGATGGCGTGCCCACTCGAACAGCCCACGGTAGGACTCGGCGAACGAGACAAGAGACGCGGCGGCGACGAGCACCGCGATTGCCACCAGGGCGGCCACGCGCGGGATGCTCAGGCTGAGCGGCAGCACCATGGGGGCAGCGGCGCGGGGCGTACGCTCGCGGCGCTCGCGGGGCGCTCGCCGTCGCGGCTTCCACGACGGCGGGATCATGGTCGGCTCCCGTAGGTCCGCTTCTGTATGTGCTGATAGCTGGCCGTCACGGTCTCTATGGGGCGGCCGGCCACCTGCTCGAGGTCGTCAATCAGCCGCGCCATCCGCTCGACCTCGGCACCGAGCGCGGCGCGCTTGGCCTGGCCGCCGCGGCGGCCGAACCGGCGGCCGAGCGCGAACCCGCCAGCGGTCCCGGCGGCGGCGAACAGAACAAGGGCGCCATGACGGATCACGTCCTCGGCGACATTCAGAACACCGATGGCCACGACCGCGAGCAGATAGATCCTGAGATCGCGGGCCAGGGTCCGGCCACGGCTGCGGCGGCTCACTGGGAACCTCCCGGCGGCAAGGACCGGCGGCGCCCGCCGGTCATCCTCTGCGCCAGTGCCGACGCGCGCTCGCCTGGCCGGCGCGGGTGGCCGGCCGCCACTGCGCCCGCCTCGTACTGCGCCTGCTGCGCCTGCGGTGCCGGGCGCTCCAGCGCCGCGATGCGATCGAGCGCGCCGTCCAGGTGGGCGCGCAGTTCGCGGACGTCCTCACGCAGGGCGCGGACGGTGCGCCACGGATCGTCAAGGCGCGACGGATCGGTGCTGTTCACCGGCCTGCCTCCTGCCGCAGATCGGCGGCCATCGTGTCGTAGGCGTCCGCGAGGTCCAGGTCGTCCATATGGTCGCCGCACACGCTGTCCGGGGCGGCGTCACAGTCAGCGCACGCCTCACCCGCTTGGCGCTTGCGGTAGGTGGCGGCATCGGCCAGGGCATCGAGCACCCGGTCAAGCTGCACCGGGTCGAGGGTGACGGCGGGCCTGGCGCCGCGGGCCAGCATGCGCAGATGCGTGGCGGCGTCCTCGGCGATCTCCTGCCGGTCCGCGTGCTCGTCGGCCACGCGCCGGTCAATGTGGTCCGCGAGCGAGGCGAGGTGCTCGCGGACGCTGCCGACAGCGGCCTGGTGGGCGCGGGCGATGAGCCCGACGACCACGGCGCACGTCTCGGGTTCCCACCCGGACAGCCAGCCCAGAATGCGGCTGTCGTAGGCACCGATCGCCACATCGGCAGCGGCGCAGGCATCTTCGAGCATGGCCAGGTTGTGCGGCCTCATCCGGCCGGCACCCGGCGCCGCGTCGAACGCCGCGTACACGGCCTGCACCTGCGGTGTCTGCGTGACCTCGCGTTCGGTCTCGTAGGGCCCGGATATGGGGGCGCTCATGCCGCCATCTCCGCGTGAGTCAGGCGGCAGCTCTCGCCCGTGCCTTTGGAGCGGTTGCAGGGCATGCACAGCGTCTGAAAGCCCTCGGGGAAGGCGTTACGAACCAGCCAGCGATACATCGCCACGCCGCCGAACAGTTCCTCACGGTGCTGCTTGCCATCACCGTTCACGTGATCGATCGACAGCCGCTCCGTGGTGCCACAGCAGGCACAGGATTCGCCGTAGTGCGCCAGGACTACGGTTCTCAGATGCGCATTCTCCCTACGGCTGCGGTCCAGCATCTTCTCACGGTTGGCCGCGCGGAACTGGCGCTTGTATTCCAGCTCCTGTTCGCGGTTGGTCGTGTAGCGCTGACGCTTCCGTTCGAGCATCTGCTCGCGGTTTGCCTCGTAGTACTGGCGGTTACGCTCAAGCACCTGCTCGCGGTTGGCGGCATAGTGCTGACGGCGTCGTTCGTTCCGCTTCGCGATGACCTGATTGACTTCCATCTGGGTCCTCTCCTGTCGTGATCAGTTGGGGATCAAGGCCCGGTTGTGGCGGTAGCTCGCCACGGCCGGGCCGCTTATGTTGGGTGGACTTTGCCCCGATAGGGCGACGTCCTGACCTGCAGGAACTTCCGCAGGGTGGACTTGGGTGGACTTTGTAGCGCCGGTTCCATGCGTGTGCGCGTGCGCGCGGTAGCAGACATCGGCGGCTAGTGCAATCTCCGGCGCGGCCAACTGCACGTTGCAGCGACGGAGCCCGCATCGAATGGGAGCCAAACGCGGGAGCCAACCAAGGCGGATTGACCCGGATTCACGCGGGTGAACGCGGACGATTCGGGCAGCTAGCGCGGACTTCTGCGGACTCTGGCGGACACCGGTCAGATGCCATTCGGTACCGTGCGGGCATGCAGGTCCCCCGAATCGCGGTCACCGTTGACCTCGTCATCCTGACCGTCAGGGACCAGCAGTTGTGCGCCCTGGTCTGGCGGCGCACGGCTGATCCGTGTTCGGGGCTGTGGGCGCTCGCCGGCGGGTTCATCCGGCTCGACGAGGACCTGTCGGCCGCGGCGGCCCGGGTCCTGGCGCAGCGCGCCGGGCTTGCGGGCGCGCCGGTGCACCTGGAACAACTGCAGACGTACGGGTACCCGGACCGTGACCCGCGCCAGCGGGTCGTCTCGGTCGCCTACCTCGGCATCGCGCCCGGCCTTCCCGCACCCACCCGGGCGCAGATGAGCTGGCGTGCGGTGTCGCTGCTCGCGTGCGGCGCCACAATGGCCTTCGACCACACGCGCATCCTGCGCGACGGCGTGGAGCGTGCTCGCGCCAAGCTCGAATACACGACCCTGGGCGCCGCCTTCTGCCCCGACGAGTTCACCGTGGCCGAGCTTCGCCGCGTATACGAGATCGTCTGGGGGACCGCGCTCGACCCCCGCAACTTCCACCGCAAGGTCACCGGCGCAGAGCGTTTCCTGCTGCCCACCGGGGCGTCTACCGCACGTGACGGTGGCCGGCCCGCGAGGCTTTACCGGCGCGGGCCCGCCGAACTGCTCCACCCGCCGATGCTGCGGCCCCGCTGACGCCCTGGCCGAGGTGCTTTGGTGCGGCGATCATGGCGGCGGCCACCGCCTTGTTCACCGCGTCGATGCGCGAGACGGCGTCCAGCTTCACGTAGATGTTGCTCAGGTGCCGCTTGACCGTCGCCTCGGCGAGCCCGAGCCTGCGCCCGATCTGGGCATTGCTGAGCGCCTCCGCGGCGAGCCGCAAGACCTCGCACTCCCGTTCCGACAGCCGTGCCGTGGCCGATCCGGGGGTGACGGCGCGAAGGCTCGAGCTGGAGACCGATAAGAGCACGCGGCCGTCGTTCGCCCTGGTGCAGCGGATGGCCGAAAGCAGTTCCTCCCTGCTCACGCTCTTGAGCAGGTAGCCTTTGACGCCCACGTCCAGCAGGCTGCGCAGCAGGTGAGGGCCGTCGTGCATGCTCAGTATGATCACCTGCGACCGGGGGGAGACCTCACGGATCCGGCCCACCGTGGCGGTTACCTCGTCGCCGGGGATCTCGACGTCGAGCAGAACCACCTCCGGCCGCAGGCCGGCGGCGACAGCCACGGCGCCGGCGCTGTCACCGGCTTCGCCCACCACAACCAGGTCGTCGTTCGCCTCAATGATCTCCTTGAGACCTTCCCGAACCAGATCGTGGTCGTCCACAAGCGCGATGCTGATCGGCGTGACGGGCGCCGTCACCGTTGCTGCCCCGGACGGGTTGTCATGATTCATGCAAGTCCCTGGGACGCTCGGTGGTCTTAGTGTGACATTACGTGCCCGGCATACCGTCCGGCAATACTTACGATCAGGCACAGATGCACGCCGTACTGAGTGACCATGAATGCCCGGTAGGGCAGCCGTCGCCGCTGGCGGCACCCCCGTGAACGGTCGCTCATGCTAGCGGCCGAGAGGACGGCGGCACCGATCCCCGCCGTCGCGGCGGGCGGCACGAGCTGCGGGGTGACCGTGCACGCAACGGCCAGGAATGTCATCGCGACCGCGGGCGCAGCGGCCGCCAGTGCGATCCGCACCGGCTGGTCGCCCCGGACCGCCGCGAGCGTTCGGCGGCCCGCCGCGGCGTCGCCCGCGATATCGGACAGGTCCTTGGACATCGAGCCTGCCACCGCGATCCACAGCGACATGGCCGCTGCAAAGACGATCAGCCCGGTACTGGGCGCTGGCTCGCCGCCGGTGTAGGCGGAGTAGCCGGCGTAGTAGGTGGCCATCCCGGCAAGCAGCCCGCACATTGGCGACCCCATCGGCCGGCGCTTCAGGCAGCCGGGCTGGCCGGAGTACAGATAACCGAGCAACAGCATCGCGGGGCAGAGCCAGCGGGCGGAGCCGCCGGCTGCCACGGCACCGCACAAGCCGGCCGCCGCGCAGCACCCGGTGGCCCATTTTGCTACCGGCAGGCTCAGCCGGCCCCGGGCGATCGGCCGCCTCGATCCGTTCACGCGGTCCTCGCGGACGTCGCAGATCCCGTTGAAGAGGTAGATCGAGACGATCACGAGCCACCAGATGATGCCCGCCCGGACGGCTTGCGCGGGATGTCCGGGGCCGGCCACGACGGCGAGCACCGCCCCGGCGAGAAACCGGAGCGAGAACATGACCTGCACGCTTGGCCGTGCCTCGGCTAGGCACATCTGGGCAATGGAGGCCGCCCGGGCCGCCATCGCGCCGGGCGCGAAACTGATCATCGGTGCGTGCACGATGCCCACGCCGTGCGCATTCGGCCTGATCCCGCTCACCCGGCGGCCACGGCTGGAATCTCCGCGGGAAGATGACCCGCCGTCAGCATCTGGCGCTGCAGACGCTGCAGCTCGGGGCCGGGCTCCAGGCCGAGTTCGGTGTTCATTACGTTCCTGAGGTCCATGTAGGCGTCCAGGGCCTCGTTACGCCGTCCCGCCCGCCCGAGCGCGTCGATGAGGCGGGCGCGGAACCACTCGTTGAGCGGATGCTGCACGACCAGGGACCGCAGCTCGCCGATCACCCCCCGATGCAGCCCGAGCGCGAAATCGGCCTGGATGCGCAGCTCAAGTGCGTGCAGCCGGAGCTCCTCCAGGGCGACGACGCGTGCCCGGAGCACCGGCCCGTGATTCACATCGACGAGTGCGGGACCTGTCCACAGGTCGAGCGCCTTCCGCAGGAACTGCGAAGCCTCGCCTGGCCGGCCGTGTGCCAGTTCGTTACGGCCCTGCTGGGCGAGCTGCTGGAATATGTTGAGATCTATCCGGTGTGGTTCTATGCGGAGCAGATAACCCGGCTGCCTGGTCACCAGCATGTTCGCCGCAGGTTGCCGCGCAAAGCCCTCACGCAGGTGATACATGTAGGTGCGGACCGTGGTCGTCGCGGACTTTGGCGGATCATCACCCCACAGCTCTTCGATCAGTAGATCCGTGTGCACGACCTGGCTGGCGTGGAGCACCAGCGCGGCGAGAACCTGCCGCAGCTTCGGCGCAGAAGGCGTGAAGTCGTGCCCGCCGTCGGTCACTTCGAATCCCCCCAGGACCTTGAATTCGGTCATGTCCGTGCCACCTTCGAATAGGCCAGTTGAGCTTGTTTTGTCCGGTCCGCAGATCAGGCGGCGTGATCCGCTAGCTGCGGGGTCGCCTGGCCGGCAGCGGCCATCGCCGTCAGCTCGGCGTCGGTGAGCACGCGATTCGCCCGGGCGGCGGCGCTGCGTATGGCCTGCACGACCCGGGGGCGTTCGGCGATGCCGTGCTTGTGCAGCCAATGCAGCACGTTCGACCGGCCGCTGCACGGGCCGACGTCGATCTGCTGCCGGCGGCCCACGCTGCTGGCCGGGATCGCCGTGTACACCCGTTCGGCCAGCTCTTTGCCGCTGAGCCGTTCTGCCTTGCGGATCGCCGCGGCGTGCACCCCGGTCGCCGTCCGGTACGCGTCCGGGCCCACGAGCGGCTGCTGTGGCGGGATGGCCACGCCGCAGCCGCGGCTCGCGACGGCGCAGTACTGGGGCAGGGAACGCAGGTCGCCGCGGCGCAGCCCGTCTTCGCGCAGGTTCACGAGCAACTGCTCCATCGGGGTGTTCCCGGCCCGCTCGCCGAGGCCGAGCGCCGTGCCATGGAGCCGGTCCGCGCCCGCGGCCGCCGCGGCGAGAGAATTGGCCAGCGCCAGCCCGCGATCGTTGTGGCCATGCCAGTCGATCCCGACATGGGGAAAGCCACGCGCCGCCAGCCCTTGCCGCAGCCGGCGCACCACCGTGCCGGCCGTCGCGGGCACCGCGTGGCCGACCGTGTCGCAGATGCAGATCCGCTCCGCGCCGGCGTCAAGCGCCGCCGTGTAGGAGTCAACCGCCGTCTGTGGGTGGGACCTGGTGGTGTCCTCGGTGACCAGGCAGACGTCCAGCCCTTCGCGCCGGGCGAACCGGACTGCGGTCCGCACGTCCTCGATCACATCACGCAGCGACCAATCCTCGGTGTACATGCGGATGGGGCTGATCCCGACGAAGGCCATCACGCACACCGGCGCTCCCGTGTGCTGCGCGACCTCGGCGATCGCGGCGATGTCTCCTGGTAAGGTGCGGGCCGCGCAGGCGGCCTGAATGGGCATCCGCTCGGCGGCGAGTTCCTGGGCGAGCCGGCGCACATGTGCCGCGGCCCGCTGGCTCGTGACCGGCATTCCCAGGCAGGCGCTGTCGATCCCCACTGCGTTCATGCGGTGCAGCAACTCCAGTTTGTCCGCCAGAGCCGGCTGAGACACCGAGGCCGACTGCAGGCCGTCGCGCAGCGTCTCGTCATGGACTTTGACCAAGCGGTGCCCGGCCGGGCCAGCCGCATCGGCGCGGCGCGGCGCCCGCGGGACCCGATCACCTACCGCGGCCAGCCCCCGTCCCTTGTTGCTCTCGGCCTCGTTTCGCTGGCACATTTTCAGCCGCTCCGATCTCGTGCCTGATGTCTCCCGGGGTGAAATGACCAGGTTCAGCTAAACCCCGGCCGCGGCGGAGCCGACAGGGTGCGCCCGCTCAAGTTGGAAGAAAAAGCGCCGATGAAACCATCGGCCGGCACCCGGAAGGCGCAATGGCACTACATCTTCGGGTGTACGCCCGGGTCCGCCCGCGCTGTGGCGCGGAGTTGCCGCTGTGTGGCCCGGGCCAGCCCGCGCCAGGGCGGGACGGCTGAAACCAAAACTGAGCCTGAACGGCTGCGCGGCGTGGCACGTGGCCTGGCACCGGGTGAACACCCGCGCGTGTGTCCTGGTGGGTGCTCAGCCGCCGGCCGGCTTGGGCAGCGGGATCTGGATCACGATCCGGGTGCCGGTGCCCATGATGCTTTCGATCTTGGACAGGCCATTCAGCAGCTGTAGCCGCTCGTTAAGTGACGCCAACCCGGTGGATGTCTGGGGAACCCGCGACGGATCGAACCCCTCCCCATCGTCCTCGATAACGGCCCGGATCTCGTCGGGCATGATATCGATGTGCGCTGATATGTAGGAAGGGCGGGCGTGCACGATGGCGTTGTACAGCGCCTCACGTACCATCAGGAAGAGCTCGCCGCGTATTGAATCTTCCGTTCGCCGCTCGTCGCCGTTGACCCGGATGGCGACATTTATGCCCTCCGGGGCGACGGAATCCACATAATCCCGCAGCGCGGGAGCAAGTCCCACGGAATCAGGCATCCGCAGCCCGGAGATCAAGAGCCGCATTTTCTCCAAGGTTTCCTGTGTCCCGGTCTTCGCGGTCACGATGAACTCAGCAGACCTGGCGAGATCTCCGGCCAGATGAACCTCGGCGAGCTCGATCTGCCGGTAAGCGACGCTGACGCTGTTCCCGATGTGGTCGTGCAGCTCACGGGCGATCCTGGCCCGCTCGCTGATGTGCTCCTGATGCACCGCATCGAGCAGGTAGCTCGTATATGCGGTCGCCGATACCCGGATGCGGCCCATCATGAGGTGGGCGAGTGCCCGCATCGCGGTCATGGCAAGGCCCAGCGCATCAGGATTGTCGAGCACGGCCGTCTGGACGGCCGATATAAGTGTGTCGAACAGCGTCTCGGCCGCCCGGATCGACTCGTGCGGGTGAACGCCGCGAGATGCCCTGGCTATACCGATGTTCTCGGCGAACTGCATTTTTCCCTGTGGCGCGCCGCCGTCTCGTTCCCGCAGCGCGGTCACCAGAAAGGAAAGAGTCTGGTCGGCATGCTGTAAGGCCTGCGACAGGGCTGCCGGGTCATGCACAATAGCGCTGCCGATCTCTCGCAGGCGCTGTTCATATCGTGCGGTTATATCTTCACGTTGTGCTTCGAGGCGGCGAGCCGCAAGATCAGCAGCGGTCTGTGCGTTACCGAACATGCGCGCCCGTCCGAAGGGGGGAGCAGGCCAGCAGCGCGGCGAGCCGCCGCTTCCTGGATCGAGATGAGTGGTCTGCTGCCAAACCTGTGTCAGTCGATCTTGTCTGTATGGTGCGCTTCCGGCACAAAGCACGCCAGGTAGTGTTTATAGGAGCATTCTGTTATGCGCAGGCCATCGGCGCCAGTGCCGCCCCGGCCTGGGACGGCTGGCAGGCCCACCGGGGCGCACTTCGTGGCGAACGGGGACCGCTGCGGCCCGGCGCCACCACGGTCGCGGCGCAGCCGCGGATCTGTGGCGCGGCACCGGCCGGGCTACCTCCAATCGGCCTTCGACCGGACTCCTACCGCACGCCGCTATGGTGCGTGAAATGCATCGGACCGGCCAGGAGTAAAGCGGGGGAGCGGGGTGGAAACGCGGACACTGGGCTGCACCGGCCTCGTCTCATCTGCCATCGGCTTGGGTGGCTTCGGCTTCGCCGGTGCCTACGGCAGGGCCGACCCGGCCGAGGCGGTCTGCACGATCCGGGCGGCTCTCGACATGGGGCTGACGCTGCTCGACGCCGCCGATTTCCACGCCAACGGCAAGGTGGAGAGCCTCATCGGCCGGGCACTGGGCAGGCGGCGAAGCGACGCGGTCATCAGCGTGCGGGGGGGAATACGCCGCTCGCGATCCGGGGGCCTGGCCGAGACCGACTGCAGTCCCGGGTTCCTCGCGGTCGCCTGCCGATCCTCGCTGCGGCGGCTGCGGACCAGCCATATCGACCTGTACTACCTGGCCGGGGCGGACCCGAAGGTGCCGATCGAGGACAGCGTGGGTGCGCTCGCCGACCTGGTGGCGGCTGGCCTTGTCCGGCACATCGGGGTGTCGGCGCAAAGCGCGGAAGCCCTGCGCCGCGCGCATGCCGTTCATCCGGTCGCCGCGGTCGTCGGAGAGTATTCGCTGCTGGCCACGCAAGCGGAGCGGGAACTGTTGCCGGCCGCCCGTGAGCTCGGCGTGGGGCTTGTGGCTTCCGGCCCGCTCGGCTGCGGATTCCTCACCGGCAGGCTCGGATCACGGCAGCAGCTCGAGCCGGGCGACATCCGCCGGGGTCACCCCTGGTTCCACGATGAAAACCTCGGCCGCCACGCGGGCGCTATCCGCGCCGCGGAGAAGGTGGCCGCTTGCCGGGATATCGGGCTGCCGCGGCTGGCCCTGGCCTGGGTCCTGTCGCAGGGAGACGACGTCGTGCCGGTCCCTGGAACCCGGTCGCCCGTCCACGCGGAGCTGAATGCCGCCGCCGCCTCGACCCGGCTCACGCCGCTGGAGAGCGACAAGCTCGTGGCGCAGTTCGCTGCGATGGCGCCGATGAGCCCCGGGAGCTGGGTCACGGCGGCGTGAGCGGTGAGCCGGCCCCCGCGACCGGGGGCGCGGGCCGGGGTGATCATATCTCCATCAATCTTCAACAGCCCGAGGCTACGTTTTGGGTGACGGTTGCCCCCGTGGTGCTTGGAGTGGGAATGAGCAAGGTTCTTGAAGCTGTACGTGGCGAAAGAGCGCATCCCGCGATCAGTCCTGGCGGCCGGCGGGCGCCAGCGCCTCATGGCGCACGGACGCCCACGGTGATCTACATGACGGAGGATATGCTCCACGGCAGCCTGATCGACCAGCTCCTGGACCGTGAGGTGGTCGTGCTGGTAGCCGCCAACGCGGATGTCCTCGGCCTGCTCGGCCCGGCGCGGCAGCAGGACGGACCGGTCAGCGCGGATTCACTGATCCGGTTCCACGATCTGGAAATTAACCTAGAAAAGCGTCATGTATGCTCGGGTGGCCGGTCACTTAGCGTCACGGAACAAGAGCTGTCCTTGCTCGCGCTACTGGCCAACCGGGCTGGCCGGGCTTTCTCGTTCAGGGAGCTTTTCTCGCAGGTATGGATGTGGGAGCACGGAGTCGATCCGCCCGTCGCGCACAGCGCTGTCCGGCGCCTGCGCAGAAAGCTGTGCAGCGCCGGCGCCGGTGTCACCATCGAATCCGTCCGCGGCTACGGCTTCCGGCTGGTCCACCTCGACAACGGGGCCGGCCATCGGCACGCCGGCTAGCTCGAAACCGATGACCCGGGTCCTGGCCGGAACGCGGGCACGGCCGGCCGTACCGGCCGCCGGCCCTGGCTCGCCGCGCTTGCGCAGATCTGTCGTGAGGATTTTCTCGCTCTGGGCGCCTTTTCTGCCCTATCAGGTGATTGTGTCCCCAGCGGCCGGGAGCCGATCGGGGGCAGCCGTCTCATTGCCAGGTCTCCTTGTCTTCTGCGCATGCCTTTCCTGGGCGGCGTTCCTGACCGGCCACCTGCTGGCCAATGGCCGCTGGTGGGGATGGCTGGTGGTCTCGCTCCTGCCGCCCGTGCTTTTCGCCGCGGCGCCCGCCGGCCTGTTGCTTGCCGCCCTGCTGGCGGGCGGGCCGGACTCCGGGCGCGGCGCCGTGCTCGCCGCGGCCGCCCTCGCGGTGGGGGCAAGGGAAAGCGGGCTGAACGCCTGGTCCGTGCGACGCCGTGGCACCCGCCCTCCGCCCGGCAGCGAGAGGCACATACGGATCGTGGCCTGGAACACGGAGTACTGGCACCAGCATGACGACCCGGGCCAGTTCTACGAGTACCTGCGCGGGCTGGACGCCGATATCTATCTGCTGCAGGAGTACATCTGCCATGTCGGCCAATGGCGGTTCCGGCTGCTGGACGACGACGCGCGCTTGTTCACCGCCTTCCCGGGCTATCACGTAACCGTGACGGGCCAGCTCGTCACGATTTCCCGGCTGCCGGTGGCGAGCGTGGCGGCCATGTCGGGCGAAGATATCTTGCGGGTGGACGTCGAGGCCGCGGACGGGGGACCTGTCCTGTCGACCTATAACCTGCACATCCCGGTGCAGATCGGCCCCTACAGCCCGTTCACGCGCCAGTTCTACCGCGTGCTGCGCGAACAGGCGGGGGAGCGAGATCGGCAGCTTCGCCAGCTTGCCGCCGACGTGGCCCAAAACGCCGGCCCGGTGGTCGTGGCCGGGGATTTCAACGCCAGCGCGGCGGTCGGCGACGTGCGGCGGCTGGAAGCGGTCCTCACCGACGCGATCCGGGCGCACGGCAGCATCTACCCGGTCTCGTGGAACTGCCATCGGCGGCTCCTGCGGATGTGGCGCCTGGACTGGGCGTTCGTTTCTGGTGGCGTGAGAGTCCGCCGGTATGAGTTCCTCGACCCCGGCGGCAGGTCCGATCATTGCGTCCAGCGCCTGCTCGTCACGGTCGATGCCGCGCCGGGCCCCGGCCGGTGAGACCTAGCCGCCAGCCACGGCGGTGGAGGCTGCCGCTGGGCGGGCCGCCGGCGCCCTGGTGTCATAGAGCGCGCGGAACTGCCCGGAGACGAGCCACTGCGCCGCGCCGGCCAGCACCGAGCTGGCGATGACCAGGTTCACGAGGAAGTGCAGGCCCACGAAGAAGCCGGTGAACGCCGGGCCGCGCCGGTGGAACACATATCTGTACATCCCGGCGTCACAGGCCAGCGAACCAGCGAGCAGCGCCGAGGGTACCGCCACCCAGGCCAGGCCCGCCAGCAACGGCAGCGGGATCGTCGCGACCGCGAGCAGCGCGGCCACGGCGCCCCACGCCCGCGCCGACGTCTCGTAGCCCTGCGCGAACCTGCGCTTCCGCATATACAGGGGGACCCTCAGCCTGCCGCGATGGAAGAACTTGCGCAGCAGCGGCCCCAGCTTGTGGTCATGGTCAAGGCGGCCATGGACCGCCGAGGTGCTCCATAGCTTGTAGCGCTGGCCGAGCCGGAAGCCGTAGTCGACCTCCTCGGTGTACCTCAGCGCCGGGTTGAACGGCCCGATCTCGGCGAACACGTCCGCACGTATCGCGAACATCGCCGACCACAAGAAGGACATCTGCCCTTCCGAGTCAAGCGTCCAGTAATGATGCTGCAGCGCACGGTAGTCCTCGACGTTGCTGTCGAGGACAAGGGGATCGGGATCGTCGATGCCGCATACCGCGCCAATGCTCGGGTCCGCCGCGAGTTTCGCGACCGCGTTCGCCACCGCGTCGGGGGCGAGTGCGACGTCGGAGTCCACGAAGAAAAGGATTTCACCGCTGGCGCAACTGGCCCCGGTGTTGCGCGCGACCGCGGCGCCGCCGTTCGCCGGCGTGCGCACCACCCGCACGCCTGCGCTCGCCGCGATCCGAGCCGAGTCGTCAGTGCTGCAGTCGTCCACTACCAGGGTCTCCAGCAGCGGATACGTCTGCGCCCCGATCGCTTCCAGGCACAGCGGGAGAGATTTTTCGTCGTTGTAACTGGGGACAACGACGGTTACCGAGGTCGAATGCTGGCTCATAGGTTGCCTCCTGGCCGGTTTCCGTTGGATACGGCGTGGAACTGTCATCTGGGCGGTGAAACGGTCATCTCCTGCAGGCTGTGGGTGGACATTCCGCGCGGCTCACGTATGGCGTATCGATAAACCCTCACGCCCGGCGTCGTGAAAGTCAGGTCCACCCGCCACAGGGCGGGACCGAAGAACGCGAACGTGGCCGGAAACAGCGACCTGCCGGCCCGCGCCGCGTCCCGCAGGCTGCCAAGGCGGGGCAGGCCGCCGCCGTTGGGCTGCGTGTTGAAGTTTCCCGACGCCAGCACCGGGTGCGGGTTTTTCCCGATATTGGCGAGCAGGGTCGCGAACTGGGCACGCCGTGCCGCGTCGAGTCCGTGCACGTTGCGGAAGAATGTCGGTGTCAGCGGCAGCACATTGAGGTAGAACTGGTCATAGAAATGCGCGTTGTAGACGGAGAAGATGTGTCCGCCGATCTGCAGGTCGGTGCGCAGCGCGGTGTACTTCCAGCCCTTGAGGAAGTAGATGTTGGCTGTGCCCGGTGGCGGCGCCGGGTTCGTCTCGAAGGGCGCGGCGGCCACGATGGGGAAGCGTGAGATGGTGAGCAGGTCCCCCGCGGCCGCGAAGTGGTATCCGGGGAACTCCGCCAGCAGCCGCCGGCTGTCATCGACCAGCCGCAGCGGCCCCGTCGCCGGATGAGCGTAATCCTGCAGCAGGTAGACATCGGCGTGCCGCCCGGTGAGGTAGCCGTAGAAGCGGCCGGGGTTGCCACCCGTATCCCATTGCAGGGTGTCCCACGACACAACGCGTATCGCGCCCGGCGGCGGGAGCCCGGCCGTGCCGCCGCCGCGCAGCGCCGCCAGGTTCAGCCCTGACTGGGTGCCGCCCAGGATGAGGGCGGCGAGCGCCAGCGGCGTTGCCAGCCAGGCCGTGTGCCTGGCCAGCCGGGCCCGCAGCGCTGCGACGGCGATGGCGGCGAGCAGCATAAGCGGCGCCAGCAGGTAAGCCAGCGGCGGCATCAGGCCGGGAATGTCCCATATCCAGGTTCGGCCACTGAGCAGCAGGTGCAGAACGATGAACCCGAACTCGGCCGCGGCCGCGGCGATAATTATCCGGTCCGCCCGGGGCAGCGCCGACCGGATGAGCGCGACCATGCTGATCGCCGCGAGCACCATGGGCGGGCCCGCGAAAAATATCAGCAGCGGCAGGGGATCGGGGATCCCCCAGAGCCAGAAGCTGCCGGTGACGACCTGGTGGGTGACTGCCACGAGCAGCCAGGCAAGCAGGCCACCCGCCGCCGCCCAGCGGGCCGGGCGCGCGAGGAGGCTCCTGCCCGGCCGTCTGGTACCAACGGCCCGCCGTGCTTGCTCGCGCTCGCCGGTGGCCGCGAGGGCGCCGCCGCCGACGGTGCCCGGGCCCGTGGTCATGTACCGGCCTTCCCGCCGGCGCGCTCACCCGCCGCGGGTGCCTGGTCCCCGGTCCGCTGGCCCATGGTGGGCTGCTCCGTGGTGGGCTGCTCTCCGGTGCGCTGCTCCATGGGGCGCAGCCAGAACGAGGCCGGCTCGTACTCCTGCGTGAGTGAGATCTTCTGCCACAGCGGCTCGATGATGCCGCGCAGCTTCCTGTCGCCGTGGATGAACGCGTTGGGCAGTTCGACGTCGAACCAGCTCGGATTGGCGAGCAGGAAAGCGGCGAGCAGGTATTGCTCGGAGTAGTAACGCCAGCGCCACCCCGGCGGGTAGTCGCTGGGCAGCATGATGTCGTGGATGTGCACCAGCACGCCCGGCCGTAGGCGGGGCAGGACCTCGAAGAAGAAAACGGTCACGTCCGAGCCCATGAAAACCCGGTGTGACCCGTCGAAGAAGACGATGTCACCGGCGTCGAGGTCGGCGAAGACCGCCAGGTCGGTTTGCTCGAGCGGGCTGCGGATCGTCAGGTCGCACAGCGCGTCGACGCTGGCCCGCGGCACCGGGTCGATGGAGGTGACATGGGTGCGCAGGCCGAGGTCGTTGATGGCCCGGCGGGCGAACTTTGTCGAGTTGCCCGAGCCGATCTCCACGTACCGCCGGGGGTTGGTCTCGGCGAGGAAGCCGTAGAGCGTCAGGGCGTCCAGCGGCGGCAGCCATCCGTTGTCCCAGTACGGTTCGCTGCCTTCCTTGCGATCTCGGATCGGGATCGCGGCGAGGAGGGAGCTGTGGGCCGCGAAGCCGTCGAGCCGCTCCGCATAACGCGCTCTGTCTCGCTCGAACAGCGCCTTGAGCTGCGGATGGTCCGGGCGGCCGTGGCCGAACCGCGGCTGCGGGCGCACGGGATGGTCGATGAATATCGGCCGGCGCAGGCCGAAGGCCGAGAGAACCAGCCCGTGCAGCGTCGGGCGCTCCTCCAGCCAGAGCAGCGGCCGCTCGGCGATGGGCACAGCCCTGAGCAGCTCGAGTTTGTCCTGCTGGGCGGCGTCGGCCAGCCCTTTGCGGATTCTCGGTGCGAGCTGGCGGGCCCGCCAGCGGTGCGGGGCGGGCAGTGGTGGGTTGCTCGGTGATGTCATGACGGACGTATCCCTTCCGGCTGCTGTTTCGCGGTGTGGAATGAACGGGAGTGCCCTTTGCCGGTCCAGGCCAGCCACCCGAGGACGGCCGCGGTGGACACCAGGTCGGCTGCGGTGGTCAGGACCCGGCTGAGGGCAATCAACGTGACCAGGCCCGGGCCGGTGAGCAAGCTGGCCAAGGTGAGCGCGAGCACGACCTCACGAATACCGAGGCCGCCCGGCATCACCACGGTGAACAGGCCGGCCACCACGGACAGGGCGAAGCCGCCGGTTCCCACCGTCAGCGCGCCGGCCGGCCTCGCGCCGAGCGCGACAGCGAGCACCATGATGTGCATGCCGGTTATCAGCCAGCCGACCGTCATCAGCCCAGTCACCGCGAGCAGGGTGCGCCAGCCGGGCAGCGTTATGGGCGGGCCGCTGCGGCGCAGGATCCGCTGCGCGATGCCGAGCAGCTTGGTCAGCAACTGGGGCGCGGCCACCGGGACCAGCGCGGCGGCCACGATCGGGACCAGAACCCACCAGATCGCATGGGCAGCGACGAGACGGGGCAGAGCGAGGAGCCCGATCCCGAGCCCAGCGACCACCGTCAGGCCCTGGCTGGCGCCGAGCGCCCCGGCCAGCCGTGCCGGCGGTTCGCCGAGCGGCCGCGCCAGCGCGGCATGGGTTACGGTCGGCCAGATACCGCCAGGCAGGTAGCGGGTGAGCCCGGCGAGGAAGAAGAGCCGGACCGCCGTGGGCCGATCCAGGCGGGTGCCCAGCCGGGCCAGCAGCATGCGCCAGCCGAAGAATCCGGGCAGCCCGCCGGCGGCCGCGAGCAGGGTCGCGACCAGGGCGGTCCACCAACCCACCAACCGCAGGTTGGCGGCCAGCCCGTGACGCACCCGCCATAGCTCGTAGGCCAGGAACGTCAGTGCGAGGACGTACGAGGCAATGCGCAACGCCGCGAAGACGCGTCGGCGCTTCGCCGCCGGCGTCATGCGGCTGCCGTCACGTGCAGGCGGCGGAACGACCGCGATGTCAGCCAATGGCAGATCCCGGCGGCGGCGCCGGCCGCGATGGCCAGGTTCACGAGGAAGTGCATGCCGAAGAAGAAAAGCGAGAAGGCCGGCCCCCTGGTGCGGAGGACAAACCGGTAGAGCCGCCCGTCGACGGCGAGGCATGCGGCCACCATCGCCGCGGGTACCGCCGCGGCCCAGGCGGTGCCGCTCAGCAGCAGCACCGGCAGTGTCACGACGGCCAGCGTGGCGGCGAGGCTCGCGCCTGATTCCTGCGACCCGACCACGCCCCCCACGTACCTGCGCTGCAGAAAAAAGGGCACGTGCTGGTGTGTGCGGGTGAACACCTTCCGCAGCGCGACCCCCAGCGTCGCATCGTCGTCGTGGCGGCCCCGTATCGCCGAGTCGAGCCGCACCGTGTACCGCTGGGTCAAGCGCTCGATCACGAGAAGGCCCTCTGAATGGATGAGCTGAGGATCCCAGGGCCCGACCTCGGACCAGACACTGGCGGGAACCGCGATGATGGCGCAATTCAGGAATCCGCTGACCGAGGTCTCGCCATTGGTTTTCATCCAGTAGTGACGGAAGAGGTTGCGGTACTCCTTTACCAGGCTGTCGCGCGTCAGCGGGACGGTGTCATAGTTGCCGCAGACAGCGCCGATCCTGGTGTCGGACCGCAACACGGCGACGGCCCTGGCTACCGCGTCGGGGTCGAGCGCGACGTCGGAGTCGAGGAAGAACAGGATCTCACCGCGCGCGTGCGCTACCCCAAGATTTCGCGCGGCGCACACCCCGGCGTTGGCCGGCGGGCTGATGACCCGGACGCCGAGGGACTCGGCGACCTGTACGGAGTCGTCGGTGCTGCAGTCGTCCACGAGGATTATCTCGATTGGCCGGTAGGCCTGCGCTTGCACCGCCCGCAGGCACAGGCCGAGAACGCGGCCATAGTTGTAGTTGGGGATGATGACGGAGACGAGCGGTGCGGTGACCACGGCTTACCACCCTTTCTGGAGATCGGCAGGACGGGGATGGGCGGCCGGGTGCCGGCCTGGGCCGAACGAGGAATCGACCGTTACGCGCACGAGTCCCACGGCGGCGCCCGCCATCAGGGCCGTATGTGAGAGGAATTGCACGGCCGTGAAGAAGAGAAAGAATCCGGTGCCTTTTTCCTTCAGCACGAGCCGTGCCAGCGGCGGGTCGGCGAACGCTGACACCGCAAGGAAGATCGCCGGCACGGCCAGCAGCGGTGCCCACGCCACGGCGAGGGGCAGCGTGGCCACGGTCAGCGCGACCGCGAGCAGGCCCGCCGCGGGGCTGACCTTCAGCGAGCCGGGCCGCAGCCGGTTCCGTGCCGCGAACCTGAGCAGTTGGGCGCGCCTGAACTGTTCGGCGAGCAGGGGCAGGAGCCGGTCCGCCTCGTCGTGGCGGCCCACGACATCGCCGGCCAGGCGGATCCGGTAGCGGGCAAGCAAGCGCTCGCTGTAATCGTCGTCCTCGGCGCTGCGCAGGTTCTCGTCGAACGGCCCGACGTCATCGAAGACCCGCCGCGGCACCGCGGCGAGCGCGAACACGGCGGTCGCGGTCGGGCCCGCGGCCCGGGTGAGGACCGAGTGCAGCTGCAGTGTCCGGCAGATCTCGACCGGGCCGTCGTCGATGAGCGGTTCCTTGGCGTAGACGCCATACACGCAGCCGCAGCCACGATCTTCGGCCAGCAACCTGACCGCGCACGCCACCGCGTCGGGTGCGAGCGCTACGTCAGAGTCAAGGAAGAACAGGATCTCGCCGCGGCTCGCCGCCACCCCCGCATTGCGTGCGGCCGACACCCCTGCGTTGCCCGGCTGCCTGATCAGCGTGCAGCCGATCTCACTGGCGATTCCGCCCGAGCCGTCGGTGCTCGCGTCGTCCACGACGACGACCTCGATCGCTGGATGAGACTGCGCGAGCGCGGATTCCAGGCAGGTCCGCAGCGTTTTCCGCGAGTTGTAGCTCGGCACGATCACCGATACGAGTGGTGGCTGGGCCGGGGAGGCGGGGGGTGACGGACACCGCTCGCGTTGCGCGGGCAGGCCATAGCCCCGTCGGCCAGGCACGTCATTGTCGCCGGCGCTCATGGCACCATGTGGCCGATCGTGTGGCCGAGGCCATGGAGGCCGGCGAACGCGAGCGTGGCGCCGAGCGCCGCCGCCCATAACGCGCACGTGCTGATCATTGTGCGGTCCCGCAGCAGGACCCGCACCGGGTCGCTGCCGCACCGATCGACGAACAGCATCTTGAGGTAGCGGAACAGGCCGAAGAGCGCAAACGGAGTGGACACCAGCATCGCGGCCTGGCCGTGGGAACCGTATGGCGACTCGGTGCGAAGGTAGATCAGGCCGGCGACCAGGGAAAGCACGCACGTAATCTGCAGTAACTGGTTCGCCAGCTCCACCGAGTAGCCCTGCAGCGCCGGCCGGTGCGCCGCGCCGTTCTCCAGGAGCTCCTGCCGCCGCTTGCCGATCACCAGCGACAGTGACAGCGCGAACACCGCGACAAGCAGCCAGCCGGAGATCTGTGCACCGGCCGCGACGTAGCCCTGGGCGACCCGAAGGACGAATCCGAGCGCCACGGCGCATACGTCGACCAGCGCAATGTGCTTGAGCACACGGCTGTAGGCGACGTTGAGTGCCAGATACGCCAGCACCGGCCAGTACGGGCCGCCTGGCGCAGCCACTGCCAGGCCGCCGGCCACGCCGGCCAGGGCCGCGCAGTACAGGTACGCGCCCAGCACGGGGATGCGCCCGGCGGCGATGGGCCGATCGCGCTTGGCCGGATGGTCCATGTCACGGTAGCGGTCGGCGATGTCGTTGCCGACGTAGACGCATGCGGATGCCAGGACGAACGCGGCGCAGGCCCATCCCACCCTCGCGAGGGTCGCAAGGGTCCAGCGGTGGGGGTCGACGACGAGCGCGATCGGTACGAACAGGAGGCTTTTGGCTGCGTGCAGCGGCCGCAGCACGGCGACGAGGTCCGCGGCCAGGTGCGGCCGCCCGGCGGTGCGCCTCGCCGTCACCCAGTTCAGCCCCTGGGCCGGGCCCGGGGCGCCGGTGGCTTCTATTGCGTGCATGTGTCTACCTCCAGCCGAGCTCAGAAGAATGCCTTCGCGAGCGCGAGCGCACCCTGGCGCCACGCGTCGCCGCTTGTCCGGCCACCGCGCTGGGCCGGCAGGCCGGTCCGGCTGTCCCGCCACCACGCGAAGGTGCGCAAGATCGCCTCTCGGTTGGAAAACCGCGGCACGAATCCCAGCCGCTCACCCGCCTTGGCGATGCTGACGTGCGAGTCGGCGAGCAGCTTGTGCAGCAGGCGGCCGTACACCGGCGAGAGCCTGGCGCGGTCAAGCGCTTTGAGCCCGGCGAGAGCGGGCCGGGCGGGCAGTGACACGACCCGCTTGTGATGACCGGCCGCGTCCAGCACCGCCTGGAAGTCCTCGCGGAGTGTGCCGAACTCCGCGGCTGCGATGTTGTAGGTGTCACCGGCGACGGCGCGCGGCGCGGTAAGCGCCCGGCTTACCGCGGCAACCAGGTCTTCTATCGCCAGCATCTGGATGCGCGCGTTTCCGCTGCCCAGGACGGGGAAGTTGCGTCCTTCCTCGGCCCACTCGAAGAGCATGGCGAACAGGCCCATCCGGCCGGGGCCGAGAAACGTCTTCGGCCGCAGGATCGGGACACACATACCCCGGGCGCGGTGCTGCGCGCAGACGGCCTCCGCCGCCACCTTCGCGTGGCCATATGTGTCGACTGGCCGCAGCGGATACCCCTCGGGCGTCGGCACCTGTTCGGGCAGGCCGTACACGGCTGTCGACGAGATGTGGACGACCCGCTCCACGCGGGCCGCGGCGCTTGCCGCCAGGACGCTGCGGGTGCCCCCGACGATCACTGAGCTGATCTGGTCGGCTGGGTAACTCGGCAGCGCTCCCGCGCAGTGGACGACGGCGTGCACCCCGCGGGCCAGCCTGGTCATGGCCGGGGTGTCACGGATGTCCGCGATCGCCTGCCTGACGCCGGTGTGCCGGTCCGGTGCCGGCCTGATGTCGGTGTGCCGGTCCGGCGCTGGCCGGATGTCGACGCTGATGACCTCGTGCCCGTCGGCTGCGAGCCGCCGTGACAGGGTGCGGCCGAGCATGCCGGCGCCGCCGGTCACCATGACCCGCGTCACCACAGCGACCTCATCCTCTCGCGTGCGAAGGTCGTGAGCAGCCGTGGCAGGCCCTTGGCGAGGGTCGCCTCGAAGCCGTCGAGGAACATCTCGGCGTGCTCGGGCTCCGCGACCAGTGGCGGCGCGGCGATGAGCGGATTACGGCCGTTGAGGCCGTAGTAGGTATAGATGCCGTGGTCCCGGTACAGCGCGTCGACCACCGAGCTGATGATCAGTTTGGTGCGGAACTGGGGGTCGCGCGCAAAACCGCCCGGGGCGAGTCTGGCGGCCAGATCCAGGATCCGCGGCCCCCCGTCGAGGAAGACACCGTGCAGCGCCCCGGCGCCGCGGACTTCGGTCACGATGTCCGGATACTGTTTCTGGATGCGCTCCAGGCCGGGGCCGAGCACGGCTTCGAGCCTCCGCGCGCGTGCCGGGTAGTCGTCCTCGACCGCGATGTTGACCGCCTCGATGGCGGTCGCGGTTTCCTCGCCGAAGCCGTAGTAGGTCGTGCTCGTGCTGTGCAGCAGGGCATCCGTGAGGTTGTCATACGCCTTACGGAAGACGGGCTCACGCGCGATGAATGCGGAAATGGACGACTTGCCGCCGCCGAACGATTTGGATGTGGTGAGAATATCCGGCACGAGATTCTCGTGCCGCATGAAATAGAACAGGCTGCCAGTTTTTCCCCAGCCGGTGTAGATCTCGTCGAACACGAGCACGATATCTTCCGCGGAGCAGAGCTCGCGCAGCCCGCGCAGGAAGCCGGCCGGGCAGATCTCCATCGAGGAGGCGCTCACCGGCTCGATGAGAATGGCGTACACGTCGCACCCGCCACCCGGGGTCCGTGCCCCGGCCACCGCCGCACGCACCGAGTCCAGGTCGCCGTAGCGGAAGGACCCGACATTGGGGATGCCGGGGAAACGGGACTGCTGGCGGCCGGCCCCGGTCAGGCTGCCCGAACCGAGCAGCTTGCCGTGGAAGCTGATGTCGGCGTGCAGAATCCGGCGCCGGCTGCCGCCGTGGTACCGGTAGGCGAGCTTGACCGCGCCCTCGACCGCCTCGGCGCCGGAGTTGGGAAAGAAGGACATGTTGAGGTCGCCGGGCAGCAACTGGGCGAGGTTATGCCCGAGCGCGGCGACGTAAGGAGAGAAGTAGGTCTTGTGAACTTCCATGCGGCGTTGCTCTTGGAATTTTTTCCGTGCCGCGAGGATGCGCGGATGGTTGTGGCCGTGGTTGAGGACGCCGACGCCTCCGGTGAAATCTAGTATTCGCCGGTTGTCACGGGTGTAGATCCAGCACCCTTCGGCGTGATCGGCAAGTTCGCGGCCAAAGCCGAAAGAGGTCATCAGCGTGACTTGGCTGCGGTTGACGTGTTTGCGGTAGAGCTTGTGCACTTGCCGCGTGTGGAGTCGTTCGCAATCTTCGACGGTGAGGAGATCTGCCGGCATATTGTCTGCCTCTTTCGTCATCTTGGCCACATTGGCCCGGCAAGTGAAAAGCATTCGGCAACCCGGCGGCTGTGCGCCATGTGCACTGCCGTGGCGGGAACACCGGGCTTGTTCCGATTCTCCGCAGCGGCGCCCGCTCGCGGCAATGACAGAACATGTGCAGGGCGTCGTCAGGACGAAGCCCGCGCCGTTCGCGGCGACCGCCCGGCCGGGGCGCGACGGGGTTTGCGCGCCGGCACCGGCCGCGCGAGCGGGCCCGGCTGCCGTGTGGCGCTGGCGCCACGGGCCATCGGCCCGGCGGGACTATCGTGGAGTGAGAGACCACCCGGGAGGACGACGATGGAAGAGAACTCGCCGCGATTCCGCCGCGTGCTCGATCGGTTTCCCGCGTACAGGCCGGGTGGGGCGGCTGTCGGGCCGGACGGCAGGTCGTTCAAGCTGTCATCGAACGAATCGCCGCACGGGCCGCTGCCGTCGGTGGTGCAGGTCATCGCCGAGGCCGCGAAGGACGTCAACCGCTACCCCGACAACGGCTGTGGCGCCCTCGCCGAGGCCATCGCGCGCCACTTCGGCGTACCGGCCGGGCATGTCGCGGTGGGCTGCGGCTCGGTCGGGGTCACGCAGCAGTTGCTCGGGGCGGCCGGCGAGCCGGGCGCGCAGGTGTTGTACGCGTGGCGGTCCTTCGAGGCGTATCCCATTCTCGTCCACCTCGCGGGCGCCGAGGAAGTGCTGGTTCCGCTGCGTGACGAGGCGCACGACCTCGACGCCATGGCCGCCGCGGTGACCGACCGCACGCGGCTCATCTTCGTCTGCAACCCGAACAACCCGACGGGCACGGTCGTCCGCGCCGCCGAGTTCGAGAAGTTCCTTGACCGGGTGCCACCGGACTGCCTGGTGGTGCTGGACGAGGCGTACCGGGAGTACGTGCGCGACCCGGAGGTTCCCGACGGGCTCGACCTGTACCGCGACCGCCAGAACCTGGCCGTGCTGCGCACGTTTTCAAAGGCCTACGGTCTTGCGGGGCTGCGGGTCGGCTTCATGGTGGCACACGAACCCGTCGCAGCGGCGGTGCGCAAGACGATGCTGCCTTTCACGGTCAACTCGGTCGCGCAGGCCGCGGCGGTGGCGTCGCTCGCGGCGGAGGCCGAGCTCCTCCACCGGGTGGCAGAGGTCGTCGAGGAGCGAGCCCGGGTACGTGCTGAGCTGTTGGAACAGGGCTGGACAGTGCCGCCTACCGAAGCCAACTTCGTCTGGCTCAGGCTGGGAGACGACACGCTGCCGTTCGCGGCCGCCTGCGAGCGCGCCGGAATCAGTGTCCGCCCGTTCGCGGGCGAAGGCGCGCGCGTTTCCATCGGGGACCGCGAGGCCAACGACGCGTTCCTCGCCGTCGCCGCGGGATACCCGGGCAGGGGCAGCGAGGCCCGGTAGGGGTGGCACGATGAAGCTGAAGCTCGACCTGCACGACATCTACAACCGCGGCGCCGACATCGACAAGGCGCTGCGGCAGATCATCGACGAAGCCGTCGCGAAGAAGGCGCCGCTCGTCGAGATCATCCCAGGCAAGGGCTCCGGCCAGCTAAAGAAGCGTGTGCTCAGGTTCCTCGACCAGAAGGAGATCAGGGCCCTCTATCACCGGGTGGAAAAAGACTCGAAGAACTTCGGCCGCATCTTCGTCCACTTCCGCTGGAAGTGACCAGGGACCGAGGTCCCAGCATTGCCAAGGCCTGAACCCCCGTACTGACCTGCATGACGGATGGCGAGCAGGCCCGGCGAGGACGACGAGGACGAGGCGTACTGCAGCGTGTGCGGCGCACCGTGCGGCATCTTCCGCGGTCACGGCGACGGCTGGCACCACTTCCGGGACGACGGGACCGCTGCCGCGCCAGTCGTCCTGTACGACCCCGGCCACACCCCGGCCGTGGCGTGGCGGCCAGCGGAGGGCGGGGCGACGTCATGACCGATCTCAAGACGGTCTTCGCCGACCTCGACCTGGCCGAGCGCTCGATCGCGCATGTCCGCGCGTGCCTGCTCGGCGCGAGCCAGGGCACGGCGACGGCTGACCGCTGGGAGATGGCCGTCGATCACATGGTGTCGCCGAGAACGGCTCGCCGATGCTCAGCGCGCACTCTGGCGGGCGTTCGGCGCATTTGGTGTCCGCCCGCGTCAGCGTGACCGGCCGGACATAACTAGGCCCCGCGCCGTAACCTGGCAGTTGTCGAGACTTCAGGAAAGGTGCAGGGCCTTGGACGAGGCTAACACGCATGCCCCGCCACCCGGCCGCCCTAGTGGCCCATGGGCCGGCCGCCCTAGTGGCCCATGGGGTGGCCAGGACGGCCCGCAGCACCTCGGGGCGCTGATCCGTGATCTACGGTTGGCCCTGGGGTGGTCACAGGGCCAGCTCGCCGCTGAGCTGTGCCGCATCGCCGCCTATCGGACGGTCACCCGCGAATGCGTCTCCCGCTGGGAGCACGGCAGGCGCATGCCGACGTTGTGGCTGCCGCACCTCGCCGGCGCGCTCCAGGTGCCGCTACGCGAACTCGAAAGGGCAAAGATGCGGCGACGAGACATGCTCAGGATCTCCGGTGCGGTGGCCGTGGCGGCCGGGGCCGCGCCCGCGGTCCGCGTG
>WNGJ01000795.1_pt1 | contig 29720 bp, 23 predicted proteins | sample 5400611 | NCBI WGS metagenome assembly WNGJ01 (sample SAMN13153375, study PRJNA577476) | soil metagenome | isolation source: 40 cm soil or saprolite under Garry oak tree replicate 1 | place: USA:California | collected 2016-06-15
TCTTGCGGGCCTCGGCGGTCAGCCGCCGCCGCGGCCGCGGCGCACTCCCGGCCGGCGCGGCCGGGCCGGTAGCCGCCTTAGCCACCAGGTGCTCCTGTTCCCCGGACCCCGCCCGCGATGAGTGTGCGCATACTTTCATGGTAACGGTCAGGCATCCCTCATCCCAGTTGCGGGCCGATCGCCGCTGGGCGCGACGGATCATGTGGATACGCGTCACCTGCAGGCTGGCGTCCCTGGCGATGCGCGCCGCGGCGCTGGTGGCGCCCGCCGGAATAATGCTGGTTCTGTAGCGCTGGCCATGGCACGTCTCGAAGGACGTCCCGGGCACCCTGACGAGGTCGCGGCCGTGGCGGTGTTCCTCGCGTCGGACGACGCATCGTACATGACCGGGTCCTACGTCGTCGTCGATGGCGGCTGGACAGCCGGAGGCTGACGCGCGAGCTGCGGCGCCGCGGAAGGGCCCGCAACCCGCGCGTCAAGCGGAAAGTCTGTTCTTCGTAACGGTGAGGAAATGTTCCAAATATCGGTAATATGCCTGTAAGTCTCCGCTTCCGGCTGCTAGCGTCGCCTTGATCCTGAGGCCGCGAGCAGGCGACTAACCCCTGTGAGGCGTGACCAGAGCCGCTACCGCACGTGCCCGTGCACTGGAGCAACCGTCCATTAGGCACTTATCACGATCCGTAGTTTCTTAGGCCTTTGCTCGATAACGACAGGAAGCGCGATGAGTCGGGGAAGAGCTGCACGGGAGCCAGGAGACGTCCCCCCTGGCCATGCCCCCGCGGGGGGCCAGCACCGCTTGCCTAGCGGGCCACAGGCGTCCATGCGCCGGGGCCGTGGTATCCGCGATCGCCAGGGCCGGCAGCGGCCGATCCGGTCCACGCTCACCGTGCTGCTGGTCATCCCGGTGGTCTCGCTGATAGCGTTGTGGGCCTACGCCGCCAGCACCACGGTCGGCGGCGCCATCGCCAAGCGCAACTCCGACACGGTCAACAAGGACATCGGCGCCCCGACCCAGGCGTTGTTCACGCAGTTGACGCAGGAGCGCGCGCTGAGCTTTGTCTGGCAGAGCGTGCACGGCCGGATGCCTCGCGCCGGGCTGGACGCGCAGCGCAAAAACACCGATGCCGCCGTCGCGGCGTTCCGCGCCGCCGCCGCCACCGCGAGCGGCGCGGAAACCCCGACCGCCCGGGCCGCGGTCGCGACACTGCTCGGGGAGCTGGGCCAGCTTTCCACGATCCGGGCGGCGGTTGATGCCGGTACCCGCCAGCCGCTGACGGCGTTCCAGGATTACAACCACGTCGTCGAATCGTCCTTCCCGTTCTCCCTGGGCGCGCTGGCCAACCCTGACGCCTCGATCCCGTTCTTCGAATCGAGCCAGGGGGTCGGCGACGAGGCCGAGGCACTGGAATTCGTCGGCCGGGAGGCCGCCCTGGTGGGTGGCGCGCTGGCGTCGGGCGGCCGGATGTCCCAGGCCGAGCACCAGCTGTTCGTGCAGGCCGTCGATAACCAGCGGTTCCTGCAGCAGATCGGGTCGACGGCCGTGTACTGGCAGCAGAGCCCCAACCCTTACCTGCAGGTGTTCGCCTCGCCCGCCTACACCAACTTCAAGGCGATGGAGGACCGGATCGTCGCGACCAGCCCCGGGGCCCGGCTCCCGGTGAGCCCGCTCGCCTGGCAGTCGGGCCTGGGGTCGGCCGTGGCCGCTTTCACCCGCGCCGAGACCGCTGCCCGCGTGGGCGTGACCAGGGGATCCACCCACGACGGAAACGTCATCCTGCTCCGCCTGTTCCTCGTCGGCGGGGCCGGGCTCGCCGCGGTCGTCCTCTCCGCCCTCCTGCTGCTCGGCTTCGGCAATCGCATCACCCGCGAGCTGACGGGATTCCAGAAGGCGGTGCGCGCGCTGGCCGATGAGCGCCTGCCCGCCGTGGTCGGTCGGCTTCGCCAGGGCGAAGACGTGGATGTGGACACCGAGGCGCCTCCGCTGGCGCTCCGGACCAGGACCCGTGAGGTAACCGAGACCGCCGACGCGTTCTCCGCGGTGCAGCGGACCGCGGTGGAAGCGGCGGTCGGGCAGGCTCAGCTCCGCAAGGGAGTCAGCAACGTCTTCCGCAGCCTGGCCCGGCGGAACCAGTCCCTGCTGCAAAGACAGCTGAAGATGCTGGATGAGATGGAGCGCGGTACGCAGGACTCCGAGGCGCTCGCCCAGCTGTTCCGGCTGGACCAGCTGACCACCCGCATGCGACGGCAGGCGGAGGGCCTGATCATCCTCTCCGGCGCGGCGGCCGGGCGTGGCTGGCGCCAGCCGGTCCCCGTCGTGGAGGTGCTGCGCGGCGCGATCGGCGAGATCGAGGACTACGTCCGGGTGGACATGGTCACCGACTCCCGTGACCTCATACCCGGTGCCGCCGTGGCCGACGTGACCCACCTGCTGGCCGAACTGGTGGAGAACGCCACGCTCTATTCGCCGCCGAACACCCGTGTCCGGGTCAGCGCCGGCCGGGTGGCCAACGGCTACGTGGTGGAGATCGAGGACCGCGGGCTCGGCATCCCCGCCGAGCAGCTGGCCGTTCTCAATGAGCGGCTGGTCCGGCCGCCGGAGTTCGACCTGGCCGATAGCGACCAGCTCGGCCTGTTCGTGGTCAGCCGGCTGGCCGCCAGGCACGGGATCAAGATCTCGCTGCGCGGGTCGGCCTACGGCGGGACCGCCGCCATCGTGCTGCTGCCACATAACCTCGTCGTGGCCGAAGAGGATCCCGTCGGCCAGGCCGCCGCCCCGGCCGCCGTCGCCGCGCTGGGCCGGTCCGCGGCCACCCCGGCGAACCGGCCGTCGCCGCGCCTTGAGCTCAACGCGGGTGCCACCTACGCGGAACCGGGGAGCATGCGTACCCAGTTCCCGGCCTGGTCCGAACGGCCGGACGAGACCACCGGCCCCGCTCAGGAGACGGCCAGCCAGGATGACCGGATGCCCGCTAGCGCGGACCCGCACGCGGGCTTGCCGCGTCGGCTGCGCCAGGCCAGCCTGGCCCCGCAACTCCGCGACGCCCCGCCGACCGCAACCGCCGGCGGCCAGCACGAGGCGCGCTCGGCCGAGCAGGTGCGGTCCATGATCTCATCCATCCAGCAGGGCTGGCGCAGTGGCCGCGCCGCGGCCGACCGGCTGGACGAAGACCACCCGGACGGGAATCCCGGCTCCGGGCACGGCGAGGCCGGACGATGACCGGGGGATCGGTTCCGGGCGGGCTGAACTGGCTGCTTGAGAACCTGGTCTCGACGGTCCACCGCGTCCGTCAGGCGGTCATCCTCTCGCCCGACGGCCTGACCCTGGGCAATTCCCCGGGGCTCAGCGAGGAAGATGCTGACCACCTGGCTGCCCTGGCCGCCGGCATGCAGAGCCTGGCCCGCGGTGCGGGCCAGCGGTTCGCCGGCGGTGAGGTCCGCCAGACCATCATCGAGATGGACGCGGCGCTGCTGTTCATCACCGCGGCCGGCCAGGGCACCTGCCTGGCCGTGCTGGCTGACGTGGACGCCGACGCGGGCCTTATCGCCTACGAGATGGCCGTCCTGGTCAAGCGCGTGGGCCAGCACATGGTGGCGAATCCGAGGTTCCCCGCAAACCACACCACGTCTGGGTGAACCCGGACCATGAGCTCAGACGACGATAGATGGATGGACTGGGACTCCGGCCCGGTGGCCCGGCCTTACACCCTCACCGGCGGCCGGACACGCCCGAGAGGTGAGAGACACTTCGACCTGATCGACATCGTCGCCCGCACCGGGCGGCCGGCCGAAACCTTCACCTTCAGCCCCGAACGCAGCCGGATCCTCGACCTGTGCTTTGACCCCATCGCCGTCGCCGATCTAGCCTCGGCCCTGGGGCTCCCGCTTGGCGTGGTACGCGTCCTGCTCGACGATCTCGTCCACGAGGGCCTGATCGAGGTGAGGGTCGCGGCACCGCGAGGACGGATGAGCGACAGGCGCGTGCTGAAGCAGGTACTCGACGGACTGCACGCACTGTGATCCCGAAGCAGGCGACATCGCCGTAAGCTCTTGGCCGCGCCGCGCTGTGCCGGGTCACCGTCGGGTGGGTGCGAAGGGCCGCGGGGAGGGCTCAGCCGGGCCAGGCCGGTGATGCGGGGTCCCTGCTGCGCGATACCATCGCCCGCAGCGAGCAGGCCCTGTCCCCAGCCGACCCGCTGACCCGGGTGCTGCAGGAGACTCTCGCCGGCATCACGGCGGAAATGACGGCCGGGTGAGTGTGTCGGCCCCGGGGAGAGGAGACGCGATCTTGTGATGGAGTACGACTACATCGTGGTCGGTGGCGGAACGGCCGGCTGCGTGGTGGCCGCCAGGCTCACCCAGGATGCCAGCACCCGGGTGCTTCTGCTTGAGGCAGGCAGCGCCGAGCGGACCCGCGCCATGACCGTGCCGGACGCGTGGCCGCACCTGCTGGGCACCGCAGCGGACTGGGCCGGTGTCACGACCAGCCAGGCGGATGCGGGGCCGGTGGCCTACCCCAGGGGCCGGACCCTGGGCGGGTCCGCTTCGATCAACGCCATGGCGCACGTGCGCGGGCACCGGGCGATCTACGACGGCTGGGCCGCGGGCGGGGCGGTCGGCTGGGGTTTCGCGGACCTGCTGCCGTATTTCCGGCGCAGCGAGCAGACCGAAGGCCGCGACCCGGCGCTGCGCGGAACCGGGGGCCCGGTCCGGGTCGCTCCGGCGGCCGAGGCGTGCCGGCATCCGGTCGCGCGCGCGTTCGCCGACGCCCTGGGCCAGATCGGCTGCCCGGTGACCGACGACCTCAGCGGACGCCAGCAGGAGGGCGTGGCCTGGGTCGATCTGGCCATCGACGGCGGGGAGCGGGTCAGCCCGGCCGACGCCTACCTGCGGCCCGTCCTGGACCGCCCGAACCTGACGGTCGAGACCGGCTGCCTGGTGACTCGTCTGCGCGTGGAGCACGGCCGCTGCGCCGGCGTCCGCTACGTCCGCGACGGCGCGCCGGCCCGGGCGCAGGCCGGCGGTGAGGTGATCGTGTGCGCCGGGGCGGTCGGCTCGCCGCAGCTGCTGATGCTGTCGGGTATCGGCCCGGCCGGGCCGCTGCGCGCGCTGGGCATCGACCCGGTGGCCGACATCGCCGAGGTCGGCGAGAACCTTCAGGACCACCCCATTGTCAAGTCGTCGTACGCGGCAGGATCACCGCTGCCCAGGAGCAAGTACAACCACGGGGAGATATACGCCGCGTTGCGCAGCCCGCTGGCGGGCGCCTACCCCGACCTGCACCTGTTCCCGATCCTGCTGCCGGTGCCCCCGGGCGCCGGGTACCCGCCCCCGGCCGCGGGCCATGTCCTGGTGGCCTCGGCGATGGCCCCGGACAGCCGGGGCTCGGTCAAACTGGCCTCCGCGGACCCGCAGCAGCCCCCGCTGATCGACCCGGGCTTCCTGAGCGACGGGCGCGACCTGGACCGGCTGGAAGCGGGACTGCTGATGATCCGCCAGGCCACCGCCAGCGCGGCGTTCTCCCGTGCGCACACGGTAGAGGTGTGGCCAGGCGAGCAGGTCCGCACCAGCGCCGGCCTGCGGGAGTTCATCCGCCGCACGGTCGACAGCTATCACCACCCGGTCGGCACCTGCCGGATGGGCCCGGATGAAGGCGCGGTCGTGGACCTGGAGCTGCGCGTGCGCGGGCTAACCGGGCTGCGGGTGGCCGACGCGTCGGTCATGCCGGGCATCCCCAACGCCCACCCGGCCGCGACGGTGCTGGCCGTCGCCGAGCGAGCAGCCGAGCTGATCAGCGGCCGGTAAGCCCAGACCACGCACCTGCACGAACAGCATTTCACGACAACGCCAGCAGGGCTCCTTAAGAGGCATTGACAGGCCGGCACCTCATGCGCAAAATGGTCTAAAAATCAGTCCTTTAGACCACAAGGTGCCTACATGCGGAAAAGCCCGGCCTGGGCACCCTGGCGGCCCGCTGGTGAACGCGCTGGCCGAGGCGCACGCGGGCGTCCACGGCGGACCGCCCCGGCGGCTCGTCATGGGCAGCACCACCGACGCGCGGTACTACCTGAACCAGTTCGGCGTGCCCGCTGTCGCCTACGGCCCGCGGTCGCGCAACATCCACGGGACCGACGAGGCCGTGGAACTGGCCAGCATCGTGTCCGGCGCGCGGACCATGGCGCGGTTCATCGCCGGGTTCTTCGCGGGCGGCGGTTCCGATGACCGAGCCGGCCCCGGCAACCGAGCCCTTCGGTACCCTGCTGGCCCCGGTGTCGATGCGCACCGCCGGCCAGCGAATCGCCGAGCGCCTGGTCACCGCCATCGCGCTCGGCGAGTTCGAGCCAGGCCAGCGGCTGCCCACCGAGCGGGAGCTCTCCGCCACGCTGGAGGTGAGCCGGACCACGGTGCGCGAGGCGCTGCAGCGGCTGCAGGCCGCGGGCTACGTGACCACCAGGCGCGGCCGCGGCGGCGGCACCTTCATCCAGACCGGCGCGGGTCCGGGCTCCGACGACATGATCAAGCGCACGCTGGATCCGGCCTGGGACGAGCTGACCGAACTGCTGGATTACCGGCGGCTCATCGAGCAGCAGATCGCGCGCACCGCGGCCGAGCGGCGGTCCGACGCCGACATCGACGCGATCCGCCGGGCGGTCGGCGAGTACGCGCACGCCACCGGCCGGGACGCCTCCCGGCTGGCGGACCACGCCTTGCACCAGGCGATCGCCCGGGCCACGCACAACACCCGCCTGGTCGACCTGTCCGCGCGGATCCGCCGGGAGGTCGGCCTGGGCTTCGACGCCGAGCCGTACAGGCCCGAGATGCGGCACCGGGCGCTGCGGCAGCACCCCACGCTGGCCAAGGCGGTCATCGCGGGGGATGCCGTCGGCGCCGCCCGGCTGGCCGCCAGCCATTTCTCGCTCACCGAGGACATGCTCACCGAGTTGCATGCCCGCCTGCACCTGCGATCCGGAGGGGAAACCGATGCCCGTAGCCAGGGTCAATGACATCGAGCTGAACTACAAGCTGGAGGGCGACGGCGAGGAGACGATCGTCCTCATCAACGGCCTCGCCGACGACCACCAGACCTGGGTCCTCCAGATCGATGATTTCCTGGCCGAGGGCTACCGGGTCCTGCGGTTCGACAACCGCGGGATCGGGGCGAGCTCCAAGCCGGCCGGCCCCTATTCGAGCCGGATGCTCGCCGACGACGCGAAGGCGCTGGCCGATTCGCTCGGCATCACCGGCTTCCATCTCATGGGCGTGTCCATGGGCGGGATGATCGCCCAGGAATACGCGCTGGCCTACCCCGGTGACCTGCGCTCGGTCACTTTCGCGTGCACCTACGCGGCGCCCGGGCCGTTCTGCTCCCGGATGTTCGCGATGTGGGCCGACATGGCCCCGGTGCTCGGCGTCCCGTTCGTCATGCGGGACGTCACGCTGTGGGCGTTCACGGTGCCGTTCTTCGAGGACCGGGGCGCCGACCTCGCGGAATTCGAGACCGCGATGCGGTACATGGACCAGCCGGTCCACGCGTACCTCGCCCAGCTCGCCGTGATCCAGGGGCACGACACCGTCAGCCGTCTCGGCGAGATCACCACGCCGGCCCTCGTGCTGGCCGGAGAGGAGGACATCCTCATCCCCGTCTCACTGTCGCGGCGGATCCACGAGGGCATCCCGGGCTCGGAATGGGCCACGACCAAGGGCGGTCATGGCTGCGTCTGGGAGCACCCGGCCGAATTCAACCGGACCTACCTCGACTTTGTCGGTCGGCACAGAAAGGGCTAGCCATGGCCACCATCCCGAAAGCCGCCAAGTCCCGGCAGTCGCTGCAGCACGGCCAGCTCGGCTTGTTCGGCGTGATTATGCCGGGCGTCGCACAGGTCGCGCCGGCGTTTAACCTATTCTTCACCACCGGGCTGATGGTCAGCCTGGCCGGTGCTTCTGCGCCGCTGATCTTCCTGATATCGATGGTGGGCATGGTGGCCACGGCGAGCAGCCTGGCGCAATTTGCCAGCATTTATCCGAGCGCCGGATCGTTCATCACCTACATCACCCGCGCCATCGGCACCAAGGTGGCGGTCGCGGTCGGCGTGATCACCATCCTCGGGTACATCATCGCATTCGGCGGCATTTACATATTCGTCGGCGGTTATATCGCGCAGAACGTATTCGGCAATCCCCATATCTGGGGGTTGACCCAGATCATCACGATCGCCTACGGCGTGCTCGTGGTGGCGCCGGTGGTGCTAGGCCTCAGGTTCGGGGTCCGGGTGACCGTCGTCCTGTACGCGTTCGAGGTCATCCTGCTGGTGATGAGCGTCACCATCCTCGTCCGCGGCGGCCACGCCGGGCTGTCGAGCGCGCCGTTCAAGTGGCCGGGCGGCTCCACCGACGTGCTGCTCACGTTCAGTCTCGCGGTGCTCGCCTTCGGCGGGTTCGAAGCCGCCGCCCCGCTGGCGGAGGAGACCCAGAACCCCCGGCGCAACGTGCCGATCGCGGTCATCGGCGCCGTCATCATCAGCGGCATCATCTACGTCGTCGGCTCCTACGCGCTGGTGGTCGCCTTCGGGGTGGGGCGCACCTCGGCCCTGGCCGCCGACCCGAACCCGTTCCACACCGCGGCCAAGGCCTTCATCCCGTTCGTCGCCCCGCTCATCACCTGGGTCTTCCTGTCCAGCGTGACGAGTTCCTACGTGGCGGCCAACACCCAGACGTCGCGGGTGATCTTCGCGGGCGCGCGCGGCGGGCTGTGGAGCCGGTCGCTGGCCGGGATCAGCCCACGGTTCCGCACGCCGGCCGCCGCGGCGGTCGCGTTCGTGGCGCCCAGCATCGCTATCGGCGTCATATCCACGGCGTTCACTAGCCCGGCCACCGCGTCCGGCTTCCTGTCCACGTTCGGGATCCTCGGCCTGGTGATCATGTACCTGGCCGCGAACGTCCCCCTGATCGTGGAATGGGCCAGGCTGCGCCGCCGCGGCGTCCGCAAGAACCCCTGGCTGTGGGTGGCCGTCCCGGTGATCGGCGTCGCCGTGCTGGCCATCCCGGTCTGGGGCGACCTGCGGCCTGGGCAGGCCAGCCCGTACAACACCCTGCCCTGGCTGACGATCGCGCTGATCGCGGCCGGGATCATCTACGCGCTTGTCCTCGCGCGGCTGCGCCCGCGGGTGCTCGAGCAGGCGCCTGCGCTGCTCGAAGGCGGAGACGGCGAGGACCCGACCCCGGACCCGCTGGCGGTACACGGCTAGGATGCCGGTCAAGTAGCCGGGGAACTCCAGTCCGCCTGGTATCACAGGCCCCTTGAGCCCCGGGTAAGCGGCGGCTGGCCGGAGCATTCCTCCGTTTACCGGGGTGGATCGGGGCTTCGGGGTTGATTTTGTGCACCATAGGCCCCGCGGGCCACCCTGAAGCCCCGATCCACCCAGAAAATACCGGACATAGCCCAATAAAGGGGGCAAAACGGTTAGCGAAGCCAGGGCAAGGGTCAGGGCAGCGGTCGGCTGCGTGTCCCGGGGGCGCGCGGTCGGCCGTGGCGCGTAAGCGTTAAGAGTTTCTTATGCCTTGCTCTGAGCCCGTCAGTCTCAAGCGCACCAACGGTAGTTGTACTCATAAGCAATTACATCCGGCATCTCGGCGCGGGAGAAGCAGCGTATGGATTCCAGGCGCACCTTGCGGCCGGGATCGTCCCGGTCGCGGACGCGGTACTGAGGACGGGCGGCTCAGATGACGAGCCGGTCGGCGGGCCGCCACCGTAAGGGCGTGAGTACACAGCGGCCGCCGGGCTTGCCGTGGCTGGAGTACCCGGCTGGCGACAGCGCCCCCGGTGTCTTCCTGAACAGCGGCGTCGTCCCGAACGGCAGCCCCTTGTTCAGCCCGAACGGCCGCCCTCTCTTCAGCCCGGCCGGCGGACGGCGGGCGCTTCGCGCCGCCATGGCCAGGGACCGGCGGGCGTTCGCCCTGGCGCTGTCGGCGGCGGTGGCCGGGGTCACCGCGGCCGTGGTCTTCGGCAGCTTCGCGCCGCTGCACTCCACCTGGATGGCCGACGGCGGGCCTGGCGCGGCGGGCGGCTTGCCGCCGCAGACCCCGGTGCCGTGGTCGGCCGCCCCGTTGGGCAGCCCGTCCGGCGCGCCCGTGCCGCAGGATCCGCCGCGGCGTCCCGGCGAGAGGCCTGCGTTACCGCGCCTGCCCCGGCATAAACTCAGGCCCCGCACCAGCCGGGACACCGGTACCAGGCAGGAAGCCGGCGCCAGAGCGAACGTCAGCGCCGGCAAGGGAGCCGGCGCCAGGACGAGCGTCGGCGCCGGGACGCAAACCAGTACCGGAAGGGGCGCAGGCAACTCATCCCCCCGGTCGCCGCGCCACGCCAGGCCAGCACCGAAGGTGGTGGTCAGGTACCTCGTCGACCGCCAGTGGCCGGGCGGCTTCCAGGGCCAGGTGCAGGTCGTCAACAACGGCGCCCAGCCCATCGCCGACTGGCAGGTCGTCGTCGCGCTGCCCGACGATACGGTGACCTCGATCCGGAACGCGAGCGGATACGCTAGCGACCACATCCTGCTGCTGCGGCCGGCCAGTACGGCCCAGGTCGTGCGGCCGGGCGGCACCATGGACGTCTTCTTCGTCGCTGCGGGCGCCGAGACGGCCCCGGAAGCCTGCGCCTTCAACGGAACCCTCTGCGGCTAGAGCGTGTCCCGTCGGTCAAAGCAAAACGTCCCGGGCGGGCCGCAGCCCGCCCGGGACGCCCACCCGGGTGCTGTCCGTCACCACCTGCCGGTCGCGGCCATCTGCCGGTCGTGGCGACCCGTCTCGGTCCGGCTTGTGACCACCAGGGCGAGATAGACGATGGCCGAGACAAAGAACCCGATGAGCCATGAGATGTCCGCGCCGCCGAGGTGGCTAACCAGGGGGCCTACGTAGTCCGGCTGCGAAACGAACGGCCATTGCGCGCCAAGGCCTACCGCATAGGCTACAAGCCCGCGCCACGCGAATTTACCGTAAACGCCGTTCGGGATGAAAAACGCCGTGACGTCATAATTGCCCCGGCGAACCAGGAAGTAGTCGGTCAGGTTTACCGCGGACCACGGAATGAAAATGGTCAGCAGCACGTCGAGGAAGTTGGAAAGGTTGCTGACGAAGTGCTTGTACCCGATGACGGCGAGCAGGACGCCTACCGCCATGACGGCCAGGAATGGCACCACGCGCAGCCATATCGATACGGACTTGAACCGGCGCCACATATTGGCGAAGGCCAGCACCTGGAACCCACCGGTGTACGCGTTGAGGGTGTCCGAGCCGATCAGGCTCAGCACCAGCATGACCAGCGCCCACTTGCCGGAGATCTTACCGATCGCGGCGACCGGCGACAGGTCCGGCAGCAAGGCGGCCAGGTACGCGCCGAGCACGCAGGAGAGGATCGTCGTTATCACGTTGCCGCCGTAGATGGTCCAGAACAGCCGCCGTCCGCTGGTGTTCACCGGAAGGTACCTGGTGTAGTCGGACACGAACGGCGCCCAGCTCAGCATGTCGATGACCAGCAGCGCGGCCCCGGCCAGGAACAGGCCAGCGGTCGGTGCGGTCATGGACGTTTCCTTGGCCGACAGGGAACCGAACCTGATGCCCTGGATGAGCATGATGATCATCGATACGCCGACCACGGCCACGGTCACCTGCATGGCCCGGTGAATCCAGCGGTAGCCGAAGATCCCGATCGCCGCGGCCGGCACGGCGATGATCACGATCCACTCCGGTATGGAGATCGAGCTGATGACCCCGTTGCCCGCGGTTGCCTCGATGACGAGCTGTGCCGCGATGAAGCCGATGTTCAGCAGGAGGACGCACGGGAACAGGAAGGCCGCCCCGTAGAAGCCGAACTGGCCGCGGGACTGGATGGTCTGTGGCACCCCGAGCCTGGGACCCTGGGTCGCGTGCAGGGCGATGAACAGCGCCCCCGCCAGCGTCCCGGTGATGATGGCGATGACGGCCCACCAGAACGTGAGGCCGAAGGACACCACCACGCCGCCGAGCACCACGTTGAACACGTTGATGTTGGCGCCAGCCCAGAACGGGAGCTGCTGCCACGGTTTCCCGTGCCGGGCGCCGGCCGGGATCATGTCGATGTGGTGCGTCTCGACATACCGGCGCAGCTGTTCATCCTGCGCCACGGTCTGATTCATGACCTAATTACCCTTCCGAAAAGGAGCTGCTCACGTCGTCGTGGAGTACTGCTTGGACCGTTGGGGCGCCCAGGCCGTTGTCACGGCCTAGGGCCGCTCGACGCAGGACATGAAAGGACTAATCCAGACCCATTGAGTAGGCGTCCGGATGCACGCCCTGAGGAACTGCGGCGATTCTGGAGCGTGAAAGTATGCCGGAGGTTCGCGCGCGGGGTTTTCCTCCGATCGGTATATATCGCCAGTCGGTGCAGCCGGCGCCAAGGCTGCCAGCCGAGGCTAATCTATCGGCCAATCTCGTCATAAATAGTGGTTTTACCTAGAGGAAACCAATCAGATATGATCACGCGCCGGGTAGCTACTGGTGGCCGCGCCGGGCGATTATCATCCAGTGATGCTCTCCAGGGTCTCCCGCATCTTCTGCGTCAGCGGATCGCCCGGCGGCAGGGCCCGCTCGCCGCGCGCGATGACGTCGTTGAGCAGGGTCATCGCGTCGCCCAGCCGGCCCGTGGCGTAGTACCCGCGGGCCAGGTCCGTCTGGCAGGCCAGGGTGGTCGGGTGGTCAGCGCCGATGGTGCGGGCGTAGCCCGCACAGGTCTCCTCGTAGAGCTGCAGCGCCGAACCCATCCGGCCCGCGGCGAAGTGAGCGGAGGCGAGGCTGCCGCGGGCCTGGAGCGTGTCCGGATGGTCAGGGCCGAGCGCGTCTTCGGAGTCGGTGAGAACCCGCTTGTACTGGGCGATGGCGTCCTTGGTCTGGCCGCCCGCCAGGTAAGCGGCGGCCAGGCCCTGGCTGGCGGACGTGGTGCCGGGATGCTGCGCGCCCTGAAGGCGCTCCCGGTCGGCCAGCGAGTGCCGGTACGAGCGGATCGCCTCGGCGGCCCGGCCCGCGGCCAGGGCCGCGGCGGCGTACTCTTCCCGCGCGGCGAGGGTATCGATATGGTCGGCGCCGCGGACGAGCTCGCTGCCAGCCACCGCTTCTTGCAGGAGGCCGACGGCGTCCTCCGGCCGGCCGACGGCCACCAGGGCGCGGCCGAGGGAGACCTTGGCCGCGATGGCGCCCGGATGATCGGGCCCGAGCACGCCGGCGCGCCCGTCGAGGACCAGCTGGAACCACGAAGCGGCCTCGGCCGCCTGCCCGGCCGCCATCAGCGCCTCACCCAGGCAACCACTCACCGTTAGGGTTTCCAGGCTGCCCGGACCGAGGATCTGCTCGCTGTCCGCGGTGAGCTCGCGCCAGTAGGCGACGGCCGGGCCGGTCAGCCGCGCGCTGTCCATGCTCTGCCCGGCCAGCACCAGCAGCGGGTGACAGCGGCCATCCGCCCACAGCACGTCCCCGGCGGTCAGCCGCAGGCTGACGGCGCACGCCCGCAGGTCCGCGGCCAGCCGTGACTGCGGCTCGTCCCGGGGCCACACCTCGAGCAGCGCGTCCGCGGCGGCCCGGGCCGCCCGGTCGTAGAGGTCCTCGGGCACGGCCGCCCGGATCACCGCCTGGATCACCGGGCTGATCCGGACCGCCGGCGGCGTGCCCGGCGGGTCGACGGTCATCAGCCCCGCCTGCTTCAGGCTGAGGATGGCGTTCCAGGTCCGCTGCGGGTCGGCCGCCAGTTCGCCCGCACGGGCGGCGCCGTCTTCGGTAAGGTACCGGCCGGCCGCCAGGGTGGTGAACACGGCGCCGGGTATCCCGTTGCCGTCGAGCAGCGCGGCCAGGGCCAGCAGCGACCGGATGCTCACGCCCGGCGACAGGTGCTCGGCGTACTCGGCCGAGAACGTCCAGGTGACCGCGGCGGCCGACGGCTCGGCCCGGCCCGCGTCCACGAGCTGCTTCTGCCGCTGCGTGAAGTACTGCCGGTAGTCACGGCAGGACATGCCCGAGCTGACGATCACCGCGCTGGCCTGGGCCAGCGCGATCGGCTCGCAGCCGAGATCCCCCACCAGGTCGATCGCTCCGCTGCGCTGGTCCGGGTCGGTGCTGAGGCGGCCGGACAGGTAGCTCATCGCCTCCCGGGTGCTGAAGGCAGGCACCGGCAGGGCCAGCGCGCGGTGCTCGGCCGACATCACCGCCGGATAGGCGGTCGTGATCAGCAGCCTGCCCGTCGGGCCGGCCGGCCACAGCCCGCGCAGGTCCGCCGCGTCACACAGGTTGTCGAGCACGACGAGCCACGGCCGGCTGGTCTTGCTCAGCCAGTCGACGAACCGGCCCGCCACCGACTCGGCATCGTCCTCGTCGCCGGCTCCCATCGCCGCGGCCGCCTGCACGAATCCGGACAGCACCGACGCCCGGCTGCTGGCCACCACCCAGGCCAGTACGTCGACCCCGGGGGAGCGCCAAAGCGACTCGGCGAAATGGCGGGCCAGCTGGGTCTTGCCGCTCGACGCCCGCCAGTCATGGGCCGTCGCGGGCACCTGGTCAGGCACGAGCGCCACCGTGGCCCCGGGAATCAGCGTGGTCTCGAGGTCAGGCACCGTATCGGGCCTGACCGTGAAACCCTCGGCGAGCGGAGGTACTGGACCCGACCAGACCGGCCACGTGGGGGTGTGGCCCTGGGCCTGCCCAGTGGGTTGCCCAGTGGGTTGCCCAGTGGGTTGCACTGCGCCATCCGCCGACATTAAACCGTAACTGCCGGTATGCACCCGGAACCTCCTGATACGCCCGGTTGGTGCAGTGACTAACGATACGGCCGGCAGGCGCCGGTGCGCCTGAAGTTTGAAATGCTAGGCGCCAATCATGTTGCGCAAGCCGAACACCCGTCGCTCCCGCCGCAGCGCCGCGGACACCACCCGGTCGCGCCACGGCGTGCTGATCGCTGCCCGGTAGCGGGGGTCCTCCAGGACCTCCGGGCCCGCCAGCTCGTGCACGGACAGGAAATCGGGCCCGGGCGCGTCCATGCTTCGGACGAGCCGGAACCTGCGGATCCGCCGCCAGCCGGGCACCTCGAGCAGCATCGGGATGTGCTCCTCGGTGTACCAGGCGGCCAGGTCGTCCCGGCTCTCCTCGGGCACGGACATGGCCACGCTCAGGATCACCGGGGCCGGCCGGCCCGCCGGCGACCCGTCCTCGCTGGTCTGCTCGTAAACCCGCCGGTCCAGGGTGGCCAGCCCGGCGGCGACGGACCTGTCCCGGTCGCTCGCATTCGCGCCGACCGCCTTGTACTCCGGGCTGTCGAGGACGTCCGGGCTGTCCAGCTCGTACCAGGCCAGCCACGGCGGCTTCTGGTCGTCGAGCGCGCGGTACCGGTAGGCGCCGCGGACCCCCGGCACCTTCAGCCGGGCCGGCCCATGCTCGTTGTCATACCAGTCGTGGAACTCCGCCTCGTCGACGGAACCCGGCTCGGTGTAGACGTAGAAAAGCCCTGCGACCATTCGCGAGCTGCCCTTCCTGTAGGCGGCGAAGACTCAGTCGATCGTATGCCAGGCCCCGCCGCCCACAGTGTCACCGGGGAGGGCAAAGGCCCCGCGACGGCGAACCGCCGCGGGGCCCAAGGCCGCCACAGAACTCAGTCGACCGGCGCCGCCATCGGGTTGACCCCGGCCAGGTCCTCCCGCTTGACCCGGATCGCGATCACCGTGATGATCAGCGCGAGCAGCGCGATCCCGGCCGAGACCAGGTACCCCTTGGAGAAGCCGACCGAGAACGCGTGGTCGGTGATCGTCTTCTGCAGCGCGGCCTGCTTGGCCGCGGACAGGTGCGCCGAGGCGTGCTTGGCTGCCGATGCCGCCGAGGCCGCCTGCGAATGGATGCTGTTCGCCACCGCGCTCCACGCCACCGTGCCGAGGATCGCGAGCCCGATCGACCCGCCGACCTGCTGACCCGTGTTCAGCAGCGAGGACGCCACGCCCGCGTCGTTGTTGCCGACCTTGGTCAGCGCGACCAGCGAGACCGGCACGAAGATCAGCCCCATGCCGAGCGCGGTCACCATCATCGGCCCGAGCAGTCCGGAGGCGTAGTGGCTGTGCTCGGTGATCCGGGACAGCCAGAACATCCCGCCGGTGGTGATCGCGCTGCCGGCCAGCATCAGCGGCCTGGCTCCGATCCGGTTCACCAGCTGCGACGCGATCGCGGACGCCACCATGACCGTGGTGATCATCGGCAGGTAGGCGATACCGGTCTTCAGCGCGCTGTACCCCCACACCTCCTGCAGGAAGAGCGTGAGGAAGAAGAACATGCCGAACAGCGCGGTGCCCACGCACAGCATGATCAGGTAGGACCCTGACCGGTCCCGGCTGCGCAACACCCGGATCGGGAGCAGCGCGTGCTTACTGCGTGTCTCGATGAACCCGAACGCCACCAGCAACACCACCGCGGCCACCAGCGACACGATCACCTTGGTGTCGCCCCAGTGCGACACGCCGTTCGGGCTGGTCGCGGCGTTGGAAAGCCCGTAGACGAGCGAGGCGAGCCCGAGGCTGCCGGTGATCGCGCCCGGCAGGTCGAAGCGACCCCGCCGCCGGTCCGACTCGGGAAGCACCCGGGTGGCGAGCACCGCGACAAGCAGGCCGATCGGCACGTTGACGAACAGCACCCAGCGCCAGTTGGCGTACTGGACCAGCAGCCCGCCCGCCATCAGGCCGACCGCGCCGCCGGCCACGCTCATCGCGGCGTACACGCCCATCGCCCGGTTGCGCGGCGGCCCCTCGGGGAAGGTGACCGCGATCAGCGACAGCGCGGTGGGCGCGGCGAACGCGCCGCCGACGCCCTGCAAGGCGCGCGCGCCGAGCAGCCAGGCCTGGTCGGTGGCGAACCCGCCGAGCAGCGAGGCGAACGAGAACAGCAGGATGCCGAAGATGAAGATCCGGCGGCGCCCCAGTAGGTCGCCGGATCGGCCGCCGAGCAGCAGCAGGCCGCCGAACGCCAGCGCGTACGCGTTGACGACCCACTCCAGGTTGCTGCCGGAGAAGCCGAGCGCGGTCTGGATGTGCGGCAGGGCGACGTTGACGATGGTCGCGTCGAGCACGACCATGAGCTGCGCCGTCGCGATGACGGCGAGGGCCAGGCCCAGCCGGCGCGGCGGGGCGCCCGTTGACGTGGCGGCGCTGGACGCCGCCGCGTTACTGACCTCCCGGGTCGGCTGCCCGGTGTCTGGTGGTGTGGCGGACAAGACAATTCTCCCTAGATCGAGGGCGTGCTGAACTACCGCCGTAACCGGGCCGCAGCGCCCAAGGTCACGCGCCGTACTTCGGTGCTAAAGATTTATGGGTCCGAACGGACCGAGGTTCCCGTTCCCCGTGAACTTCTTCCTTCCCCGTGCGGGTCGTCATCCTCGGTTAAGACGACCCTGCGGCTTTCGTCTCATCGCTGATGACGAGGTAGCCGCCGCAACTGTGACACCATCACCTCCCGCCGCGCGATCGGAGCATCTTCCGCATCAGCCCGAGCAGGCACCGGCGCTCGCCGGTGTCGAGCGCGGTGCACCACGGCGCCCGGGTCAGGATCTCGCGGAACAGCCGGTCCCTGACCGTCTCGCCCTCGGGGGTGAGCACGATGTTCTTGCTCCGCCGGTCCCGCAGCGAGGGTTCCCGCCGGGCCAGCCCGTGCTTCTCCAGGGCGTCGGCGATCGTGGTGACGAAGGAGGGGTCGCAGCCCATCCGCTGCCCGAGTTCCTTCATCGTTATCGGGGTGTCGAGCTTGAGTAGCGCGATGGCGTCGCTGCCGTTCATCCCGAACTCGGTCGCGATGCGCTGGCCGAGGTCATGAAAATGCTTGATGAGCTCGGGAAGCGTATCGCTGATCTGCTGGTTGAGCTGGTCGTCGGTCAGTGGCTCGACGTGAGCGACCGGCCCGGCCTCTAGTACCGCCGCTGGCACCACCCCCGGGTGCTGGTCCATGTCACTCACCTCCGTCACGATCCTCTCGGGATTCCCTGAGGCTCCTATCCTCTGAGAACCTCAACTATCCTCTGAGAACCTCAACCTCTGAGTCCCTCAACCATTGAGTAACTCAACTATATTTCCGCTTCCTGGTGCAAGCAAGTGAATTTCGGGCAGAATCCCTCCGAACCTGCGATGACACAACTGTTCGCGGTCCTGCGGCGTCATTACGACTGGGCGCTCACACCGAGAGTCAGGTCGAAGGGGAGTCAGGTCGAAGGGGAGGCTCGCGATGGCGGAGGACCACGGGCGGCGCGCGTTCCTGCGGTTGGCGGCGGCAGCGGGAGGGGCCGGGCTGCTCTCGTCCTGCACCCGGGGCGGCGGCACGAGCGCCGCGGGTGGCACGGCCAGCGGAGCGGGTGCCACGGTCGGCGGAGGAGCGAGCACGGCCGGGGCGACGGCGGACAGCGCGGCCCGGGCCCTCGCCGCCCCGAGGGCCACGCGATCGCCCGCCCCCGCCGACTGGACCGCTCTCGGCCATGACCTGTCCGGGCCGCTGGTCCGGCCCGGCGAGGCCGCCTACACCGTGTCCAAGCGGCTGTTCGACCCGCGGTTCGACTCGCTGCGCCCGGCTGGCATCGCTTACTGCCGCAACTCCCGCGACGTGGCGACCTGCCTGGCCTTCGTGCGCAAGTTCGGCGTCCCGGTGGCCGCCCGGTGCGGCGGGCACAGCTACGCCGGATGGTCCTCGACCAGCGGCCTGATCATCGACGTGACCCGGATGTCCGGGGTGAACCTCAGCGGGAGCACCGCCACCGTCGGCGCCGGCACCAGGCTGATCGACTTCTACAACGGGCTGGCGGCGCGCGGCCGCGCGGTGCCCGGCGGGTCCTGCCCGACGGTCGGCATCGCCGGCCTGACCCTGGGCGGCGGCATCGGCGTGGTCTCCCGCGCATACGGGCTGACCAGCGACAACGTGCAGTCGCTGCAGATCGTCACGGCCGACGGCCAGGTCAGGACCTGCAACTCGAACCAGAACTCCGACTTGTTCTGGGCCTGCCGCGGCGGGGGCGGCGGCAACTTCGGCGTGGTCACCTCGTTCACCTTCCGCACCCACCCGGCCGGAGGGATCGTCCTGTTCTTCCTGTCCTGGCCGTGGTCGCATGCCGCCCGGGTGATCTCGGCCTGGCAGTCCTGGGCGCCGCACGCCCCGGACGCGCTCTGGTCCAACGTGCACCTGGCCGCGGCGCCGGGCGGCTCGGTCCCGACCATCGAGGTGGGCGGCACCTACCTGGGCAGCCTCAGCGCCGCCGCCGCGCAGCTGGAGAAGCTGTACGCGGCGGCCGGCTCGCATCCCTCCTCGCCGTTCATGGAGACCACCTCCTGGCTGCACGCGATGCTGGTCGAGGCGGGCTGCGCCAGCCTGACCGTCAACCAGTGCCACCTGCCCACCCAGACCCCGGGTGGCCGGCTCTCCCGGGCCTCGGAATACGCCAAGTCCGACTTCTTCACCAAGCCGCTGAGCAGCCACGGGATCGGCACCTTGCTGTCCGGCGTGGAGAGCTTCCAGCGGGTGGCCGGCGCGCCCGGAGCGTCCGGGGGCATCGCGTTCGACGCGCTCGGCGGGGCGGTCAACCGGGTCGCCCCGGGCGCCACCGCGTTCGTGCACCGCAACGCGCTCTTCCAGGCCCAGTACACCACCACCTGGCCGGCTGGCTCGGCCGCCGCCGCGGTGGCCCGCCAGCATGCCTGGCAGCAGTCGTTCTGGCAGTCGATGCGCCCCTACGCCAGCGGCCAGGCCTACCAGAACTACATCGACCCGGCCCTGACCAACTGGCGGCAGGCCTACTACGGTGCCAACTACACCCGGCTCACCCAGGTCAAGGCCAAATACGACCCGAATCGGGTGTTCAGGTTCCCGCAGGCCGTGTAGGGCGGTCCTGCGCGGTGCGGCGGGGCGGGCATGATGGTATCTCCGTGAATGCTGAAATCTGTTCCCGTACGCTAGCTAGCCCACCGATGACGCCGGCTCGCCCCACCGAATTAGGGTCTGATGACAAGTAACACTGAACTCGAGACCGCGGCTGCGGCCGGCCGCGACGATCAGGTCCACGTCCTGCTCGTCGAGGACGACGACGGCGACGCCGTGCTGGTCGGCGAGCTGCTGCGCGAGGTGGGAGCGGCGGTCGTCGTGCAGCGCGCGCGGTCCCTCGCTCAGGCCAAGGGCCTGGTCCCCGGCGCGGCTTGCGTGCTCCTCGACCTGGGCCTGCCGGATTCGCAGGGCCTGAACGGGCTCAGGCAGCTGCTGCAGCTCGAGCCGGAGGCGGCCATCGTCGTGCTGACCGGCGAGGCGAGCGAGCATCTGGGGGAGCAGGCGGTCCGGTCCGGCGCCCAGGACTACCTGATCAAGGGCGAGGTCGCCGGGCACATGCTGAACCGGGTCATCCGGTACGCGGTCGAGCGGCGGCGCGCGGAGGAAGCGCAGCGGGCGCTGCACGTGGCGCAGATCCACGCCCAGGAGAACGCCAGGCTGGAGCGGGGCCTGCTGCCGTCGCCGCTGCTGGCCGACTCGCGGCTGAGCGTATCGGCGCGCTGCCTGCCCGGCGGCAAGCACATGCTGCTCGGCGGGGACTTCTACGACGTGGTCGAATCCTCGGACGGCTGGGTGCACGCCCTCATCGGCGACGTCTGCGGGCGTGGCCCGGCCGAAGCCGCACTCGGCGTCTGCCTGCGGGTGGCGTGGCGCACCCTAGTGCTGGCCGGGCGGCCCCCCGAGGAGATCCTGTCCACGCTCAGCGAGCTGCTCGAGCACGAGCGGCAGGACGACACCATGTTCGCCACGCTGTGCATGACGTCGGTGCACCCGGACCGGACCACCGGCTGGATACGGATGGCCGGTCACCTGCCGCCGCTGCTGCTCAGCCGCGGTGGCGTCGCCGAGCTCCCGACCCTGTCCGCCGCACCGCTCGGCCTGTCCGAGGCGCGCGACTGGCCGGGCACCCAGATCCGGCTCGACGGCAGCTGGTCGATAGTGCTCTACACGGACGGGCTTATCGAGGGCCGGATCGGGAATGGGTCAGAGCGGCTCGGCAGCGAAGGCCTGATGGACCTGATCAGGGACGCTCTCAGCGGCCCGGACACGCCCGGGGAGGAGCTGCTCGACCAGGTAATCGATCGTGTCCGCGAGCTCAACGGAGGAGACCTGGACGACGACCTGGCCGTCATGGCCCTCGGTTTCTCGTCCCCGGATTAACGATGACTGACGTAAGCGCCAGCCCTCAGCCCAATCCTCAGCCGGGCCCGGCCGGCTCGGCGAAACGCTGGCGGCTCAGCCGGATCGTCGGCGTCGCCCTGCTGGTCCTGCTTTTCTTCTCGGTGGCCGCCATGGTGGCGGGCGGGATCGCGCTGCTCAGCCTGCACGATGACCGCCACCGGGTGCTCAATGTCCTCGACCCCGCTGCGCTCCAGGTCCAGCGGCTCGACACCGCCCTGGTCGACCAGGAGACCGGCGTGCGCGGCTACGCGCTGAGCGGCCAGCAGGATTTCCTGGCCCCGTACACCAGCGGCGTGACCGAGGAGCAGAACGCCCTCAAGGCCCTGCAGGCCATCGTCAGCCAGCTGCCGGGCGGCGCCGCGACCGACATCCGGAGCGTGACCGCGCAGGCAGGTTTCTGGCGTACGCACTATGCGCAGCCGACCATCAACCAGGTCACCCGCACCGGAAAGCCCGTGGTCAGCCCCGACATCCTGGCCGGCAAGGCGGATTTCGACGCCCTGCGGGGCAAGGTAGCCGCACTTCAGGGCGAAATCTCGGCCGCCAGGGTCGGTGCGGTCGCGACCCTGAACGACTCGGCGCTCATGCTGGACATCGTGTTCATTGCCATCGCGGTCGGCCTGGCGATCATCGTGGTGGTCCTCGCGCTCGGCCTGCGGGCGACGGCGATCAGGCCGCTGCACCGGCTCGCCGCCGAGGCCCGCCGGGTGGCCGGCGGTGACTTCGCGCACGAGGTCAGCCTGACCGGCCCGCGGGAATTGACCAACCTGGCCGCGGACGTGAACACCATGCGCGAGCGCATCTTGCAGGAGCTGGCCGCGACGCGGGACGCCAATGCCGTGCTGCAGGCGCACACCGCGGAGCTGGAGCGATCGAACTCCGAGCTCGAGCAGTTCGCCTACCTCGCCTCCCATGACCTGCAGGAGCCGCTGCGCAAGGTGGCGAGCTTCACCCAGCTGCTGCAGCGCCGCTACGCGGGCCAGCTGGACGCCCGGGCCGACCAGTACATCGAGTTCGCGGTGGACGGCGCCAAGCGGATGCAGGCGCTGATCAACGACCTGCTCCAGTACAGCCGGGTGGGCCGGTCCGCGCGCGAGCCTGCCCTGGTGTCGAGTGACACCGCGCTGGCCCAGGCCAGGTACAACCTGGCCACGTCGATAGAGGAGACCGGCGCCACCGTGGAGAGCGGGCACCTGCCGCTGGTGCTGGCCGAGCTGACGCTGCTCACCGCGGTGTTCCAGAACCTGCTCAGCAACGCGCTGAAGTTCAGCGGCGGCAAGCCGCCGCGCATCGTGATCACCACCAGCCGCGACGAGCCGTTCTGGCTGTTCGCATTCACTGACAACGGCATCGGGATCGAACCGGAGTACGCCGAGCGGATCTTCGTGATCTTCCAGCGCCTGAACGAGCGGAGCGCCTACCCGGGCACCGGCATCGGCCTCGCCATGACCAGGAAGATCGTCGAGTATTTTGGCGGGCGGGTCTGGCTCGATACGACTTACACCGAAGGCGCGCGGTTCCTGTTCACGCTGCCCATGCCGGCCGAGACGATGAATCAGGCCCCGGAGGACGAGAACCCCGGAGGATCGGGAACACTTACCCATGAAGCAGCCGACGCTCTGCTGCGCGAAGACGAGGAAGCTGATGACTGAGTTCGATGACTCGAAGGTAGTTGTCGACGTGCTGCTGGTGGAGGACGACGAAGGCGACGTCCTCATGACCAGGGAGGCCTTCGAGTACTACAAGATCCAGAACCGGCTTCACGTGGTAAGCGACGGCGACCAGGCCCTGCAGTTCCTGCACCGGGCCGGCCCGTACGCCGACGCGCCGCGCCCGGGGCTCATCCTGCTCGACGTCAACCTGCCCCGGCGCAGCGGCCTGGAGGTGCTGGCCGAACTGAAGCAGGACGACGAGCTGCTGGTGATCCCGGTGATCATGCTGACCACCTCGCGGGCCGAAGAGGACATCGTGCGCAGCTACTCGCTGCACGCCAACGCGTTCATTACCAAGCCCGTCGACTTCGAGCGCTTCATCGACGCCATCCGGCAGATCGACACGTTCTTCCTGACCCTCGTCAAGCTCCCCGCCTAACCTCCTGACCAGGGCCGATCTCATACCGGGATGGTGAGCAGGGTGCGGCCGTTCACCACGTCGACATCGACGCGGGCCAGGTCGTTCCTCGGGATCGAGGTGCCGCCCGCGATGACCAGGTGGGCTGGATGGCCGGGAACCCCGTCGCCCGGGGCGGGCACCAGCCATCCCATGACCACCCGTCGTTCCCCGGTCCTGGACACGGCGACCAGCTCGCACTCCAGCGGTCCGCGCACCTTCGACAGGTTCAGGGTGACCTGGGTGCCCCAGGCCTTGGCCGCCAGGCCGACGGTTCCGGCCACGCCGGTGCCGGGATCGGTGGCGGAGTGGAGCTGACCCGGGACGGTCAACGGCGGCGCGGCGGGCCCGTTGTGCGGCGGAGCCGCCGCGCGGCCGACGGCGATGCCCCCGCCGATCAGCGCGATGCCGGCCGCCGCCCCCACCGCGACCTGCCAGCGGCTGCGGCGGCGCTGCCGCGTCGCGCGGCGGCGGATCAGGTCGGTGACCGTCGCCTCGGCGGGCTCGTCCGCCGGCCCGACCGGCTCTACGCCCCGCAGCAGCGCCGCCATGGGGAACAGCTCGGCCAGTTCGGCGGCGCAGGACGGGCATCCGGCCAGGTGATCCTCGAACGCCAGCCGGTCCTGGTCCTCGAGCAGGCCCATCGAGTAGGCGCCGACGTCGGTGTGCTCGCCGCTCACGCCGCCACCCCCCGCTCGGCCAGGACGACCCGGAGCGCCCGGAGCGCGTAGTACACCCGCGACTTGACGGTGCCGACCGGGATGCCCAGGGCCTGGGCCGCCTCGTTGACCGTGCGGTCGCGCAGGATCGTCTCGTTCAGCACCTCGCGATGGGCCGGCGAGAGCAGTTGCAGCGCCTCGGTCACCACCACCTTCCGCAGCAGTTCGTCTGTCGAGTCGGCGACGGGGGCGTTTTCGAGCATGCCATCCCCCGTCTCCGTCGGCCGGACGCTCTTGCGGCGCTTGTCGTCAATGACGATACGCCGGGCCACGGTGACCAGCCAGGGCATCAGTGACGCCTCGGTCAGGTCGAGCTTGCCGGCCTGGCGCCAGGCCCGGACCATGGTCTCCTGCACGACGTCCTCGGCGTGCTGCCGGTCACCCGCGGTCAGCCGCAGCACGTAGGACATCAGCGGCACCCGGTACTGGCGGTACATCTCGGTCACGATCGCGTCGTCGGCCGTGCGAGATCGCACTGCTCCCCACATCGCGTCGCTCCATCCGGGCCGTCGTCCGTCGGTAGGAGATACGCTGGGCACAGCCCGCGGGTTCAACGGAAAAATCTCAGCGCCCGGTGAACCCTGTCGGCCCGGCGCTGCGTACCCCTCCCCGACACCGGCCGCGCCACTGTGGCGCTGCCATCGAAACAGGGGAGATTTCATGCACATCGTCAACCACCTGCGCCGCCGCGCCGTGACCTGGGCCGCCGGGGGGCTGGCCACCGCCGCGGTGGCGAGCGCCCTGGGTCTCACCGCGGCGTCTGCGGCTCCGGTGACCAGCGCCTCGGCCAGCGGCCCGTTTACGTTCGCCCTGGTGCCGTCGCCCGGCATCCATTCCTGCCTGCCGCACGCCGGCGGCCAGGTCACCATCACCCCCGGGTCGCAGAACGACATCATGCAGGTCTCGATCTGGGGCATGCCGCGTAACGCCGACTTCGACCTGTTCGTGATCCAGCAGCCGCTCAAGCCATTCGGCGTGTCGTGGTACCAGACTGACGTCAACGCCGACCGGCACGGCTCCGGCCACGCCACGGTGCGGGGCATCTTCGACGCCGAGACGTTCTCGGTCTCGCCCGGCGGCACCACCACGTTCGCGCCGACCCATCAGTTCCACCTCGGCCTGTGGTTCAACGATCCCAACGTCCCGTTCAACCTGGGCTGCGAGCCCAACGGGCCGGGCGCGCAGCCGATCGTGACGCCGTTCAACGGCGAGCAGCACGCCGGCATCCAGGCGCTCAACACCTCCGAGTTCCCGGACAACGCGGGCCCGCTGTCGCACGTGCACCGCTGACCAGCGCCGGAGGCCGGTCCTGCCACGGGGGCAGGACCGGCCTCCGGTCTTCCTGGCCCGAACCCGATCGCTTCCGGCCTGGCGGATCCCCGCTCGCCGCCAGCTGTGCCAGGGTGTGGTCGTGGGCGATGATGTGAACCGGCGGCGCGCCGCGTACTGGGACAAGCAGGCCGGCCGGTATGACCGCGCGATGGACTTCTGGGACCGGCGGCTGTTCGGGGACAGCCGTCCCTGGGTCTGCGGCCGGGCCGTCGGCGACGTGCTGGAGGTAGCCGTCGGCACCGGGCGCAACCTGCCGTTCTACCCGGACGGGATCCGGCTCACCGGCGTCGACTGGTCGCCGGCCATGCTCGGCATTGCCCGCGAGCGGGCGGCCGCCCTCGGCCGCGACGCCGACCTGGGGCCGGGCGATGCCCAGGCGCTGGACTTCCCCGACGAGTCGTTCGACACCGTGCTGTGCGCGCTCGGCTTGTGCGCCATCCCCGACGACGGGCGCGCGGTGACCGAGATGGCGCGCGTCCTGCGCCCCGGCGGCCGGCTGCTGCTCGTCGATCACGTGGCCGCGCCGGCGCGTGCGCTGCGGGCCGTGCAGTGGCTGTACGAGCGGATCACCATCCCGCTGGCCGGTGAGCATTTCCGGCGCCGGCCGCTCACCCACGTGCGCGAACTCGGCTTCCTCATCGAGGAAACACAGCGGCTCAAGCTCGGCGTCGTCGAGCGCGTCTGCGCGCGCAAGGCCGGATAAGCCCGCCTGAGACGATCTGCGCAATTAGGATCTGAGCGCCACGGGACACGAAGGGAACCTGATGTACGACGCGACACTGGCCGAGACCGTTACCATCCGCGGCGACGGCGGGGACGAGATCGAGGCTTACCTAGCCCGGCCGATGAGCCAGGGACCGTTCGGCGGCGTGGTCGTGCTCCACCACATGCCGGGCTACGACGCGCCGACCAAGGAAATCACGCGCCGGTTCGCCGCGGGTGGCTACAACGCGCTGATGCCGAACCTGTACCACCGCGACGCCCCAGGCGCCAGCCCGGACGACGCCGCCGCGGCGGCCCGCGCCAAGGGCGGCGTGCCCGACGCGCGACTGGTCGGCGACGTGGCCGGGGCGGCGGCGTACCTGCGCGGGCTGACCAACTCCAACGGCAAGGTCGGCGTGATCGGCTACTGCTCCGGCGGCCGGCAGTCCTTCCTGGCCGCCTGCAGCCTGCCGCTCGACGCCGCCGTCGACTGCTACGGCGCGTTCGTCACCGGCGCCCCGCCCGAGGGCATGCCGCTGAAGGTCGGCCCCATCAAGCACCTGACCAAGGACCTGTCCTGCCCGCTGCTCGGCCTGTTCGGCGCGGACGACAAGTACCCCAAGCCCGAGGAGGTCAGCGAGCTCGAACAGGAGCTGAAGGCACAGGGCAAGACGTATGAGTTCCACTCCTACGAGGGCGCCGGGCACGCGTTCTTCTCGGTGAACCGCGCCGCCTACCGCCCCGAAGCCGCCGTCGACGGCTGGGAGAAGATCTTCACCTGGTTCGCCCGCTACCTAGCCTCCTGACCCACCCAGCCTCCCCGAACTCCCGCCATAGGGCGCCATAGGGGTGGTTTTGACCCCCGCGACACATGACCCAGGCGGTCAGTGGGCGCTTGAGGCGGCCCAGATGTTGATGCCGGCTTCTACGGCGTCGCGGTCGATCGCGGCCAGTTCCTCCTCGGTGAAGTCGCTGTGCCCGGCCGCGGCGAGGTTCTCCTCGAGTTGCGCGACGCTGCTGGCGCCGATGAGCACCGAGGTCACCCGCTGGTCCCGCAGCGCCCAGGACAGCGCGAGCTGGGCCAGGGACTGGCCCCGGGACGCGGCGATCTCGGCCAGCGCCCCGACATGCACCAAGGTCCGTTCGGAAATCTGGTCGGCCGACAGCGAGCCGTTCAGCGTGGCCCGCGACCCGGTCGGCACCCCGCCCAGGTACTTGCCGGTCAGCACGCCCTGGGCCAGCGGTGAGAAGGCGATGCAGCCCACGCCCTCGCGGCCGAGCACGTCGAGCAGGCCGCCCTCGATCCACCGGTTCAGCATCGAGTACGACGGCTGGTGGATCAGCAGCGGCGTGCCCATCCGCCGCAGCAGCGAGATCGCGTCCTGGGTCCGTTCGGCCGAATAGGAGGAGATGCCCGCGTACAGCGCCTTGCCCGACTGGACCGCGGTATGCAGCGCGCCCATCGTCTCCTCGAGCGGGGTGTCCGGGTCGAAGCGGTGGGAGTAGAAGATGTCGACGTACTCCAGGCCCATCCGGCGCAGCGACTGGTCCAGGCTGGCCAGCAAGTATTTGCGCGAGCCGTGGTCGCCGTAGGGGCCCGGCCACATGTCATAGCCGGCCTTGGTGGAGATGACCAGCTCGTCGCGGTACGGGCGCAGGTCCTCCCGCATGATCCGGCCGAAGTTGATTTCGGCGGAACCGTACGGAGGTCCGTAGTTATTGGCCAGGTCGAAGTGCGTGACGCCCAGGTCGAACGCCCGGCGCAGGATCGCGCGCTGATCGTCGACCGGCTTGCTGTCACCGAAGTTCTGCCACAGCCCGAGTGACACCTCGGGCAGCATGATCCCGCTGCGCCCGCAGCGGCGGTAGGGAAGCCTGCTATAACGGTCAGCGGCAGCGACATAGGTCATGCCGGAAGTCTTTCACCGTCGGCGGGCGTGGCGCCGGCGGCCCCGTGAAATCATGGTGCCGGCTGTATACGACGCGAGAGAGGACAGGCGATGTACGACGCGATGCTGGCCGAGAGCGTAACGATCACAGGCCACAACGGCGACGAGATCGAGGCGTACGCCGCCCGGACGCTCCAGGCCGGCCCGGTCGGCGGCGTGGTCGTCATCCACCACCTGCCCGGCTATGACCGCCAGACCAAGGAGTTCACCCGGGCGTTCGCGGCCGGCGGTCTCAATGCGGTGATGCCGAACCTTTACCATCGCGAGGCGCCGGGGGCCGCTCCGGACGACGCGATGGCGGCGGCGCGGGCGGCGGGCGCGATCCCGCTCCCCGACGAGCGGATCGTGGGCGAGGTGGCGGGCACCGCGGCCTACCTGCGCGGGCTGAGCAACTCCAACGGCAAGGTCGGCGTGCTCGGGCACTGCTCGGGCGGCCGGCAGTCGTTCCTGGCCGCGGTCAGCCTGCCGCTCGACGTGGCCGTGGACTGCTACGGCGGCTTCGTCGTCGAGTCCCCGCCCGAGGGTCACCCGCTGCACGGCGTACCGCGACTGGTGGAGCGGACTCCGGACCTGTCCTGCCCGCTGCTCGGCCTGTTCGGCGCCGAGGATCAGCACCCCTCGCCCGAGCACGTCGCCGAACTCGAAAACGCCCTCAAGGCGCACGGCAAGACCTATGAGTTCCACTCCTACGACGGCGCCGGGCACGCCTTCCTGCAGGTGGACCGCCCCAGCTACCGGCCCGAGGCCGCTGTGGACGCCTGGCAGCGCATCTGGGCCTTCTTCGGCCGTTACCTGTTATCGTCCGTGCCCTTAGAGGAGTCGCATATGTGCACTTACCTGACGGAGAGGGTCTCGATCAGCGGCAGCGGCAAGGGGCCGTCCGGATGGTTCCGGCTGACCGACGCGAGCGTTTACTTCGACCACCCGGTGCACGCGCAGGCGGAGCACACCCTCAACATCGACTTCCTCGACCCGGGCGCCGGCCCGTCGGCGCGGGTAGCGGTCGAGCTCACCGCGGAATCGGCCCGGGCCCTGGCCAAGGCCATCCAGGCCACGCTGGACTCCGCGCCGCCCGGCCTGGTCAGCTAGACGAGTAAGTCCTCGGGGCGGGGACTCGTGAGGCAGGCTTGCGCGGACTTGCGGAAGGCTGCCACCAGGCGGCTGTGATCGCCGGCGCGGGTCGCAAGCACGACGCGGCCCGGGTCGACGCCGTGCAGGGGGACCGTGGTGAGGTCGGGGCGGGGCCTGACGCCGGACGGGACGATGGCTACGGCCTGGCCGCTGGCGATGAGGTCGTTTTTGTCTTCGATGGCTTCGACGAGGGGGCCGTCTGGTGCCGGGCTTCCGTCGGGCCGGGGGTCGATGCGCCAGTAGGCGTTCCAGGCCGGGTCGGGCAGCCGGGGGATCGGTTCGCCGGCGATGTCGTCGAGGGTGACGGATTCCTTGCCGGCCAGGCGGTGGAACAGGGGTACCAGCAGTAAGTCCGGAATACCACTGGCCGTGCTAGCCCGCGGGGGACGCCCCCGCGAACCCCGGAATGTCAGTGCCTCGTGCGAGTATGCAAGTGGGCCCCCTCGGAGGGTGGCACATGGGTGATGGAGGCGGCAGGGAATGCGGATCATCGTCGAGCGGGACGCGCTGGCTGAAGCGGTAGCCTGGGTCGCGCGCT
>WNGJ01002718.1_pt1 | contig 29699 bp, 26 predicted proteins | sample 5400611 | NCBI WGS metagenome assembly WNGJ01 (sample SAMN13153375, study PRJNA577476) | soil metagenome | isolation source: 40 cm soil or saprolite under Garry oak tree replicate 1 | place: USA:California | collected 2016-06-15
AAGGTGAAGTGCTGGCGGATGCTCAGCGAGGAAGGCGGCCGGTACCGCTGCCCGCTAGATAAGTACGAGAGCATGCTGGCGGCCGTTACCGGGCTGTTTTTCTTCGCACAATACAGCAATGGTTAATGAATAACCCTCCCGGTACCGGCGACAGCCTCGGGAATGGTGAGAGCATGCAGGTCAGCGACGAACAGGAAGTTCTCGTACCGGCCCTGGTTTTCCGCCCATAGGCTGATTGCGCCTATGTAGTTGCCGATGTGCAGGCGACCGGTCGCGGTGATGCCGCTGAGGACGCGTTTCCTGCCCGGCGATGTCATGATCCTCCTTGGTCAAACATGGTCGGCCGCGGGTCAGGTAGCTGAGGTCTGACGTGGCTCATTTATTAAGAGGGCTGCGGCGATTTGCTCGTCGGTCGCACCATTCTTGCGGGCGAGGCTCAGATACGCCTCAACGCAGGGATCACAGCCCTCACGGTGCTTCCGGGACGCCATCGCCAGTGCATCTCGAACCACCTCAGCCGGGGCTTCCGAACGGTACCAAGGGCAAGCCCGCGTTCGCCGGTCTGGGCCCCGGCACCGGCGAGTCCTTCTACGCGTGGCAAGACTTCCTCGCCGACCTGCGCGACCGCGGCCTGGCCAGCCCGCTGCTGGTCATCAGCGACGGCGCCCGGGCCTGATCGGCGCGATCGAGCAGATCTACCCGAAGGCGCTGCGTCAGCGCTGTCTGGTGCATCGCGCCCGAAATGTCCTGGCCAAGGTCCCGGCCGGGATGCAGGCCGAGGTCAAGGACGCCTACTGGAAGATCTTCGACACCGAAGACCTCAAGACCCCGCCCGGCCCCCGGCTGGTGGAGATCATCGACGCCCGCGTCAGCGAGCTCGCTGCCCGCTACCAGGCGATCTACCCGGCCGCGGCCAAGATCCTGCTCACCGACCGGGAGGGCCTGACCGCCTACCTGCGGTTCCCGGCCGAGCATCACCACTGCGCAGCTATTCAGGCGAGGAAAGATAGCAGGCCGACCCGGGACGCGCTGAGACGGCCGGAGAGCTTCCGGGGTGCAGAGGTTGGGCCTGGGCCTGTGGGCCAGGCGGTGCGCGAAGTGGCTCGATATGGCGGGCAGTGAGCAGAGCCCCGAGAAATGAGGTCAGCGCAGAGCTTCGGCTAGCTCATTGACACGCGCATCGTCCGGATACCGGGCATGAAGGTTCGCGTGGACGTGCGCGAGCATGGCCGCGTGCCGGACCGAGCCGGCCAGCCGGACAACCTCCAGCGCCCGCAGCGCCGTAGCGCACGCCTCGGCCAGGTCGCCAGCCTGTGCGTGCGCGAACGTCAGGTGAGTGAGGTTCGCTGCTGCTGTCCAGAGCGCCAATCCGCCGGTCGCTGGCTTTGCCTCCAGTAGCTCGATAGCCCGGCTGTGCCAGCGTGGAGCAGCGCCCGCCAGGTACGCGCAGGTAATGCCCGCTTCGTACTGGAAGAAGAGCGGCGTCATCCAGTACGACCACGGACGCACATCCTGCGGCCTGTCCGCAACGGTGGCTGCGAGGGCACGTGACTGGTCGAGCTTCCGTTCCGCTGTGGCGAGATCACCGGCCATCGCGTGCCCACGTGCCTCCAGCCCAGCGGCCAGAGCGCGCTGCCCGGAAGCTGCGGACGGGTCGCGCTGCGCTGCCTGCGCCAAGCCGATCATCGCGCCGACCTTGCCCGCCTCGCCGACCATGTAGCAGCGGTCGACAAGGATCGTCGCCGTCATCGTCTGGTCACCCAGTTCCGCCGCCCACTCGAACGCTTGGGCGCAACGCGTCCGGGCGCCGGTCAGATCACCTGTATCACGGCACAGCCAGCCCACGAATTGCGCCCACTGCTGTGCAACGTTGAGCAACGCCGGGCGCACTCGCCCGCGTGCGGAGTCGACTAAGCTCTCGACTGCTGCGAGCTGTGCCAGAGCGGGCCGGAGCATCACCGCAGATCCAAGCGCATCGTCTGCGCTGCGATGGGCCGCCAGTAGACCGGCCAGTGATTCCACGGCACCAGCGTCAATCCGCGGCGGCTGCCGCATCACCCACGCGAGCCGCTCCTTGACATCGAGGCTGATGCCAAGGAGACCGCCAGCGAGCAGGCCGCCAGCGAGAACCGACCTTCGGTCAGACGCAGCGCTGCGCGCATTAGCGTCGTCCGGCGTTTTCATGCGCGCAGCTTCGATCAGTTTCCCGCCCGCGCCGAGGATCTCATCGAGCTTGGCGGCCATCGTCGGAGACGGCCTCGTGTGCCCGTTTCGCAGGCGGGATATGTGGCCTTTGTCGCAGAATGCGAGGCGGGCGAGTTTGAGCCCGGAGATGCCGCGCTCAGCCATGAGCACTTGTAGTAACCGGGCAAATTCACTCATCCGAACACCAATCGGCGGCACATTGCGAACACGTTGCGCAACCCCTGGTCACGTCTTTCTACAGTAACCGCCTCAGCGCAGAGTGGTTGCCCTCAGTGTAGAAAGCGATCACAAGGGTTGCCAGCATGACGGATGAACGGGACCTTGCAGCGGGCGCTGCCGAGTTAGAGAAGCTCGCCGCCGAACTCGACGGGCAGGCGTACGCGGTCGCTCTGGTCACAGGCGAGGGACGGCGCCCGCACCTGCACATCACTAATAGGCGCGCGACGATACTTCGCGAGCGCGTCTACAGCGACGGAGATCACTTCTATTGGGGCTGGGCCGAACGCATCGCCGCCGTGGCGGATCTGCCCGCCGCCGCCGCCGCGATCGACCGGGTACTTCAGGTGCTCGGCGGGAACCGGTGACTGGAGACCTGGCCCAGGTCGCCGCCACCTGCCCCGGGTGGCGGACGTGGCGCACCCGTGATGGCGCGCTGGCCGCGCGCAAGGGCGGCACACCGCCCGGCGTACAGGCCCGCGGTGTGACAGTGGCCGAACTGATAGCCAGCATCGCCGCGTTCGAGGCGGCCGGAGAGCCCAGCGGGCCGGTGCTGCGGCCAAAAGAGCGGGCCGTCCTCGCCGCGCTGGAGGACGCGACTGGCCCGATGACGGCGCGCGACATCTTGGATACGTCCGGGGTGGCGTTATCCAGCACGGCCAACGCGCTGGCCGTGCTGCGCTGCCAGGGCCTTGTCAGGCGGCGCCGCAAGGGCCGCGCCTGGCTCTGCCGGCGTAAGCGGCGGCCACCAGCAGGGAACATAGCAGCGGGAAAGCTCGCCGCTGCCGCTGACACGATCGGGTCGATGCCAGCCGGGCAGGTCCAGCGGCAGCTTGAACGGCTGGAGGTGTGACCACCAAGACTCCCCGCCGTGCCGAAGGGGCCACCATCAGCAGCATGGCGGGGCCAGGCGCCGGGGCGCACGCCACGGACACCCGTGACGTGCGTCCTGGCCTCCAGCGGTCCTTGCCAGACGGGTCAGGAACATCCGGTTCGGGGCGTCCGGATGATCTGTCACGCGCCGTCGCCACGTTACTCATCGTGCCCCAAAAACCCCTTCCGTATCGCGGCGGACGGCGGCGCGGGACCGTGGCGGACGGCGGCGCGGGCCGCACTGGCGGTAGCATCCGGTGTCGTGTCCGAGCCTGCTGTGGTCCGCCGGTTCAATGTCCGGATCCCGTTGCGTGAGGGCATCACGCTGCCGGCCGACCTGGTCTTGCGCCGGCGGTCGTGGTGCGCACGCCGTACGGCAAGACGGGTGAGCGGCAGTCGACGCGTGGTGCGGTTTTCGCCAAGGGCGGGTATGCGGCCGTGACCGTCGATGTCCGGGGCCGTGGTGACTCCGACGGCGTTTTTCTGCCATACCGCAACGATGGCCGGGACGGCGCGGAGGTGATCGCGTGGGTGGCGGCGCAGGAATGGTGCACGGGTGATGTCGCCACGTATGGGGCCGGGCTATTCCGGCCGTATCCAGTGGCTGGCCGCCCTGGAGCAGCCGGCCGCGCTACGGGCGATGGTGTGCCTGGTGACCCCCAGCGATCCGTTCGTGGAGATCCCGACCGGGCTGCCCAGCCCGATGCACATCAACTGGTACCGGTTCGTCGATGGCCGGATGCCGCAGTTCCGTGACGATGTCGACTGGATGGCCGTGTACCGCCACCGCCCGCTGTCGACGATGGATGCGGCCGGGTTCGTCTCGCCGAACTGGCGTGAGGAGTTGCGGCACCGCACCCTCGACGAGTGGTGGGAGCCGCTTCGCTACCAGCACCGCATCAGCGAGGTCGACGTTCCCGTGCTGCACATCTCCGGCTGGTATGACGATGAGCAGATCGGCACCCCGGCGAACTTCGCCGCCATGGTCGCCGCCGGGCGGGCCGGTCAGCGCCTGCTGATGGGCCCGTGGGGACATGCCGTGAACACCACACGAATGCTCGGCGAGGTCGACTTCGGCCCGAACGCGCTGATCGACCTCGACGCCTGCGTCCTGGGTTTCCTGGGGGCACCCACAGACTCAGGTTTCGATCACGGCGAAGGCGGCGCCGGGCATGGCGACGGTGTCCTGGTCGACCGCGATCCCGGGGATGGAGGCGGCGAGCAGCGCGCGGCCGGGCCGGCCAAGCGGCACCCTCAGGGGACACTGACCCAGACTGGCGACGATGCGCAGCCGCCCGCGCCGGACCACCAGCCACTGCGCACCCTCGTCAAAGTCGACGGTGACCCGGTCCAGGCGGGGGTCGGTGAGCTCGGGCCGCCCGCGGCGCAGCGCGATCAGTTCCCGGTACCAGCCGAGAAGCTCACGGTGGCGCGCCTTCTCCAGTTCCGACCAGTCGAGCCGGGAGCACAGGAAGGTCGCGTCGTCCTGCGGGTCGGGAACCTCGCCCGCGCCCCAGCCGTGCTCGGCGAACTCCGCCCGGCGCCCGTCGGCGACGGCCCTGGCCAGCCCGGGGTCGGCGTAGTCGGTGAAGTACTGCCACGGCGTCTGCGCGCCCCACTCCTCCCCCATGAACAGCATCGGCGTGAACGAGGCGGTCAGGACCAGCCCCGCGCCGACCTTGGTCAGTTCCGCCGGCAGGTGTGCGGAGATCCGGTCGCCGGTCGCGCGGTTGCCGATCTGATCATGATCTTGCAGATAGCCGAGGAAACGGTGCGCGGGAACGCGGAACACGTCCACCTGCCGCCCGTGCGTCCGCCCGCGGAAGGCGGACCAGATCCCGTCGTGGAAGAACACCTTGGTAAGGGTCTTGGCGAGGGCGGCGAGCGATCCGAAATCGCAGTAGTAGCCCTGCCGCTCCCCCGTGATCGCCGCATGCACGGCATGGTGGAAATCGTCGCTCCACTGCGCGGTCAGCCCGTATCCGCCGGCCTCCCGTGAGGTCACCAGGCGGGGATCATTGGCGTCGGATTCCGCGATGAGCACAAGCTCGCGGTTGAGCAGCGCCGCGAGCGCGTGCACCTCGGCCGCCAGTTGCTCGAGGAAATGCAGGGCGCGATGGTCTTCGAGCGCGTGCACCGCGTCCAGCCGCAACCCGTCGACGTGGTAGTCGCGCAGCCACATCAGCGCGTTCTCGATCAGGAACGCCCGGACCTCGTCCGAGCCCGGCTGGTCCAGGTTCACCGCGGGTCCCCACGGCGTGACGTGCGCATCGGTGAAGTACGGCCCGAACTCGGCGAGCCTGTTGCCGATGCCGAGGTGGTTGTACACCACGTCGAGCACGACGGCGAGCCGGCGGGCGTGGCACGCGTCCACGAACCGCTTCAGCCCGTCCGGCCCGCCGTACGGCTCGTGCACGGCCCACAGGTTCGTCCCGTCATAGCCCCAGCCGCGGCGGCCGGGGAACGCGGCGACCGGCATCAACTCGACCGTGTCCACGCCGAGGTCGCGCAGATGGTCGAGCCGCTCGATGGCGGCGTCCAGCGTGCCCGCGGGCGTGAACGTGCCGACGTGCAGCTCATAGATCACCGACCCGTGCAGCGGGCCGCCCCGCCAGCCGCGGTCGGTCCAGCCGAATGCGGAGTGATCGTAGACGCGGCTGACCCCATTGATCCCGAACGGCTGCCGCAGCGACCGTGGATCTGGCAACGGATCGCCGCCGTCCAGCCCGAACACGTAGTCCGCGCCGTCACCAACGTCCGGCGCGTCAAGCTCCCACCAGCCGCCCGGGTCGTCCGTGCGGACCATCGGGTGCCGCTGCCCGGCTATCTCGGCGTCGACCTGCCGGGCATCAGGCGCCCAGACCCGAAACAAAGTCACCAGGCGCCAGCCCCTTCTCGGACCAGAAGTGCCACGGGAAGCTGCCGCGTCAACGCCGAGAGCGGCAGCTTGGTACCAGTATGAGCGACGCCGGTCAGCACGTCGCGCCAGCGCCCCTCCGGCACCATCACCGCCGTGTCCGCCCAGCCGCCGATCCGGCGCAGCCCGGCGGGCAGCCGGGTCGCGACCGTGACCGCGTTGCCGGCCCGCAGGAACGCGACCGCATGCCGCGCCGCCGGGCCACCGGCCGCGGCGGGCGTGTAGCTCCCGGCGAACCAGCCCGGATGCTCGCGGCGCAGCCGCAGCGCACGGGAGGTCACGAGCAGCTTCTCGGTGTCAAGGCCAGCGCCCGGCGCCGCCGGGCGCTGGGCTGAGTCCAGGAGCCGGCGGCGCAGCGTGAAGTCCACCGGCCGGCGATTGTCGGGGTCCACCAGGGAAAACCCGGTCAGCTCGCAGCCCTGGTAGACATCGGCGACGCCGGGCATGGTGAGCTGGACGAGCTTCGCGCCGAGCGAGTTGGCCCGGGCATCGGCCGCGATCTGGGCGGCGAAGCCGGCGATGCGCCGGGTCAGTTCCGGGTCGCCGAGCACCGCGTCCGCGTAGCCGAGCACCGCTGACTCGTAGCCGGGGTCAGGATCGGTCCAGGAGGTCCGGGTCTTCGCCTCCCGCATCGCCTTGGTGAGGTACCCGGCCAGGCGGTCACGTTCGATCGGCCAGGCGCCGACGAGGGTCTGCCACATGAGGTACTCGGTGTCCGGCTGCGGCGCCCGCCCGCCGCTGAGCGCGGCCGCGCGGCCGCGCCAGCCCGTCACCTCCCGCTCCCACTCCTGCGGGATCTCCGCGAGCACCGACAGCCGCGCGCGCACGTCCTCCTGGCGTTTGGTGTCGTGGGTGGAAAGCGTCGTCATGGTCGCGGGCCAGTCCCGCGCGAGGCGGCCGGCGGCCGCGTGGAAGTCCGCCGGGCTGACCCCGAACCGGTCTGGCTCGCCGCCGACCTCGTTCAGCGCGACCAGGCGTGACCAGCGGTAGAAGGCGGTGTCCTCCACCCCCTTGGCCATGACCGGCCCGCACGTCTGCTGAAACCGCACGATCAGCTCGGCGCTGCCCGGCGGGCTCGCGTCGTCGCCGAGCACGAGGGCGCAGACCGCGTCGAGCGCTGCGTGCAGCCGGGCCGGCAGGTGGCGGCGGGCGGCCTGCGCCGCACCGCGCACGATCGCGGCGGACGACCGCGGCGCCGGCTCACCCGGCACGACGTACGCGCGGTAGACCGGGAACGCGGCGAGCAGTTCGGCCAGCACGGAGCGCAGGTCTGCCCCGGTGAGGCCGCGCAGCGCTGGTGCGCCCGCGGCGGCGAGCAGCCGGGTCAGCCTGCCGAGCTCGGCCGCGAAGCCACCGGCGGCCACCTCACGCTTGGCGGCCTGCGCCACCTCCGCGAAGCCGCTGTGTTGCCCCGGGGGGACACCGTACCGATCTGGGGACGCCCCAGACCCCGGGGCCCGGGATCCCCCCGGGAAGCCGACGTTCGTGAATCGCCGGTATGCAGCGGTCACAGGCTCGCGGCCGTCCGGGTCGATGAACAGGGCGCCGACCAGGCCCAGCGTGTCGTAACCGGTCGTGCCGGCGCACGGCCAGTCCGCTGGCAGTTCCTCCGCGCCGGTGAGGATCTTCTCGGCGGCCACCCAGACTCCGCCGGTGGCCGCGGCCAGCCGCCGCAGGTAACCGCGTGGATCGGCCAGGCCGTCCGGATGGTCGACCCGGAGGCCGTCGATGACCCCCTCGGCCACCAGCCGCAGCAGCAGGCCGTGCGTGGCGGCGAACACGTCGGCGTCCTCCACCCGGATCGCGATGAGCGAGGTGATGTCGAAGAACCGCCGCCAGTTCAGCTCGGCCGCGCCGTCGCGCCAGCCGGCCAGCCGGTAGCGCTGTGCGCGGAGCAGCTCGTCCAGCGGCAGGCCGGCGGTGCCGGGGCGCAGCGGCAGCACGTGCCCGAAATAGCGCAGCACCTCCTGCCCGCCGGCGGTTTCGACGCGGAGGTCGGCGCGGCATTCCGCCACCGGCCCGGCCAGGATGGGCAGCAGCAGGCGCCCGTCGGCGGCCGGCCAGTCGACGTCGAACCAGTGCGCGCAGGGCGAGTCCGCGCCGTCTCGCAGCACCGACCACAACTGCCTGTTGAGCGACTCGGGCACCGGGATAGCCATGTGGTTGGGCACGATGTCGACGATCAGGCCCAGGCCGTGGCGGCGCATCCGCCCGGCCATGGCGCGAAACCCGGCCTCGCCGCCGAGATCGGCGGAGATGCGGGAGTGGTCCACGACGTCGTACCCGTGTGCCGAGCCCGGTGCGGCCTGCAGGATCGGCGACAGGTACACATGGGTGACGCCGAGGCGGGCAAGGTAGTCCGCGATCGCGGCGGCCTCGGCGAACCCGAAACCCGGGCGCAGTTGCAGCCGGTAGGTGGAGACTGGCCGCACCGGGCGATCAGGCACCCGGTCATCAGACACGGCGCAGCACCTGCGTGGAACGGTTGCGCAGGGCGATCTTGTCGCCCGCCTTCGCGGGCGCCGCCGCCGCGCTCACCGGCGCCGCGGTGTCGAGGGCCTTCGCCCACAGCTCGCCGTAGGGCGGTGGCGGGATGACGAACTCCATGTCCTGTTCGCTGGCGTTGAACATGAGCAGGAACGAGTCGTCGTGGATCCGCTCGCCGCGCTTGTCCGGCTCGGCGATCGCGTCGCCGTTCAGGAAGACGGTGAGCGACTTGGCGAAACCCGCGTCCCAGTCGTCGTCGGTCATCGCCTCGCCCGCCGGGGTGAACCAGGCGATGTCACCGATATGGTCGCCCGCGCCGCGGACGGCACGCCCGCGGAAGAAGCGCCGGCGCCGGAACACCGGATGGTCGGCGCGCATCCTGATGAGCCCTGTCACGAACGCCAGCAGCGCCTGATCTTCGGCCGGCCAGGCAACCCAGGAGATCTCGTTGTCCTGGCAGTAGGCGTTGTTGTTCCCCCGCTGGGTGCGGCCAAGCTCGTCGCCCGCGAGCAGCATCGGGACGCCCTGCGACAACAGCAGCGTGGTCAGGAGGTTGCGGGTTTGCCGCTGCCTCAGCCCGATGACGGCAGGGTCGTCGGTGGGGCCTTCCACGCCGCAGTTCCAGGACCGGTTGTCGTCGCTGCCGTCCCGGCCTCCCTCACCGTTGGCCTCGTTGTGCTTGTGGGAGTAGGAGACCAGGTCGGCCATGGTGAAGCCGTCGTGGCAGGTGACGAAGTTGACCGACGCCACCGGCCGCCTGCCGTCGCTTTGGTACAGGTCGCTGGAGCCGGTGAGGCGGGAGGCGAACTCGGGCCGCATGGCATGCTCGCCGCGCCAGAAGTCGCGGGCCGTGTCGCGGTACTTGCCGTTCCATTCGGTCCACAGCGGCGGGAAGTTCCCGACCTGGTATCCGCCTTCGCCGACGTCCCACGGCTCGGCGATGAGCTTGACCTGCGACACGACGGGATCCTGCTGGACCATGTCGAAAAACGCCGACAGGCGGTCCACCTCGTGGAACTGGCGGGCGAGCGTGGCGGCGAGGTCGAACCTGAAGCCGTCCACATGCATCTCGGTCACCCAGTACCGCAGCGAATCCATGATCATCTGAAGTACCTGCGGGTGCCGCATGAACAGGCTGTTTCCCGTTCCGGTGGTGTCCATGTAGAAACTCGGGTCGTCGCTCACGAGCCGGTAGTAGGCCCGGTTGTCGATGCCGCGGAAGGAAAGCGTCGGCCCCAGGTGGTTGCCCTCCGCGGTGTGGTTGTAGACGACGTCGAGCAGCACCTCGATCCCTGCCTCGTGCAGCGCGCGGACCATGGACTTGAACTCGAGCACCTGCTCGCCCCGGGTGCCGCTGGAGCAGTAGCCGTTGTGCGGCGCGAAGAACCCGATCGTGTTGTAGCCCCAGTAGTTCGCGAGCCCGCGTTCGGCCAGGATGGCGTCGGTCACGAACTGGTGCACGGGCATGAGCTCGACCGCCGTGACGCCAAGGCGCAGCAGGTGCTCGATGGCCGCGGGGTGCGCCAGGCCCAGGTAGGTGCCGCGCAGCGCCTCCGGTACCCCCGGATGCAGCCGGGTCAGACCGCGGACGTGCGCCTCGTAGATCACACTCTCGTGGTAGGGCGTCCGCGGCGGCCGGTCGACGTCCCAGTGGAAGTACGGATTCACCACGACCGAGCGCGGGACGTACGCCGCGGAGTCCGCATCGTTTCGCTCGCCGGGGTGGCCGAACCGGTAGGAGAACACCGCCTGATCCCAGCGGACCTCTCCTTCTATCGCCTTCGCGTACGGATCCAGCAGCAGCTTGGCCGGGTTGCAGCGATGCCCGGCCGCGGGGTTGTAAGGCCCGTGGACCCGGTAACCGTAGCGCTGACCCGGGCCGACGCCGGGCAGGTAGCCGTGCCAGGCGAACGCGTCCACCTCGCGGAGCGCCACCCGGGTTTCGGTGCCGTCGCCGTCGAACAGGCACAGCTCGACCTGCTCGGCTGCCTCGGAGAACAACGCGAAGTTGGTGCCAGAACCGTCGTACCTCGCGCCAAGGGGGTAGGCCCCGCCAGGCCACATGGCCGCATTCTGTGCCAAAGTTCCCATCCGTCTCGTCCGATGGCGTGATCTCGCCCGGTGGCGTGATGCTCAGGCCGGCGCAGCGTCTGCACCGTGCGGGAGTCACCCGCGGGGATGGCGCCGCGCACCGGGGGCAGCAGCAGCGCCGCGTCCTTCACCGGACATCCAAGCCGGTGACGGCGCGGCCGATGATCAGCCGCTGGATTTCGGAGGTCCCCTCGAAAATCGTGAAGATCTTCGCGTCCCGGTGCCAGCGCTCCACGGGGAACTCGCGGGTGTAGCCGTTACCGCCGAGGATCTGGATCGCCTGCTCGGTTACCCGCACCGCCACCTCCCCGGCGACGAGCTTGGACATCGAGCCCTCCGCGCTGTCGAACGGCTTGCCCGAGCGCGCCATCCACGCGGCCCGCCACACCAGCAGCCGGGCGGCATCGACCTGCGTCTTCATGTCCGCGAGCATGAACGCGATGGCCTGGTTGGCGCCGATCGGCCGGCCGAACTGCACCCGGTCCCTGGCATAGTCGCGCGCGTATTCCAGTGCCGCGCGCGCGATCCCGACGGCCATCGCGGCCACGCTCGGGCGCGACGCCTCGAAGGTCTTCATGGCCGCCTGCTCGCCGCCGCGCCCGCCCTCGCGCACCCGCGCAAGCCGCTCGTCGAAACGTTCCTTGCCGCCGATCAGGCAGCGGCCGGGCACCCGGACGTCGTCGAGGATCACCTCGGCGGTGTGCGACGCGCGGATGCCGTGCTTGCGGATCTTCTGCCCCTGGCGCAGGCCGGGCGTGCCCGGTGGCACGATGAAGCTCGCCTGCCCGCGGGTGCCGAGGCCGGGTTCGGCCGAGGCGACCACGACGTGCACGTTGGCGATGCCACCGTTGGTGACCCAGGTCTTGGCGCCGTTCAGCACCCATTCGTCCCTCGCCTCGTCGTAGCGAGTTTCACGTCGTCCGGCTCGCCGAACATCTGCGGCAGCCATTCGGAAATCTGCTCGGGCGTGCCGTTGGAGACCACAGAAACCGCGGCGAGCGTGGACCCGACCAGCGCCAGCCCGATACCGGCATCGGCCCAGAACAGTTCCTCGAACGCGACGGGAATGCCAAGGCCGGACGGCTCGAGCGCCTGCTGCGTGAAGAAGTCGAGCGTATACAGGCCGACCTTGGCGGCCTCCTGCAGGATCGGCCATGGCGTCTGCTCCCGCTCGTCCCACTCGGCCGCGGCCGGCCTGATGACCTTCGCCGCGAACTCATGCACCCAGTCACGCATCTCGCGCACGTCGTCGCTCAGCTCGAGCGAGAACGGGGCGACGGTCTCGGTGTCGGTGCTCATGCCACTCCTTGTGCCACTCCTGGGGATCTGTCCTGTCGGCGATCTTGCGATCGATGTTACTGGCAAGTAATACTAACGCCACAAGGGTTGAGTGACCATATCGGGGTGCCCGGGCCTGCAATCTCAGGCGTCGGCGGCCAGCATGCGGACCGCCGGATACTCCGGGATCTCGATCATCGCAGGCCGCTGCGCCACGGAAACGTCCGCCGCCTCGGCATGGTGGCGCCCGGGCGCATCCCTGCGGAACTGCGTGAGCACGGCCACGGGCTCCTCTGTCGCCACGATCAGGCCATGCCGCTGCAGCCGCGACCATGCGGTGAGCATGATCTGGCTGCTCATCCGGCCGAGCGCCGCCGTGCCCTGATGCTTGTGCATCCTGGCGCCCAGGTCGACCTGCGCCATCGCGGCGAGCCCGTGCGCTTCGAGCAGGTCGACGAGCAGCGCGAGCTCGACTCCGTAGCCGGTGACGAACGGAACGCGCTCGAGCACCCCGCGGCGCGAGGCGTACTCGCCGGAGAGCGGCTGCACGAACCCGGCGAGCAGCGGCCAGTGCAGGTTGAGCAGCGGCCGCGCGACGAGTTCGGTGACCCGGCCGCCGATGTCCCCCCCGGTGTCGCCGGCGCCTGCCATCGGGCGGTCGTAGCTGGCCTTCACGAAACTGATGCCGGGGTCCGCGAGCAGCGGCCCGAGCAGGCCGGTGACGAACGAAGGCGAGAAGTTGCGCACGTCCGCGTCGAGGAAGACGATCAGATCCCCGGTGGTAACGGCGAGGGACTTCCACAGGGCCTCGCCCTTGCCCGACTCGGGCGGCAGGTGTGCGAGCACCTCGTCCTGCGCGAACACCCGTGCGCCCGCGGCGGCTGCCACCCGTGCCGTGTCGTCCGTGGAGCGTGAGTCGATCACGACGATTTCGTCGACGAGCGGGCAGGCCTGCATCAGCGCACGGCGGATCGCGGACACGATGGCGCCGACGGTCGCTCGCTCGTTGTGCGCGGGGAGCACGACGCTGATCCGCTCCGTCCCCTTGGCCGCCACGAGCGCGGGCGCCTGCCAGTCCGCGGCCGCGGACGTGGCATCGCCCAGCCAGGCATGGACCTCAGGCAGCACTTCCTCACCCCCGATCAGATAGCTACATTCCGGTCGATACGGCTAAGTACCGGCAACGTTTCATGCGTGTGAAGATTCCCGGTCACTCGGCGTCGTGACGTTCGAGGAACTCATACACGTCGCCCTGGTCGACTCCGGGGAACGAGCCGGTGGGCAGCGCGGAAAGGACGTGTGAGTGCGCACGTGCGGACGGCCACGCCATGCCCTCCCAGCGCTCGGCGAGCCGGGCGGGCGGCCGCTGGCAGCATTGCGGCGACGGGCAGGCCGACACCATCCGCGTCGTGGTGTCGCGGCCCCGGAACCAGCGCGACTGCTCATAGGTCACGCCCAGGGTGATCGCGAAGCCGCGCTGGATGCCCGGGTCGATCTGCGCGACACAGAAGTAGGTGCCTGACGGCGTGTCGGAGTACTGATAGTGCGGCGAGAAACGGTCCGGCGACGAGAAGACCTGCCGGCCGGACCAGTGGCGGCACATCCGCTGCCCTTCGATCGCGCCAGAAGCGTCCGCGGGGAATACGAGGCCGTCGTTCTCGTAGGCCTTGTAGATGATCCCGCCCTCGTCGTTCTTCACGAAGTGGCACTGCAGCCCCAGGTGGTGGGTGGCGAGGTTGGTGAAGCGGTGCGCCGCCATCTCGTAGGAGACCGAGAACACGTCCCTCAGGTCCTCCACCGACGCCGTGCGCGCCGCCATCGCCTCCCGCAGGAAGCGGACCGCGGGCTGCTCCGGAACCAGCACCGCGGCGGCGAAATAGTTCGCCTCCACCCGCTGGCGCAGGAAGTCGGCGAAGTCGGCCGGTGCGGCGTGCCCGAGCACGAAATGACCGATGGTCTGCAGCAGGATCGTGCGCGGCGTGTGCATGCCGATCGACTCCTGCTTGACATAGATGCGCCGGTTCCGCAGGTCGGTCACGGACCGCACCGAGCGGGGCAGGTCCTGGACGTAGCGGACGGTGAAGCCGTGTTTGGTGACGATCGACAGCATCGTGCCCTGTGACAGCGCGCCGTCGCGGTACCCGACCGCCTCCAGCGTCTGCGCGGCGGCCTGCTCGATCGCGGCGAAGTAGTTGCCGCGCTCGCGCATCTTCTGCCTGAGCACCGCGTTCGCGGCGCGGGCCTCCTCCGGCGTGGCGGTCGGCTTGCTGCGCTGCCTGCGCAGTGCGCCGTGCAGTGCGACCAGGTGCTCCAGCACGTCGTTGGGCACGCGCGCGCCCACCTTCAGGTGGGGCAGCCCGAGGGCGGCGTAGGCGGGATCGGCCTGCGCCTCCTCGATCGCGATCTCCAGCTGTGCGCGCCGGTTGGGCGGCCGCCTGCTCAGCAGCTCGGACGGCGGCACATGCAGGGCCTCCGCGAGGGCGCCCAGCAGGGACAGCTTCGGCTCCCTGCGGCCGTTCTCCAGCAGCGAGAGCGCCGAGGGGGCGCGGCCCACCCGCTGGCCGAGCTCGGCGAGGGTGAGCCCGCGGGCGCGGCGAAGGTGCCGCAGCCGCTGGCCGAACATCATCAGGTCTAGACCATTGAGGTTTGTCAAAGATGAAAATTTTTCTATTGAGAAATCCTGCATTGGTTCACGATAGCAGAAATTTTGTCAGTTATTTCTCTCTGTCATCCTTGGCTGTGGCCCGGCCGCCGCCCAGACTCGTAGCTACCGACCCAGGGGACGACACAGAAGGCAGTGCTGATCAAGTTGATCGAAATGACATCCAGCGACCTTCGCCTCGAGGGCACCGGCGCCACCAGCCCGTTCGCCGGGCCAGCCGCTCAGCTCAGGCAGCAGTGGCAGTCCGATCCCCGCTGGCGCGACACTGAGCGGAGCTTCACCGCCGAGGACGTCATCCGGCTGCGGGGAACCGTCGCAGAGGAGCACACGCTCGCGCGCCTCGGGGCGGAGCGGCTGTGGCGGCTGCTGCACGAGGAGGACTACGTCAACACGCTCGGCGCGCTCACCGGCAACCAGGCGGTGCAGCAGGTGCGAGCCGGGCTCAAGGCCATCTACCTGTCCGGATGGCAGGTCGCCGCGGACGCGAACATGGCCGGGCAGACCTACCCGGACCAAAGCCTGTACCCGGCCAACTCGGTGCCGCAGGTCGTGCGCCGGATCAACAACGCGCTGCAGCGGGCGGACCAGATCACCTGGTCGGAGGGCAAGTCCGCGGCCGCAGGCGACGCGCCCTACTGGCTGGCGCCGGTCGTTGCCGACGCCGAGGCCGGGTTCGGCGGCGTGCTGAACGCCTTTGAGCTGATGAAAGCGATGATCGCAGCGGGTGCGGCGGGCGTGCACTGGGAAGACCAGCTGGCGTCGGAGAAGAAGTGCGGGCATCTCGGCGGGAAGGTTCTCATCCCGACCGGCCAGCACATCCGCACGCTGAGCGCCGCCAGGCTGGCCGCCGACGTGTGCGGCGTGCCCTCGGTCATCATCGCGCGCACCGACGCGCAGTCCGCCAAGCTCGTCACGAGCGACGTGGACGAACGCGACCGCCGCTTCACGACCGGCGAGCGGACCGCGGAGGGTTTCTACCGGGTGCGCAGCGGTATCGAGGCCTGCGTCGCCCGCGGGCTCGCCTACGCGCCGTACTGCGACCTGCTCTGGATGGAGACCTCCACACCGGATCTCGAGGTCGCCCGCGACTTCGCCGAGGCGATCAGGGCCAGGTACCCGGACCAGATGCTTGCCTACAACTGCTCGCCGTCGTTCAACTGGCGCAGGGACCTGGACGACGGCACGATCGGCAAGTTCCAGCGCGAGCTTGGCCACATGGGGTACAAGTTCCAGTTCATCACGCTGGCCGGATTCCACGCGCTCAACCACTCGATGTTCGACCTCGCCCACGGCTACGCCGAGGAGGGCATGCCCGCCTACGTGCGGCTGCAGGACGCCGAGTTCGCCGCGCAGGACGCGGGTTACACCGCGACCAAGCACCAGCGCGAAGTCGGCACCGGATATTTCGACCTGGTCAGCACGGCGATCACGCCGAACTCGTCCACGGTGGCACTGACGGGCTCTACCGAGGACGAGCAGTTCTTCGGGGCTCACTGAGGGACTGTGACCGGTCGTGGCCGGGGCGGGAGAGCGGTGCGGTGCTCTCCCGCCCCGGCATTTGCCGTTGCGCTACCGCTCCGGGGCGCAGGTTGTCACACAGGTCACTCAGGACAGGTAACTTGACGCGGCGGCCATGCCGATGGGCTCCTCGCCGCCGCGGGCCGGAGGCTTGCGCCAGCGGGACGGCACGAACATCGGCACGATCATGGCCGCGCCGACGAGCGCGTAGATGCCCGTGGCGAGCAGCACGTGCGCGCCGAGGCCGAAGTTGCTCGCCTTCATCGGCATCAGCCGCAGCGCGCGGCTGGGACTCGCGACATACAGCACGGTCGCGGCGAGCGTCACCACCGCCGGCAGGGCCGTCGCGATGGGCGAGATCCTGGGCGCCGCCATCACGATGCCGATCAGCAGGCCGGTCGCGGCCAGGACGCCGACCGACGTCAGCCCGCGGGTGCTGGTCAGGTGCGGGCTCGTGGCGCCCACCAGCGTAGCGAGCCGGTGGTAACCCCATCCACCGCCAAAGAAAAGCGCCAATGTCACGACGATCCCGGCAATGAGCCCGAACAGGTGCCGCATCACATCATCACCTCCGGATGGCCTCCAGTATCAGGCAGATCGGCCCGCCCGCGCGGCTCCTTACACGTACGTGACCCTTTTATATCGTTTCGCCCGTTTGCCATGTACGCGCCAGCCGGGGGATGGTCTCCGGCCGGCGCAACCTGTGAAACGGCTGAGGCGTACGTACGCGAACTCACTCACATCACGTAGGGTCGGCGCGTGCATGTCGACACGGTCTTCAGCGCGATCGGGCGCTTCGCGGTCAGGTTCCGTTGGCTGGTGGTACTGGCCTGGGCGGCGGGGGCGTTCGCGGCCGTCACGTACCTGCCGGCGCTGTCGAGCGTGACCCAGAACAACAACACCAAGTTCCTGCCCGCCAGCGCGCCGAGCTCGCATGCGGCGGCGCTCGCGGCGCCGTTCGGCACGACGAACCTGCAGCCGCTGCCGGTGGTAGCCGCGCGTGCCAGCGCGCCGCTGACCGCGGCCGATGTCGCCGCACTCACCGGCCTTCAGGTTCAGCTCGGCAAGGTCGCCACCGTCCGCCGGGTCCAGGACCTCGGCCGGTCCGCGGACGGCCATGCGGAGCAACTGGTGGTCCTGGCCACCTTCGGCGGCGGCGGCAACAACCAGCAGACCGGCCTGGTGAATGCGCTGCGCGCCAAGATCGCCCACGCTGCGCTCCCCGCGGGGCTGCAGGCACACCTGGCGGGTGACGTCGCCATCCAGGTCGACCAGCAGAAAGCGTCCGGCAATCAGGGCAACCAGGTGGAGACCTTCTCCGCGCTGTTCATCATCGTGTTGCTTGTCCTGATCTTCCGGTCGCTGACGCTGGCGCTGACCACACTTGCGCCAGCCTTCGTATCCGTCGTTATCGCAGGCCCGCTGGTGGCCGAAGCCGCACGGCATGGTCTGCAGGTGTCGCCGCTGGCCCAGTTCCTGCTGATCGTCCTCGTCCTGGGCGCCGGTACCGACTACGGGCTCTTCCTGGTGTTCCGGGTTCGCGAGGAACTGCGCGGCGGTCTTGCGCCCAAGGACGCGGTGATCAGGTCCGTCACGAAGGTCGGCGAGTCGATCACGTTCTCCGCGGCCACGGTCATCGCGGCCGTGCTCACCCTCCTGCTCGCCAGCTTCCCCTTCTATTCCAACCTCGGTATCCCGTTCGCGATCGCCATCGGCGTCATCCTGATCGCCGGGCTCACCCTGCTGCCCGCCCTGCTGTCCATCCGCCTGACGCTCCTTGCGGTGAAGCGCAAGCTGTTTACCCGGATCTTCGGCCGGCAGAAGCTCTTGCCGTGGAATATCCAGCAAGCCGGCAAGTCCGGGGTATGGGGCCGCGTGGCGGGCCGCATCGTCGCGCACCCGCTGCCCACGCTCCTCGCGGGCCTTGTCTTCTTCGGGGCGCTCTCGTTCGGGGTTCTCGGCTACACCGCGGCCGGCTTCGGCGGCAACGTCATACCGCCGGCCGGAAGCGATTCCGCGGCGGGCGCCGCGCTGCTCTCGCGGCACTTCCCACAGTCTTCGGCCAACCCGACGAGCTTGATCTTCACCTTCCGCGCGCCCGTCTGGGACAACCCGGCGCCGCTCGCAAGCGCCACCACGCAACTTCAGGCGAGTGGCCTCTTCACGGCGGTGGCGGGGCCGCTGAACCCGGCGGGTGCGCCGCTGACCCCGGCACAGTTCACGGCCCTGCACGCCACGCTCGGGTCCCCCAAGACCCTGCCACCCGTTCCCCCAGCCGGAACCCATGTCCCGCTCGCCGCCTATCATGCCTACCGTGCTACCGGGAACTTCGTCAGCCCGGACGGGCACGCCGTGCAATACGCCACCGGCCTGAAGGCCGGCGATCCGGGCAGCACCGCCGCGCTCAACACGGTTCCCCAGATCCGGTCCGAGACCACCAAGGTGGCCACGGCGATCGGCGCCACGGACTCGGCAGTCGGCGGCGAGGCGCCCGCGCTCTATGACATCAGCAGCATCTCCAACAGCGACCTCACCAGGGTGATCCCCATCGCGATCCTCGTGATCGGGCTGCTGCTCGCGATCGTGCTGCGCAGCCTGGTGGCCCCGCTTTACCTGATCGCGTCCGTCGGCCTGTCCTACCTGGCCGCGCTCGGCCTGTCGGTCCTGCTGTTCATCAAGATCGGCGGGAGCGGAGGGCTGGTGTTCTTCATGCCCTTCCTGATGTTCGTCTTCCTGCTCGCCCTCGGCGAGGACTACAACATCCTCGTGATGACGCGGATCAGGGAGGAGGCCCAGAAGCTCCCGCTGCGCGAAGCGGTGGCACGTGCGGTGGGCGTCACCGGGACGACGGTGACCTCCGCCGGGCTGGTGCTCGCGGGCACGTTCGGTGTGCTCGCCCTCGTGGCGGGCGGCGGATCCGGTGGCAGCCAGATCCGCGACATCGGGATCGGGCTCGCGCTCGGCATCCTGATGGACACTTTCCTGGTCCGTACGCTGCTCGTGCCGTCCACGGTCGTGCTGCTCGGCCGCTGGAACTGGTGGCCGTCACGGATGAGCCGGGCAGACCGCCAGATCCCGGGGGCTACGAGCGGGCCCGCAGGTACTCCTCGCGTACCCTTGCCCGGCTGAGCTTGCCCGGTCGGGGTGCGCGGCAGCAGCGCGGTGAGTTCGAGCGTCCTTGGATGCTTGAAGCGTGCGAGCCTGCCGTCGCGGTGGCCCGGGCTCGCGGCCGCGAGCCCGGCGGACGGTGGCAGCGTAGAGGTGCCGGCACGGGCGCGCACCTGCGACGGCAAGGCGAGCAGCCGGTGGAACGGGGCTGATCACCGCCGTGACCGGCACCGCCGTGACCGCCGCCGTTTTCCTGCCCCGTCATCGGTGTGCCTTCTCGCGGGCGCAGGTATTGCCGCGCAGCCCGCTCGCCGGTACGGGATGGCGGAGCGCGGCCTGCGTGCGCGCGTCCTCGGGGCGGCGCAGCACGACGTAGCCGTCGCGCGAGAAGACCTGGGTGTAGCCGTGCTCCTTCAGGTAGCCGACGAGGGCCGCCTGCTGCGCGGGTGAGCAGAATGGGAAGTCGAGGCCGCGGGTGTCCGCGACGACCCACGGCGCCCACCGCGGCGTGCCATCGAGCAACAGCACCTGCGCACGCCCGGACAGGCGCGGGCCCACATAGTCCGCCGCCTCCACGAGCGCGCCGTCCGGAACCACGGACACTGCCGCGGCCGCGGCCCGGATGCGGGCATTGACCGTGTAGAACTTCGGATGCAGCAACTGCCCGAGCGGGCCGGCGGGCAGGGCCGCGACGGCCACGGCGCAGGCCACCGCCGCCCATGCCGAGGCGAGTGGCATCCGCCGGGCGGCACGTACGTGCGCCCGGGCCAGGCGCTGCAGGCGCGCGGCCCCGTCCACGGCGGCGAGCAGGAAAATCATGACGACGAACGCGTCATAGTGATAGTCCGCCGTCCACCATGCCGGGTAACCGGTCGCGAGCATCCGCTCCAGCAGCAGCGGCACCGCCGCGAGCACCAGCGGAGAGGCGAGCGGCAGGAATGCGAGCGGCGCGACGAGCGACACCATCGTGGACAGCTTGACGCGCGGGGTGACCGCGATCCGCAACGCCTGGAGCGGATGGGCCGCCACGTGCCACAGGGCGCCGGTGACCGTGCTGCCCAACTGGCCGTAACCCCAGTAAAAGCCGGCCGAGCCACCGAACGCCGGGATGAGCACCCTGGTGGACAGCCATGCCGCCGCCGCGCCGCCCACCATGAAGGACAGGCCGAGCCTGCGCTCTTTGACCAGGAACAGGTAGCCGCCGTAACCGGCGACGAGCAGGCCCATGTCCTCCTTGACCAGCAGCAGGGCGGCGGCGGCGATGACGGCGTGCCAGCGGCGCCCGGCCTGGAAGCGTTCTGCCATCACCGCGGTAAGCACGGGGACGAAGGCGACCTCGTGGAAGTCGAAGGCGGCGGCGGACGCGACGGGAAGGCTGAGCGCGTACGCTCCGCAGACGAAGTAGGCCGCCCCCGGGCCGAGCAGGCGCCTGGTGAACACCCACAGCGGTGGGATGGCGAGCGCGAACAGCATCGCCTGCGCGGCGATGAGGGTGGCGGGCCCGTCGTGGATCCAGTACAGCGGTGCGAGCAGGGCGAGCAGGGGCGACCAGTGGTCGCCGAGCACCAGGAAGTGTGTGCCGGCCCCGTCGGCCACCCCCCTGGCCATCGAGGCCGGGGCGTGGAAGTGCGCGTAACCGCGGATCGCCTGATCGAAGATCACCAGGTCGAACGTCCCGTCACGGAACCTGCGGAACCGGATGAGGCCGTACGCGGCGTACAGCACCCCGGCGGCGACGGTAAGGGCGCTCACGCGGCGCAGCGTCCGCGAAGGCATCGGCCCCTCGCGCCGTGCCGCCGCTGTGGCGGGAGGCCCGACGGCGCCTGTGGTTCCCGCGCTCACCGGTGGAGCCTAGCCTGGGCCGATCTGGCCGGCAAGGAACAGGCGGCCCTCGCCGTCGAGCCGCCCGCGGTCGCCGGTGCGCACAAAGTGGTCGCTGGTGAAGGCGGCACTGCTTGCCTGCGGGTCGTTCCAGTAGCCGTTCATGCAGGCAGCCGACCGAAGCAGCACTTCGCCAAACTCGCCACCGGGGACGTCGCGGCCCGCGGCGTCACGCACGGCTACGGTGACGCCCGGCGCCGGGACGCCGGCGCAGCCGTCCACGCCCGCCGCGGCGTCACCCGGGCAGAGGCTCAGCCCGAGGCCGGCCTCCGCGCAGCCGTACCTGACCTGGACGCCGGCGCCGAACCGCTGGCGAAGCGCGGCCGGCAGGCCGGCCGGAACTGCCGCATCTCCGGTGCTGACGAGCTTGAGGCACGGCAGCCCGGCGGGGCCGCCCGGCGGCCAGGCAGCGCCCGCCGGGCCGTTTCCCACGAGTTGGGCAAGCTGAGCGGGCAGGCCGGCGAGCTCGGTCGCCCGCACCACCGCCGCCACCTCGAGCACCCGCTGCGGGGACCACGAGCCCATCAGGACATGCGACTGCCCTGCCTGCAGCATGGCGGGCAGCCGCGTCATGAAGCGGTAATGGGCGGGAGGGATCCCGGTCAGCACGACGTTGCCTGCGGCACTGCCCCACGACTCCCCCGCCTCGGCCGCCCGTACCGCGTCGAGCTGGCTGACCCCGAACGCTGCACCTCGCGGCAGCCCGGTGCGGCCCGACGTGAACGCGATCACGGCGGGGCGGGCAGAATCGGGTGGCAGCGGTGGTGGCGGCGGCTCCGCCCGCCGGAAGCCGGCCAGCGCCGCCCTGGCGCTGGCCGCCAGGGCGACCCGGATCAGGTCGCCATCGGGCCCCGGGCCTATGTCCAGGCCGAATGGCGCCATGGTCACCGCCGACCGCAGCAGGTTGCCCAGCCGGTCGAGCACCGCTGGCGGCCAGCGCGGATCAAGCCCCGCGACGACGGCCCCGAGCTTGACCGCGGCAAGGTAGCAGACCGGAAACTCGGGCACCGTGGGCAGCGCGAGCGCGACCACGTCACCCGGCAGCACGCCGCGGAACGCCAGCCCCGCCGCGGCCTCGTCGGAAAGCCGGTCCAGGTCGGCGTAGCTGAGCTGCCAGCCGTCGGCGGATTCCTCCGGCTGCTGTGGCAGCCCGGCGGGCCGGACGGCGGCGAACGCCATCCGCTGGCCGAAGCGGCGTGCGGCTTCGGCGGCAAGCGTACGCAACATTCCGGATCCTCCGGCCGGCTCATTCTGGGCCGCAGCCCCAGGTACAGGGCATCCTCGCTACCGAACAGGCTAGTCTCGCGGACATGACTCAGAAAGCCAGCCGTGGCGCGCGCAGTGCCGGGCAGTCCCAGCCGTCGCCCGGCGGAGGCGCTCCGCCGCGGGAACGCGAACTCCGTGCGCAGGGCCGTGCGACCATGCGCAAGCTGCTCGATGCCGGGCGCGAAGCGTTCGATCAGCGGGGCTTCCACGCGGTGCGGGTGGACGACGTGGTCAAGGCCGCCAGGACCTCACATGGCACGTTCTACTTGTACTTCGCCAACAAGGAAGACCTGTTCAAGGCCCTCGCCAGGGATGCCCTCCACGACATGGAGGTGCTCGAAGGCGAGTTCCCCCGCGTCACCCCGGACGAGGCGGGCCGGGCGGCACTGGGCCAGTGGGTGCAGCGGTTCTTCGACGTGTACACCACGCACGCCACGGTGATCCGCATTCTGAGCCAGGCCGACGTGATCGGCAAAGACTTCTTCAGCGGCGGCCTGCAGTTGCTGTTCCGGCTCTCCGAGGCGATCTCGCAGGGCATGACGGATACCCCCAAACAGGCCGCGCAGCCGGCCAAACCGAGGAAAGCACCGGAACAAGCGGAACACTCCGAGCTGACGGCCCTCGCCTGCCTGATGATGCTCGAACGGGTGAACTACCTGCTCAGCGTGGGTGTGAAGATGCCGAGGGCCGAGATGGCAGAGCGGATCACCTCGATCATCTTCGCCGCCTTCCACCCGGCACCGCTGTAATCCACTGGGTTACCCGCGCCGCTGGGGCAGGCCGTTGTCACCGGTGAGAACAAAAAGCTGGTTCGCGCCGAGCAGGAACCGGCGGTAGACACCCAGCCGCATGCCGGTGCCCGCGAGGTACCCGGTCATGCGCGCCTTGTCTATCAGCTCTTCGTGTTCGTCGTGCGCGGCGCGGCTGAACAGGCCGATCCTCGCGCCCGACGTGTGCACCCATTCGAGCGAGGGATGCGGCGTGGTGAGCACGATCCGGCCTCCCGGGCTGAGCAGCCCGGCGAAGCGCCGCACATATCCGGCCGGATCGCTCACGTGCTCGATGAACGCGAGCGCCGCCACGGTGTCGAAGCGCTCGCCCTCGGGGAGGGCGGTCTCGAAGCGATGCCGTGGCCGGCCACGGCGGGCTATCTCGATCTTGCGGGGATCGGTGTCGACGCCGACGTAGCCCGCAGGGTCGCAGATATCGGCCAGGGTGCCGACACCGCACCCGAAGTCAAGTACACGTCCCAGCAGGTGGCGCCGGACCGCTCGCTGCCGGCGCCGCACCAGCCAGTACGACAGCATCCCCGCCTCGACCAACTGGGCCATCAGGCTCCTGTCTGAACCGATCAGTTTGCGCCACTATAGACGGGGGAAACCTGCACCTTTGGGCATCACTCGCTGATGGGAGGCGTCATGACCATAGGTGCGGCTCTGTTCCTGCTCGCGGCCGGGGCCATCCTCAGGTTCGCCATCGCCAGTGTCTCGACGCATGGTATCAATCTGCACACGATCGGTGACATTCTGATGATCGTCGGCGGGCTCGGGCTGGTGCTGTGGCTCTTGGTCTGGGCGCCATGGGCCCGTAACCGGCGCGCGGCCTACCGGCAGCGCCCGCCGGTCGCGGATGAGACCCACACCCGCGACGTCTACCGCACCCAGGAGCACCACTACGAGGATCTCCCCCCGCGCTGATCGCAGGCACCCCCTGAGCAGGGGGAACGCAGTGCGGCGGGACACGGGGCGAGTGGCTAGCCGGCGGCAGCGGGCTGGCTGGCTGATGTGACGCTTGTGGTCAGCGGCGGCGCCTCGAGGCCGCAATGCAGGTACTCCCCGGGCGCGGGTGCGCCGGCCGCGGGTGCCACCCGCGGCGGGTTCGTGATCGTGAACGCGGCCAGCAGCCCGCCCGCGGCGCACAGCGCGGCCGCTATCAGCGACGCGGTCCTGAATCCCGCGGCGAGCGCGTGCGGGTGCAGGTAAACCGTGCCCGTGATACCCGCGAGCGCCGGCAGCACCGCGACCGCCAGCAGACCGCCGAACCGGGCCACGTCGTTGTTGACCGCGGACGCGATACCCGAGTGCTCCGCGGGCGCCGAGCTCATCGCGGTCGAGGTGAGCGGCGCGACCGTGATCGCGAGCCCGAGCCCGAAGACGACGACGGCGGGCAGCACGTAAACCACATAGCTGGAGCCGTAGGTGCTGAGCACGAAGAGCCCGAGCCCGGCGCCGACCACGACCGGGCCGACGCTCATCTGCAGGCGTGGCCCGATCCGGCTCGCGAGCCTGCCGGAGCGGGCAGACAGCGCCAGCATGATGACGGTCAGCGGCAGCAGCGCCAGACCGGAGGCGAGCGGCGAATAACCCGACACGACCTGGAGCTCCACCGGCAGCAGGAAGGTCGCCCCCGTCAGCGCCGCATACACGATGAACGTCACGGCGTTGGTCGCCGCGAACTGCCGCACCCTGAAGATCCCGAGCGGCAGCATCGGCGTGGCCGCGCTGCGCTCCCTGACCAGGAAGGCGGCCAGCCCCCCCACGCCGATGACGGCCATCGTGAGCACCGAGGGCGACGACCAGCCGAGCGTGGGCGCCTCGATGAACGCGAACGTGATGCCGGTGAGGAACACCACTCCCGCCAGCGCGCCCGCGTAATCGATCCTGCCGGTTGCGCTCGGGTCGCGCGACTCGGGGACGTGTTTCGCGGACAGCGCGACGACGGCGGCGCAGATGGGAACGTTGATGAAGAATATCCAGCGCCACGACGCGGCCGAGATCAGGTATCCGCCGATCAGCGGCCCGGCCGCGGTGGCGACACCGCCCAGGCCCGACCATGCCCCGATCGCCCTGGCGCGATCGGCGGGCACGAACGACGCTTCCAGGATCGCGAGGCTGCCCGGCGTCAGGAGCGCCGCGCCGACCCCCTGCAACGCCCGGGTGACGATGAGGAACCCCGCGTTCGGGGCGAACCCGCAGGCCGCGGAGGCCAGGGCGAACCACACGATGCCGATCGAGTAGACCCTTCGCCTGCCGAAGCGGTCGCCGAGCGAGCCGCCGATGAGCAGGAACGCGGCAAGCGTCAAGGTGTAGCCGCTCATCACCCACTGCAGGGCGCCCACGTCCGTGTGGAACTCGCGCCCGATGGTCGGCAGGGCGATGTTGACCACCGTGGCGTCCAGCGCGGCGATCCCCGAGCCGAGCACCGTGATCGCGACAACCCAGCGCCCGGCCGCCGAGGAGTACGAGAGGGCAGGAGCATCCGTTGTGGTCATGTCACGTGCCAGCTCCGATGGTTGAGGCAGTCATAGTAATGCCTGGCAGGGAGCCGGTGCCGCCCGGCCGTGCCGGGAGCCTACCCGCCTTGGTGGTGTACGGCGCCGGGGGATCACGGCGAGGCTTGGCATACTGGGGAGCTGGGCTCGCTAAAACGGAGAACTGATGCTCGAAGCAGACACGGTCAACCGCATCCTCCGGTTCCGCGGAAACGGCGTGCCGGTGGTCTCCCTCTACGCGCCGGTCGGCGCGGGGGCCGCCCGCCGGGAGGTCAACGCGCGGGTGTCCAGCCTGCTGGCCGAGATTCACCCGCTGGCCAGGGACAGCGCGCTCACCCACGAGGCCCGTATGTCGGTGCGCGCCGACATCGAGCGCATCAAGGAGGCGCTCGGCCAGGAGCGCTGGCAGCCCGGGGCGATCGCCATCTTTTCCTGCAGCGGCCGCGACCTGTATGAGGAGGTGCCGCTGCCGCGGCGGGTGCGTGAACGGATCATCGTGGACGCGACGGCTTTCAGCCGTCCCATGCTCGCGGTGCTCGACGAGTATCACCGTAGCTGCGTCGCGGTGATCGACAGGGCGTCGGTCCGGGTGTGGGAGCTGTACCAGGATGAGATGCGTGAGGTGAGCAAGGTCAGGGACCGGGTGCTGCGCAAACCCAACTACGCGGGTGGGCTCGCCGAGGACCGGGTGCGCAACAAGGCGGACGAGCTGAGCAGACGGCACTACCGGCGGGCCGCGCAGTTGCTGGACGAGCTGCTGCGGGCCGACGGGTACGACCTGCTGATCATCGGAGGCCATGACTACGAGCTGCCGGAAGTCACCTCGTTCCTGCCCCGCGACCTGCGCGACCGGCTGGCCGGGACGTTCAGCATCGACCCGGCCACGGCGCCGCTGGCCGAGATACGCCGCAAGGCGGGGTCCATCGTGGAGCGCTACGAGCGCGAGGAGGAACAGCGGCTGGTCCGCGAGGTGTTCGAGAAGGCCGCGATGGGCGGGCTGGCCACGGTCGGCCTTGCCAACTGCCTGTGGGCCGGAACCTTGGCCGCGATCCAGGCGCTGGTCGTGGAGGAGGAAGCGACCGCTCCGGGTGTGGTGTGCGACCAGTCGGGCTGGCTGGCGCTCTCGGGCGACATCTGCCCGCTGTGCGGGAATGCGACCAGGCACACGCCGGACGTGATCGACGAGCTCGTACAGGCAGTGATCGACGAGGGCGGCTCGATCACGCACGTGCAAGAAGCCGGCAAGCTCAGTGCCTACCAGACCGCGGCGGAGCTGCGGTTCCCGCTGCCGCCGGCGCCGGCGGCCGGCCCATGACGTGGGCTCAGGCCCCGAGCAGGTCGGCCTCGGCTTTCTCGATCACCTGCTGCAGGTGCAGGCCGCGAGGCACGTCAAGCTCGTGCGGCACGCCGCGCTCGACGGCCTGCGCGAACTCACGGAACATCGTGCCGGACGCCTCCTGACCGGCCGCCCCCCGGCAGTCGACGTCGGCGGCACCGCCGCCGCCGAACACCTCGACATCGGCACGCTCGCTGCCCGCTGCGTCCGTCGCGAGCAGCGATGCCTCACTGAACCGGCCCCCCGAGTGCTCGAGCAGCAGCCCGATCCAGCCATGACGGTCCCCGTGCGCGCGCACCGCGCCGACCCGCCCGAGCGCCGCGTCGAGCAGGTCGATGAGATAGGGGCCCAGGCTGCGCAGCACACCCATCTCGGCCCGCCAGGCCGGCGCGGAAGACCCGCGGGCGAGCGCCGCGGACACCAGCCGGCCGCTGCCGCCGAGCGGATGTGTCCGTGGCACGTCGCCGGTCAGAAAGTGCCGCACCGCCGCGGCGTAGCGCCATACCAGCGCCACCTGGGAAACCACACCCGCGGCCGCGACCGTCGCGGCCAGTTGTTCGGCCCCGGCGAGATCGCCGGCGATCGGGGTCTCCACGAGCACCGCCTTGGCACGCTCGGCGGCGGCGCCCGCGAGTTCGGGCTGTGCGGCGGGCGGCACCGCGAACACCACGGCGTCGCAGTCGTCAAGCATGTCCCGGAAGCGCTGGTAGGCGCGGACGCCGTAACTTCCCGCCAGGCGCCCGGCCGCCTGCGGCCGGGGCGCCCATACGCCGCTGAAGCGAGCTTGCTCGCAGGAAGCGAGCGATGGAGCATGAACCTCCGTGGCACGCTGTCCCGCGCCGGCGAGCCCGATTGTGACCGCCACGGTCCCACCATAGAAGAAGGGGCATCATTTTCTACAAGATCTTGCAGGTTGACACCCCCGTGCCGGGACAGCAGCGTGATTTCTGGTGGCTACTCGTGGCCGCGGCAAAGGGCAGCCGGGCCGCTGCCGGGCCGCGGGCAGCCTCGCAGGGAGTGGCCGTGCTGCATGTCAGGCTCAATCTGATCACAGCGGACCCGGCCCGGCTGGGTGACTCGATCAAGTACATCGAGGCCGAGGTCTGCCCGGCTGTCGAGAGCCAGCCAGGGAACCTGGGCATGTCGCTGCAGGCGAACCCGGAGCTTGGTGTGGCGATCCTCGAGTCATTCTGGGCGTCGCACGACACGCTCCTGGACAGCGAGCGGATTGTCGCGCCGAGCCGCCGCGAAGCGGTGCGGCGGGCCACCGGGACGGTGGCCGTGGAGCGATACCGCGTTCCGGTCTTCGAGCTGGAGGGTCCCATGCCCGGCGGGTCGGGAGTCCGGCTGACGCGGATGGACGTAGATCCCCTCAGGGTCGAGGATGCGGTCGAGGTGTTTGGGGACACGGCAGTGCCGTGGCTGGCCGACACCGAGGGTTTCTGCTGCACGTTGTTGTTCGTCGACCACAACTCGGGCCATCTGGTCAGCAAGACCGTGTGGCGCGACTCCCAGGCACTGGCGGGCAGCCGCAGCGCCGCCGCGGCGATGCGCGTCCAAGCTGTCGACGCGACGGGTTGCGTGGTCCGCGCCGTCGAGGAGCACAGCCTGGTGTTCAGCACGGCACGGAAAGCCTGACGGGCCCGAGGTTCACATCCTCAATTCGGACAGTCCTGGCGGCAGCGCGAAGGCACGGAGGGTAGCAGCTCATGAGTTCTGCCGAAGCAAGGAGCGCGCTCCAGGAGGAGCTCCGGCTCGTGGAGGAAGACCTGGCGCGACTGCGGCAGACGGCGGCGGACCTGCGGCAGCGCATCGGCGAGCGCGGGGACGGCCCGGTTGACCCCGAGGAGATATCCGCCCTGATCACCAGCGCTGAGGAGCAGGAGGCACTGATCGACGATCTCGAAGCCCGGCGCGAGGCGCTGCTGCAGCGCGTCGGCACACTCTGATCCGGCCGGGTGCATGCGCGCCGGGCCCGCAGCGGCCGCTTGCGCGGGTAACAGCAAGATCAAACCTGCGTGTTGATCATCCGCGGCACTGAGCCCGACCGCCAATGAGCGGACTGCTAAGCCGAAGTTCCGGGAAGTCCGGTAGCGGATTATGGCTTTGACTTGCGGTTTCACCGCCGGACTGGGGTGTGTGTCCTGGCTACGTCAGCGCGAGCGGGATCGCGGCACCGATCAGGTCGAAGGCCTGCCGCTGGGCGCTGGTGGGCTCGGCGAGCACCGGGATCTCGGTGCCGGTGGCGCCGAGGCGGACCTGGTTGCGGGTCAGCGTGGCCAGGTGGGCGAGCAGGCCGCGGAAGCTTCGGTAGGCGCGGCCGTCCTGGTCGTGCTTCCGGGCGGTCTTGGCGTCGGCGGCTGCCGAGCGGTGGGCGGGGGCGACCGGGTTGTCCTGCTGCGGCGGGTCCTCGCCGGTGTAGGTCAGCGGCGCCCAGGCCCGGCGCAGGTGCCAGACGAGGTAGGCGGCGAGCATGCAGATCAGCACGTGGGCCTTGACCCTGCGGGTCAGCCGGTGGAAGACCGGCCGCAGGTCCAGGTCGTCGGATTTGATGTGCCGGAGGTCCCGCCCGGCGTATTTGAGGTTCTTG
>WNGJ01000798.1_pt1 | contig 29696 bp, 29 predicted proteins | sample 5400611 | NCBI WGS metagenome assembly WNGJ01 (sample SAMN13153375, study PRJNA577476) | soil metagenome | isolation source: 40 cm soil or saprolite under Garry oak tree replicate 1 | place: USA:California | collected 2016-06-15
TTTTGGCGAAACGAAAATTCGCGTTGGCCATTTTCCGAATATCACGCACGCACAAGGCCTTGTTGCGCACGCGCTCTCCCGCCAGGGTAAAGGTTGGTTCGAACAACGCCTTGGACCGGGAACCAAAATTGAATGGTTCATCTACAACGCCGGGCCGAGTGCGATGGAGGCGATTTTCGCAAAATCGATTGATCTGACTTATGTCGGTCCCGGGCCGGCGCTAAATGCGTACACGAAATCAAATGGGCAAGAGATTCGTCTCATCGCGGGCGCCGCGAACGGCGGTGCGGGTCTGATTGTTCAGCCGGATCAAAATTTGAAAGCAGCCGCCGATTTTCGGGGAAAGAAAATCGCTACGCCGCAATTAGGGAATACGCAGGACATTTCGTGCCGCGCATGGCTGACGGCCGGTGGGTTAAAGATCACTCAGCTCGGCGGGGACGCACAGGTGATTCCAACACAAAATCCGGATCAGTTAGGTCTCTTTAAGGCGAAGAAAATAGATGCAGTTTGGACTGTCGAACCCTGGCTGACCCGCCTGGAGCAGGAGGCCTCCGGCAAAGTAATCGTGCAAGAAAAAGATGCCGCCACCACAGTTTTGGTCTCGAGCGCCAAGTTCCTGAATGAGAAACGCGATCTCGCGAAGAAATTTGCCCAGGCGAATGCCGAGCTTACCGACTGGATTGAAAAAAATCCGGAGGAAGCGCAGCGCTTAATCAAGGCCGAGCTGCTCGAAGAAACGAAGAGCGACATGAGCCCACAACTCATCGCCGCGGCATGGAAACGGATTGTGTTTACGGCAGAAACGCCACGCGCAGCGGTGGAAAAATTCATGCAGAACTCGGTCAGCGCCGGTTTCATCAAAAGAGCGCCTGATCTTTCCAAGCTGTTTGAAAATCCCTGATGTCCCTTCAAGAAGAACTGCAGGGTCCGCCCCCGGCGAAACTGGTCGTGGATCACGTGTCGAAATCTTTCCGTCAAAAGCGGCAGACCGTGCAGGCACTGGACGACATCTCACTGGAAGTCGCGGAAGGCGAATTCGTTGTTATCGTCGGGCCGAGCGGGTGCGGGAAGTCAACGTTGCTCGATATCATCGCCGGTCTGGAGAAACCGGACCGAGGCCGGGTGTTGGCAGACAATCAACCGGTGCTCGCGCCCGGGCGGCATCGGCTGGTCATGTTTCAAGAATCGGCGCTGTTTCCGTGGCTAAATGCCTTCGGTAACGTGATGTTCGGTTTAAAATTGAAACCGGGCTTACGCAATCGGGAGCGGCGTGAAGTCGCAAGATTCTTTCTTCATTTGGTCGGTCTTCAAAAGTTCATGGAGGCCAATGTGCACGAACTCTCCGGCGGCATGAAACAGCGCGTGGCGCTCGCCCGAGCGCTCGCACCTAACCCGCGGGTGCTGCTAATGGACGAACCGTTCGCCGCGCTCGATGCCATGACCCGCGAACAACTTTACGGTGACATTCAACAGATTTGGCAAAAACGCCGCAAGACGATCATCTTCGTCACCCACAACGTGCGCGAGGCGGCATGTCTCGCCGACCGCGTAGTGATTATGTCGCCCACGCCAGGACGCATTCGCGAGATTTTTGAAGTGGACCTGCCGCGGCCACGCGACTTCAACAGCATCGAAATCGCCCAGCACGCGTCGCAATTAACTGCAGCGCTGAAAGGTTACCTGGCGCCCGAGGCGGCAGTGAGCATGGAATGAGGAGAACATTGCTTGCAGTTTTGTTCTTCGTCGCGCTCGTCGCGATCTGGGCCGCCTTGGTGCATGCCGAGATTTGGTCGTCCGTTTTGTTGCCTTCTCCGCGCAACGTTGTGGATTACCTCGTTACCGCCGCACGCGATGGCAGCCTCTTCAGCGCCTCGAGCGTGACGTTGCGGCGTCTGCTCCTCGGATATTTCATTGGTCTCGCCATCGGGCTCCCGCTGGGACTGTTCACGGCATCTTTGAAATTCGCCGAGGATACAATCGGCGTGCTTGCCCTCGGCCTCCAGACCTTGCCGAGCGTTTGCTGGGTCCCGCTAGCGTTGCTGTGGTTCGGACAAACCGAAGGCGCCATGCTCTTCGTCGTCATCATGGGAACCGTCTGGTCAGTCGTGATCGCGACTGACACTGGGGTGCGCACAATCCCACCGATCTTTGCACGCGCCGCGCGAACCATGGGCTCTGGTCCATTTCACCGGTGGATTTATGTCATTTTACCGGCATCACTGCCTTATTTGATCAGCGGAATGAAACAGGGCTGGGCGTTTGCCTGGCGTTCATTAATGGCCGCGGAAATTTATGTAACGATTCTGACCGGATTTGGTCTTGGCCATCTGCTTCATTATGGTCGCGAATTAAACGCAATGGACCAGGTCATCGGCATCATGCTGGTGATTGTTGTCATCGGTTTGCTTGCGGACAAAATCTTATTCTCGCCTTGGGAGCGGTTCTTGCACCGCCGTTGGGGAACCGGCCGCACGTGAGCGTTCTGCTGTGAGACGGTGCTGACGGACGAAGCAATGCCAAACAGGAATTAAATCGGCGTACCGCGAGTCAGTAGCCGAACCGCGCGTCGAGTTTCGCTAGCGCGCTGGAGGCGAATGCCTGGTCTTCGGCCGAAAGGTATTCCCGGTAACCTCCTACCTTTCCGCGGCGCACCTTGAACGATTCCGGATCGCGCACGTCGCCCGGATGCAGGATTTTCGAATCGAATGCACCCGCCGCCTCCAACTTTTGCATGTTCTCGAACCGGGAAAACTCCAACGCCTCGTCGAACATCGTCATGTCAGGCGTGGACTCGCCAAGCATGGCCAGCAGGTCTCGGAAATGCTCTGCCGGCGAGGCGCGGAGGGCTTCATACCGGATGAGTGTGAAATTGTCGCGCCTTGAAAATTCGTCGATCCAAGCGTTCATCGTGTTTACGATGGCGCGCACGCCGAATCTCTCATCCCGCAGCATTTCGCTGACAGTTTTTTGCCTGAGTTCGCTCGGAGCATGTGGATCGCGTCTCGTTATTTGCAAATACAAAGAGACAAAACAATCGCGCGGGTCTCGCGCGAGCAGAATGATCGTTGCCCGGCTAAGCTCCCTTCGCGGCACCAGATATTTGCCCCGCAACCTGTCCCAGAGATCGCCTTTAGTCCGGTGCTCGAACAGATCATGTGAAAATATCAGCCGGGGAATATCTGGCTGGCGGTAACGTTCCGGCCGCAAAGTAAACGAAAGGCCGAAGCGCTTGCAGAAGTACGCGCAAACAAATGCCCGAAGCCAGGTGCGGCCGCTCTTCGGAATCGACACGATGATGGCCGTTCCTCCGGAAAGTTCAGTTGCGCGGCTGCTAAAATTTCGGCGCGTCCACCGCGAGGTTGGATACCAAAATCGAGAGCGTGAGACGGACTTATCTGTAGCCGGAAATCCCGAGAGCGTTCTAGGCAGACTCGCCTTGTAAGCGGTTGCCGCTTCCGGCTCGGCTCCGGACAATGATTGAGATGTTATTTCGATTGCCATTCAGCTTGCTCGGCAGAACGTCGCAGCTGTTGCATAAGACCGCAAAAAGGGGTACTTGTTCAAGCATAATTATTTGGGGGCGCACTGGCTTCGACTCATCGTTGGAAGCGCAGGCGGCATGTCGAGGATGGTTCGTTGGCCTCGTTAAAAACCGGACCAAAAAACAAACGCAGACAACGAAGGTCTCGCTCTCGCGGCTTAATTGACCGCGACGTTTGACGCTGAACGCCTGCTACAGCGGCAAACGTGGACAGCAGGCTGGCAAATCGGCGGAGCGACCGCGCCGGTTTGTGAATCGATTTCGTGGACGCTCGGGAGTCGGCAGTGTGCCGGCGCATGGCTTGGCTCCTCAGACTTTATCGTCGGATAAACATGTAGATGGCTGCGCGGATGGCGACGAGGACAGGGGTTCAACTCCCCTCGCCTCCATTTCATAGGTAAATCGCCCTCAAGTGTACTAGACTGACAACCATTCTGACAACAGGTCCGATTTCGTTTGCTATTGTCTGCCCACGTCGAAAAACAATATGATGCGGCGCACTGCATGGAAATGTTGCCACCGCAGACCCATCTGTTGCCGAGTCGCGAGCTCTCTTACGACTATACGGTAGCCATGTATTTCGCGCAGCAGCTCGAACTCAATCTTCGCGCCATTCTGTACACTGCGGAATATCATGCTTTCATTGATATCCCACTCGCTCCAGAGGAGAAGGAGTTGTTCGCGCTGATCACGTTTTGCCACTTCTCGCCGGCTGGATCGTTCTGCCCGACCGTAGAACGGACCGTAGAAAATTTCGGCTTGCGCTTATGAGTCGTTGACTTGTAGAAAGCTGACGCCTCCACGCGCCGAGATTCGGCTTTCACTCTCCACACGGCAATGACAGACTAATATGTCTGATGGCGATGACGCGGTTTGCAACACTTATCATCATAGCGTCCTTCTGCAGCAACGCAGCAGCACTGCGAGTGGTCACGTTTGGATCGCCTTACGAATAGATGCGCACAGTAGCCCCAAAGAACTTCCTCGCCGAACTGAAGCGGCGCAACGTTTACAAAGTTGTAGTCGCATATGCGATTGTCGGCTGGCTCTCGATCCAAATCGCGACTCAGGTGTTTAACCTCTTGAATGTTTTTCTGTGTTCGCTCCCGTATGGGTGGATGCAATCCCCCCCGGTTTCCCGTGGCCACAGCCTCTCTTTTGAGGAATGCCTTTTAAAAATGACCCTTCCTTTCGGAATTTTGGCGGTGGTGCTACTTGCCGGTTGCGGAGAAGAAAAAAAGGCGGTCGAGCTTCCGCCCCCGGTGGTCACCGTGACCGCAGCCGTACAGCGTGAGGTGAAAGATTGGGATGAATACACGGGCCGGCTCGCGCCCCTGGGCACGGTTGAGGTTCGTCCGAAAGTCAGCGGCTATCTCACGGAAGTGAAGTTCGATGACGGCGATATGGTCAAGAAGGGACAGGTGATGTTCGTAATCGATCCGCGCCCATATCAGGCGGACCAAGATCGCGCCCAGGGCGAATACGATCAAGCCGACTCTTCCCTGAAACTGGCGACCGCGGACTACGGTAGGGCCAAACAGCTTCGCGAAAGGGGAGCCACATCCGCCGGAGACTTTGACAAAAGCAGCGCCTCCTTCCTGAAGGCCCAAGGCGCGCTTTTGACGGCTCAGGCCGCGCTGGAACATGCCAGACTTGACCTGGAATTTTGCAGGATCACTTCGCCGATCGATGGCCACGCGAGTCTCGCCAATATCACCGTGGGCAACCTGGTTTCTCCTCAGACTGAAAAACCGCTGACGACGATCGTCTCGATGAATCCGGTCTATGCCTATGCGGACGTAGATGAGCGTTCTCTGCTGCGCTACGTCCGTTATTACTACGCTTTCAAAAAAGTTCGTCCCGGTGACGAGGACAAAGTGAAGCTGCCGATTCAGCTTTCGTTGCAGGACGAGAAGGATTTTTCCCACACCGGTTACATCGACTTTTTGGATAATAGAGTGGATCCCGAGACGGGTACGATTCGTATTCGCGGCGTATTTGATTTCGAGAACGGCCTACTCGGACCGGGGCTATTCGTTCGCCTGCGCATCCCGGCTGGCGCTCCCTATCAGGCCGTGCTTGTGCCGCAGCGCTCGGTCATCAGAATGCAGGGGGAGAAATTAGTTGTGGTTATCGGCCAGGACAATATAGCGGCCTTCCGTCCGGTGGAACTTGGCACACTCAACGCCGGCATGCAGGTGATTCGCAAGGGCCTGGCCGCCGGCGAACGAGTGGTCGTGGACGGTCTGCTGAAAGTGCGCCCGGGTGAGAAAGTCGATCCCAAACCAGTTCCGATTGAGGAGCAGGCAGCGGAACGAAACCGCGCGCAGTGAACATCAGCCACTTTTTCATTGATCGGCCGATCTTCGCGACGGTGCTCTCGATCGTCATCGTGCTTGTTGGTGGCATCGCGTTAATGACGCTCCCGGTTTCACAATATCCCGACATCGTGCCGCCCACGGTGAATGTGTCGGCAAGTTATCCCGGGGCCAACGCGCAAACCGTGGCGGAGGCAATCGGCGCGCCGATCGAGCAACAGGTCAATGGCGTCGAGAAGATGCTCTACATGTCGTCGCAATCCTCGAGCGACGGTTCTTATTCGCTCACAATCACTTTCGCGCTCGGTACGAACCTCGATACCGCCCAGGTGCTCGTGCAAAACCGGGTAAACCTTGCGCTGCCAGTGCTGCCCGAAGAGGTGCGGCGCACAGGCGTCACGGTGAACAAACAGTCGCCGTCGATGATCCTGTTTGTGAACCTCATCTCACCGGACAACAGCCGTGATGAACTTTATCTCGGAAATTACGCCCTGCTACAGGTCAAAGATCGGATTGCGCGCGTCAATGGCGTCGGGAGCACAAGCGTTTTCGGCTACGAATATTCGATGCGCGTATGGCTGGACCCCAACAGGCTCGCTTCTCTCGGGCTCACGGGCATGGATGTAGTGCAGGCGATCCAGGAACAAAACAAGCAGGTCGCGGCGGGCATCGTCGGCCAGCCGCCGACGCCGACGGGAACGGAATTTCAATATGTCGTTAGTGCGCAGGGCCGGCTGATCGATCCCGCAGAGTTCGCCGCCATCATCGTCAAGCGCGGGGCGGGCGGCGAGATCGTGAGGCTGCGCGATATCGGCGGAGTCGAAGTTGGCGCCAAGAGCTATGCAGTCACCAGCACGCTGGACGGCCGCCCCTCCGCGTTGATTGGTATTTACCAACTCCCCGGCAGCAACGCCATCGCGACCGCGAAAGCCGTTCGCAAGACGATGGAGGAATTAAAGAAGAACTTCCCACCGGGTGTGGATTACAAGATCGTCTATGACACGACAATCTTCGTCGAGGAGTCGATCCACGCCGTAGGGCGCACGCTCTTCGAGGCGGTTTTCCTGGTAACACTGGTCGTGCTCCTTTTCCTCCAAAGTTGGCGCGCGACGATCATCCCGCTCGCCGCTGTGCTTGTCTCGCTCATCGGCACCTTCGCTGCCATGGCGATGTTTGGATTTTCCCTCAATACGATCTCGCTCTTCGGGCTTGTGCTTGCCATCGGTATCGTGGTGGACGATGCCATCGTGGTCGTCGAGGCCATCGAGCTTAAACTAAGCCGCGGCCTATCGCCACGGGATGCCGCGCGACAGACGATGAGCGAGGTCGGTGGTGCAGTCATCGCGGTGGCGCTTGTGCTCGCCGCGGTCTTCATTCCAACAGCGTTCATTAGCGGCATCACCGGCCAATTTTTTCGGCAATTCGCGCTGACGATTGCTGTTTCGACCGCCATTTCCGCGTTCAATTCGCTGACCCTGAGTCCCGCTCTTGGCGTGCTTCTCCTGCGCAGTCACGGTGCGTCAAGGGATTGGTTGACCAAAGTCCTCGACGCGACGCTCGGCTGGCTCTTCCGCGGCTTCAACGCCGTCTTTGATCGCACAGCGAACCGTTACGGCAAGGCGGTCGGGAGTCTCGTCCGCAAGCTGGCGATCTGTGCTGTCGTCTATCTCGCTCTCTTGGCGCTGACGGGCGTCGGCTTCAAAAGCGTTCCGTCGGGCTTCATTCCCGCGCAAGACCAGGGTTATCTCATTGTGAACTGCGAGTTGCCGAATGCCGCGTCGCTGGAACGCACCGAGACCGTCACCAAAAAGGTGCTCGGCATTTTAAAGGAAAGCCCAGGCGTCAAAAACAGCCTCATCGTCAATGGCTTTTCAGCCCTGACGGGAAGCAGTCAGTCCAATATGGCCACTATCTTCGTGATTCTCGACGAGTTTGGACATCGCAAATCGTCCACTGAAATCCTTGGCAGCTTGCGCGCGAGGTTCAACGAAATTCCGGAGGCCCTTATCCTGGCTTTTGGCCCTCCGCCAATCCAGGGGGTGGGCAGTACTGGCGGTTTTCGCTTGATGGTGCAGGACCGCAGCGGTGGAAATTATGAGCAACTCGAGGCGGCCGCTCGGGAGCTCACTGCCGCGGGCGACCAGCAGCCAAGTTTAGTCGGTCTCTATTCAAGCTTTCGCGCCGACCAACCGCAGATGTTCGTGGACGTGGATCGCGCGAAGGCCAAGAGCATGGACGTCCCGCTGACCAATGTTTTTGACACACTTCAAATCTATCTCGGCTCGGCCTATGTGAACGACTTCACCTATCTCGGTCGCTCGTTTCAGGTGACCGCTCAGGCGGACAGCAAGTTCCGCGTGACTCAGGATGATATCCTCAAACTCAAGACGCGGAACACGCGCGGCCAGATGGTCCCCCTGGGAACTCTGGCTTCGGTCGAGGAGCGCCTCGGTCCCGGCACCATCACCCGCTATAATCTTTACACCGCAGCGGATGTGTCCGGCGAGACCAAGCCGGGCACCAGCACCGGCCAGGCGATCGCGGTGATCCAGGATCTCTGCCGCAAGATCCTTCCGCAAAACATGAGCTTCGAATGGACCGACCTGACCTATCAGCAGATTCTGGCAGGGAACACCGCCTTGTTTATTTTCCCACTGTGCGTGCTTTTCGTCTTCCTCACGCTGTCGGCGCAATATGAAAGCTGGGCACTGCCATTTGCCATCATCCTTATTGTTCCCATGTGCATTCTGTCGGCTCTGGTCGGCGTGATGTTGCGCAGCATGGATAACAATATCTTCACACAGATCGGTTTCGTTGTTCTCGTGGGACTTGCGTGCAAGAACGCCATCCTCATCGTCGAATTTGCCAGACAAATCCAGGATACTGGCAAGGATGCGATGGCCGCCGCGATCGAGGCGAGCAAGCTACGACTGCGCGCGATCCTGATGACCTCCTTCGCATTCATCGCGGGCGTGATACCACTCATGCTCAGCCATGGAGCCGGCGCCGAGATGCGCCAGGCGCTCGGGACAACCGTCTTCGCGGGGATGCTGGGAGTGACACTTTTCGGCATCTTTCTGACGCCGGTCTTCTACGTTCTTATCCGCAAATTTTCATGGGTAAAAACGTGAATCGAAGGCTTTCGATGCAATCTCAAAGTGTTTGCGACGAAACCCTGCCGTGGCTTATCTCTGTCTCGTTAGATTTCACCGCTCGGATGGACGACTCAACTCAGACGAGTTTTAGAATCGGTGGCGAGAATTTCGACCGCGTCCGCTATGGCGGCGAGGAACAGGATTTGGGGAGCCGACCGCCAACCTTGTCACGATTGCGGAGTCAGCAAAGGCGAGCTTCACATCTTCGGCTGCGACGCAGTGGATCGCGACCTGCGCAGGCATCGTAAGCCTCACGGTGTCATTCACGAGCAGTAAACACAACGTTGTGGTGAGCGCCTGCTTACGCGTCCACAGATATCGGAAATCTGATCTTGCAGAACGTCGCATGACCGATGTAGTTGTTTGGCAGGTGCCGCACAGCGCTCGAGGGGTCCGTTTCGTACCTCGCTTTGTCGTTCTGCACCAATGGTATGATGGTCCCTTTGTATCTCGTCATGCCGGTTCCGTGCCAACCGACGACCGACTTTTCGCGGATCCCATAGCCTCCGAACTTGAACTTCCATTCCCGACTGTTTACGAATTTCTTCAATTCCTCCTTGTCGTAAATCCAGAACCCACAATATGGGTTAATGTCGTTCAGAATGAACTTCGTTCCCTCTAGCTTTACGATCCGGCTTGGAGAAGCGGTCAAGTCGGTCACGTACAGCTCGTCGGTCTTAGAAACTTCGGTCCTCAGAAACCCTAGATTGTAGCCGTGCTTTACGCAAATATCCTTGTACTTTAGCCAATACGCGAATGAACTCGCCGTAAAGGCTATATCGTCTTCTAAGCAAAGCTGAACGTCGAACTGGTCGATATTTTTTCTGACGTGACGCCTGTTCTCCCACGTCAGATAATATGGGTTCATTAGCTTGGTCAGTCGCATTCTATGCGAGAGCCTATGACCCCATTCCAGTTTCTGTAGCATTTCTTCGCGTTGCCACAGATCGCGGTACTGCCACACATTTCCCTCGGGGTATTCGTAAACCAGGACCTTGACGTTCCGCAGCCGCCCGTATCCTTGCAGACTTCTGCTCGAATGGATGTAAACAGTCGTCGGGTGAGGAATTGCCAGTAAACCCTCGATGACTTGATTCAAGTACTTCAGTCTGTCTTCGACATAATAAAACGTAACATGTGCCCCTACCCTCATCGACTACACGCATTCATGGTGCCGTGAAATCTCCGTAGAAGTGATCGCTTAAGCTTGCCCAATGCTTGCCGAATCAATCTGAGTCCTCCATATGTGTGGAATTGCCACCTGAAACAGTAAAATAAATATGTTGCGATCGCAATTGCTGAGAATGAACACTTAAGCGAGTCGCATGCATCGGTTGTTGCATGAATGTCTTTCCAGCCCAGGCCTTCAGCAAGGAGACGACTAAATAAGCCTTCAGCACTTACCCACTCACCTGCGATGTCATCGCCGAAGGGGCCTGCCGAGTGAGATGGAAACGAATAACGTACGCGTCCTTTGCATGTAGAGATCTCACATTGCTTATAAACATGCTCAACAGAGCTTCCATCCACAATCTTGTAGGCCGTGTATCGGCCGAGAGATGCCATCAAGAGAAAGACTTTGATACTGTGAGACTCTGCAGACAGAAAAGGCGGTCGAATTCCTGCATTAAAGAGAGCGCGAAGCAGGACCTGATCGTAATGCTCAACGTCAATTTTAATGTAGTAAGGGGGGCCGTGCTCTGCAATCAGGGAATCAATCCTCTTGGCTGGTAGAATTACCTCCTTGAAATCCTCTGATTTTGCAGGCTTGGGAAATTGACTGTGAACGTGACATTTGCTGATATAAAATGGCACGGAGATGGCTTCTTGCCGCGCCGTTACAACGCAGTTTTCGACAACCAGCCTTTCGCATTCTATGGACCTCGCGAATCGCTCTCGCAGCTGCTTGCATAGATCTGGATTTGCCTCTGCTGCCACTACCATATCCGCCTTTTGCAGTTGTAGGGAATATCGTCTCCATTGTTAGCACCGATATCGTAAATAACCTTCTTTGCGATCGAGGATTCACCGGCGAACTCAATTGAGCTGGTTAGTCTATCACGCATGCGCTCTCGTTCCGGACTGTTTAGTTATGGTCGGCTAAGGCGCCCCAACAACAACAAAATCAGCTTTCGGCCTCCTGTCCACGGACCAGTACTCATCGAAAGTCTTACCCAGAATTTCGGCAGCGCGGTGTCAGGTAGAGCCGCATAGGGTTTTGTTCGTTTGATCTGGTGAACTCTCCGTAGCTCGGCTTCCGTGAGAGGCTTACTGCGGTTTTGCGCCACCAGAATCCGCAGCTCGTCTTCCTAATGTCTGTTCCGAAGATGGAAAGATTTCTGCCTTTTACGAGGGCAAAGACGCTTTTTGTAAGGTTGGAAAAAAGATGGAATTTTCCAACCTATTGAAAATGGAAATCAGACTGTCTTTCATAGGTAAAATCACGTCTGATTTTCCGACTTTCCATCTTTTTGAGCGTTTTTAGGGAGATACCGCTTCCAAGCCTCATTGAAGTCTCTCTGCCAGTATCCGCGAACGCTCGCATCAAGTTTGTCCGCTTTTATGCCATAAGGTTTCAACAAACGAGGGAGTTTCATCGCTGATCAAAAATACCGCGAAGTTCTTTACTTCCTGATTTGTGCCCTGACCAACACAGCGCGGAACTTGTGCCCACACGTTCGAAACCGGCATTGAGCAATGAGCGCAACGCCTCCCGCTTTTCATCCTTACCGTTGTCGCTAAAAATACCGTCTACTTCATCCAACAACAAAGTAGGCCCATCTTTCTCGATCTTACGAAATAAAACAGCTTCGCTGGGCAGAATCGCAAGCCATGCCTTCAGCACGAGCAGCACCAAGCAGTCGAGCAAACGACTTTTGCCGCATTGCTTTTCGGGACTGCGAACATGCAAGTAAGGCGTGTAGTCGAACGCACCCAAAACCCAACAATGCACAATCCACAGCGCAAGCACTTGCGCTTGTTGCGGCATTTGGAAAACCACATAACGGGATAGAAACGCGCAGATTGAATTAAGCAGCAACGCAAGCTTATCGGCCTGCTCCTGAGCCTCAACGGCTGCCGCTTGCTCAGCTTCAACCATCGCGTCGCGCAAATCATCTGACGTTGCGCCCGCGCGTGTCCAGTCGTTCAGGTCTTTGAATTGCTCCGGTATCTTTGGGCAAAGCACCGTCGCGCCTGCGTTCTCGACTACAGCTTTCAGCCATTCGTCGCCCGCGCGTTTCCCGTTGTACAGGTTTACTTCGTCATTCTGCTTCCACGCATAATGAGTCGCGTTGACGTACAATCGCGGGTGAGGGAAAGCGTTTCGGTTCGCCCTGTTTTTGTTGATGCTGTTCCTAGCGGGCACAGCCGCCGCGCAGAATTGTGGAGCTAAGGAACGGTGGGTCCGAAGGATGGCACAGACTCGCAAGCCCCGAGCATCGACCTGACGAATATCACACCTGAGACTGTGACGGACGCGCATAAGGCGCTTTGCGAGGCTGCGCCAGAAAAAATCTCCCCTCAGATTATATCTGTAAATGTTTCCACCCAACTCCGCCATGTACAGATTGCCCATGCTGTCGAGGGCCAAGTCCGCCGGACGATCACCGGGATTTAACACGGCAATGGTTACGCGTGATCCATCCGGTTTGTATTTATAGACACTCCCTTGATAGATGTTGCCGACGCTGTTATCGGCCACAAACAGGTTACGGCCCGACTGCAGCAATTAAATCGCGAAGCTCATCCCTCGATGTCGCCGGGTCGTGCCCTTTACCTGAGCGAGCGCCAACCGGTCACGGTCCGCTTCATTAAACCCAATGACTGCTCTTGATTTCAAAAACACGGGGACCCCCACCGCGCTTCATACACTCGCCATCGATTTCAAATTGCAGAAACGCGGTCAGTTTTTCATCGGCACGCACAACGAAACGCTTTCCGTCGGCGCGATGTGTATCGAGAAAACAGCGTCACAACCGTCACTGAACGACGGGCGAGAATGACGCGATGACACAAATGACAAACTGCTGCGGCAATGTGGCCATCGATGTCGGCTTTCCATCGCCCGGCCAGCCTTGAGAGTGCTGTTTCCTTCCATCGTGTATTGATCGCCGTTACCAGTCTGTTACCACTTTCCGCTATGGTCTGGTCCGCGTTCAGGATCGCGCTAGAATGCGAATTGAATACGGACACGAACGGCAGCGCGCAACAAACCGAACCGAATCGGCAACCGAAACGAGGCTTGCCAACTTGCAGTGTTTTCTGGCAAACTTCCCTCTATGGAGCCAGAAATAGATTGCAAGTTGCAGTCTAATTCTCGTTCGGTGGTGGAGGACGCTCGACGGCGGAGGCGATGCCAACTGTGAAGCTCGGGGTCGAGGAAGAGGGGGTGACCCCAGTGAGGGAATATGCTGTCGATCGTGGTTAACTTCTACAACAACCGTCGTGAGGCATTGGCCACGCTCTATTCGCTGACACGCGGCTACCAACAGCATGCGCGGGATCTCCCCTACGAGGTGCTTGCGGTGGACAATGGCTCGAGCCAGCCGTTATCAGAGGCCGAAGTTCGGGCGTTCGGGCCAGAGTTCAGCTACCGTTACGTGCAAACCAGCTCTGTGTCGCCGGTCCAGGCGATCAACGCGGCTTGCCGCGACGCTGCGGGCGAACAATTGCTGGTGATCATTGACGGAGCGCACATCTTGTCGCCTGGCGTGTTGAGTCTGGCCAATGCGGCATTCCGCCTCTTCCGCACTCCATTTGTGGCGACGGTATCGTTCCACTTGGGTCCCAACGTCCAGAATCTGTCGATTTTGGAAGGCTATAACCAGGAGGCCGAGGATGAGCTCCTGCGCCGCGCTGGCTGGAAGGAAAATGGATACCGCTTGTATACGGTAACCGGGGACTACTCGGACGAAAGTGGCGGCTGGTTCGGGTACTTGTTTGAGAGTGGCTGCTTCGGCATCCGCAAGGACGACTACTTCGCGATGGGCGGCTTCGATGAGCGATTCCTGTCGCGCGGCGGCGGTCTAGTGAACCTGGATTTTTTCCAGCGTGCGTTGTCGAGGCAAGATTTGGAGTATGTAATCCTGCTTGGGGAGGGGACGTTCCACCAGATTCACGGAGGGGTGGCCAGCAACGCGCCGCCGACGCAGCACCCCTGGGCGGAGTTCCACGAAGAGTACGTGCGCATCCGCGGCCAGCAATTCCAGCGCTTGCCGCGCCGGCCGTTCTTTATGGGGATGTTGCCGGAGGAAGCACTGCACATCGCCAAGAACTCCGCGGAAAACGGATTACGCTTCTGGCAACAGAGTCCAGCGTCAAGGCAATAAGGCGTACCGGCCGCAGGCGGTAGTGACAGTTTGACGAGAGCGCCGCCTAGACAGTTAATTTGCGAAGGCGTGAAAACACCTCGGTTGCCGCTGTCGCTGAGCTGGGGCGTTCGGCGAAAGGGAAAGCGATGGAGCCAAGCGGCCCGACGGTTGACCAGGCAAAAACTACTCCTATCCCGGCGACTGGTCCTCGTTGGAACACAGTCATTTTCTTGGTTGTTTTCTATGCGATCGCAGTACTTGTCGACATCCGAAACATCTGGTCTACGAAATCATCGCCAGCCGACCTATTGCTACCCCTTGCATTTGGGTTTTGTCTCGGTGTATGGGCACTCGAAGACGCTCGTCGCCGAAAGTACAGAATTTCAGATCTGTCGAAGCCTTGGTTTTTTCTCTTTGCGATTGCCGTCGTTCCAAGTTACGTCATCTGGAGCCGCGGTTGGCGTGGTCTCGGCTTGGTTGCTCTACATGCTTTTTGCTGGTTCCTTGGGATTTAAACGAAATTATCGCTCTACAGCCGTAGGTCTTCTCGGCTATCAATCCATTTCTCCCTTCCCAGTCTTCCCAGTCTTCTGGCCGCCATACTTTTGCCGCCAATAGGATTCTATCTCTTCCAGGGTTTTTCCTTTGGTTTCCGGCAGATAGAAAGAACAGAACGCGACCCCCGCCAAGCCGATCACGCCATAAATCCAGAAGGTCAGGGTAAGTCCCAGGTATTCCATGCACAAAGGAAAGGTGAAGGCGAACAGAATTGAAAAGGCGCTATTGGCGGCGTAGACAACCGAAGCTGCTAGGCCTCTCGCCTCTTGAGGGAACATTTCCGAGACCATCACTCCGGGGATCGGCCCGATGGACATGGCGCCGACGCCGATATAAGCGGACATACAGCCAACTAACAACCATTTCATCAAGGCAGTTTGCACCGGGGTACGCAGCAAGATCACCCCCAGCAGGAACAAACAGACGCTCATGGACAAAAGTCCGATTTTCAGGAGTGGTTTTCTTCCAGAGCTGTCTACGAATTTTAAGGACACGAGCGTCACCGGCAGACCCACCAGGCTCAGGCCGAAGGTGGCCAGAATAGATATCCAGATGCTCTGGAAACCGACTTCCTGGAAGAAGGTGGGCGCGTAAAAGAGGATGAAGTTCGAGCCGGAAAAAATGGCGATGAACATGAGGCCTATGCCGATAAGTACCGCTGGCCTGATCCAGGGTTTCAGCAAGACCAACCAGGAGGCCTGCCCCTCATCGCCCTCGCGATCGAGCAATTCCTCCACCACCTGTTCCGGTTCCTGGACGCCCAGTCGGCGGAGCATCCGGAAGCTGGCGCTGCGCCGGTGCCGGGTGAGCAGCCAGCGCGGCGATTCCGGCAAAAACAACAGGCCAAACCCATAGATGACGCTGGGGATAGCGCTGACCGCAAACATATAGCGCCAACCATTGGCCACCGGTTCGAGCATCAGGTTGGTAAAATAGGCCGCGATCGCGCCAACGGCAATGGTAATATCGTCGATGGTGAGCAGCCTGCCGCGAATCTCCGCGGGTGCTATCTCAGCTACATAGACCGCGGCAGCAATGGTGGTAAGACCTAGGGCGAAGCCGCTAGCAATGCGGGCCACCACCAAACAGATATAGGAAGGCGCCAGGGCACAGCCGAAGGCACCGGCCACCAACAAGGCGGCGGTGGACATCAAAAGGTAACGCCGCCCGAAGATATCGGCGGCCTTGCCGGAAGTCAGAGTTCCGACCATGAGACCGCCGACAATGGAGCTGACCAGGAACCCCTGTTCCCAGGCATTAAGGTGCCATTGCTTGGTGATAAAAACCAGGGCCCCGGCAATGATGGCTAAGTTATAGCCGATTAAGAACCCGCTCCCCGCGGCCACGGTGGAAATGACGTAGTACATGAATCTGGAGGGCTTACGTGCCTTGGCCCGTTCGAGGTAACGGTGTTCGATGGCGGGAAGCGAGAGCCCCTTGGTTTCCTCGAAATATCTATGCACAAAAAACCAGCCGCCCACCGCGACCAGGGCAAATATCAGGAGAAGATGCCCCGCTTGCAATTCTTCCAGCAAGAAGATCGTGCCGGCGGAAACGGCAATATTAAAGAGCCAGTGGGCAGCAACTGGAAGGCTCATGGCCAGCCCCCGGATATGTAAAGGAAAAACTTCGGACGCCGTCACCCAGCCGATGGGTCCGAAGCTGAAGGAAAAGGAAGCAATGTAAACCATCAGGCCGACCAAAATGATGGAATGCGACCGGACCAAGTTCAAATCCAACCAATGAAAGGAGAGATCCAAAGCAATGAGGCTCAAAGCCATGCCAATCAGGCCGGCCTTAAGGAGGGGTTTCCGGCCGATTTTGTCTATCAAGGCTATGGCCACCAGAGTCATCAAGACGTTGATCAGCCCGATACCGAAAATGATGAGCAAACGGCCATGGAGAACAGGCAAGCCATAAAATTTAAAAATGTTAGGCGCAACGTAGATCAGGGCATTGATCCCGACGAATTGCTGCACAAAAAAGATGCCAATCGCCACGAACAGAGCGGTGCGGACGTTCGGTCGAAAGACCTCCAGCCAGTTGTCCCCTCCCGTTTCCGGGATGACGCCTTTAATTTCCGCCACCGCCTGGTCTACGTCGAGGACGCCGGTCTGCCGGAATACCAAGCGGGCTTCCTCTTCATCATTTTGCAAAATCAGCCAGTGCGGCGACTCCGGAAGAACCAGCGTGGCCAGGCTTAAAATAATGGCGGGGATCGTCCCCGCCATTATCATGTAGCGCCAGCCCTCAGGGTTTGATGCAAAGACATGCGAGAGGAGATAAGACAATAATATTCCTACGGTAATGGCCAATTGATTGATGGAGACCAGACGACCGCGCAAATGGGGCGGAGCTGTTTCCGCGATATACAGGGGTACGGCCAGGGAAATTGCTCCTAAAGCTATCCCAATGACGAGTCGGCCCACCATGAACGACTCAGGTGAATAAGTCAGGCCGGTGGCAAAGGAGCCTAAAACAAAAAGGCCGGCCGTGGCCATGATGACATCCCGACGGCCGATGTAGTCCGCAATTTTACCGCTAATTGCTGCCCCTAAGATGGCGCCGAGCAACATGGCGCCGACGGCGAACTCTGCTTGTCTGGCAGTAAGTCCCCAATATGCATTAAGTTGGGGAAGTACCCCGGCGATAATTCCCGTATTGAACCCAAAAAGGAGCCCACCGATGGAGGCAACGGAGGCGAGAACATATGTCTTCATGTTTTTCGCCCCTACTTGGTGAAAAAATCGTGGATGGCCCCGATCACCTGGTCTTGCTCGGGCAACTGCATTCCATTGAACAGGGGAAGGGTCAATTTTCGTTTCTGAAGGTCTTCAGTCACTTTTAAAGATACTTCCCGGTATAGTTTATCCCGCCAAGGGGTGTCCTGATGATGGGTCAGCACTGGATAAATAATCTTGAAGGGTATCTCTCTTTTCCTGAGAAATGCGGCCAAGTCATCCCGGCTTTGTTGGTCTCTTAAGGTAATAGTGTAGAGATACCAGGAATGCGTCGGCACCAGAGGTGGAGGGAATACCTGACCTTCATGGTGAAGCTCGTGGAAAGCCTCAGAATAACGATAGGCCAGCACGAGGCGCCTGAAATTGACCAGAGAAAGAAAGGGCACTCGGGCCAGCAGGGCCGCGGCTTGGAGATTGTCAATCCGGGAATTTAAGCCAAAGGGAGCTATTTTGTACTGTTTGCGCTCCGGATCAAAACCGTGGTACGCGTAAAGCGCGCAGCGGCGGGCCACGGCCTCGTCATTAGTCAGGAGAGCTCCAGCCTTGCCGCAAGCGGCGAAGTTTTTGAAGGTATTAAAACTCAGTGTAGCCGCGGCGGCCCGTTGCCCTACTCCCGTGACGCCAATAGCCTGACAGGCATCTTCCAGGACAACGAGGCCGTTTTTATAGGCCACGTCGCTGATGGCGGCCTGGTCGGCCAGTCTGCCATACAAGTCTACCGAGAGGATGACCTTGGTTCGGGAAGTAATGGCGGCCTCGATTTTCTCGGGGTCGAGATTATGAGTGTCGGGTTGGACATCCACCAGGACCGGCACCCCCCGCAAGCTCAGGACTGCATTCTCCGTGGACGCGAAGCTGTTGGCTGGCATAATAACCTCATCGCCCGGCTCCAAATTGAGGGCGAAGAGAGCGACCATCAGGGCCTCGGTGCCACTGGAACACAGAAGCACGTGCTTAACCCCCAGAAACTCACCCAGACACGCCTCCAGGGTTTCAATTTCATTACCATAAATGCACGTTCCGGTCCGGATCGCTTTGGAGACCGCTGCGATGCAAACCTCTTTCGCCTCGTCACTCATCATCCGCTCATCAGGCTCAAAGGCAAACTCCTGAGGGGTTTCGCAGGGAGGAAAGAGGGCGGAGGTCACGGCCTCTAAAGATAATTCCGCCTGGGCCGCAAAGAAATCCCCCAGCTTTTGATTGGCTAGGAAAGGAACAATCGCCGCACAGTCCGCCCGGAACCGGTCGCCGGATTGGCCAGGATTGAAACCAGCGCCAGTGGCTGGGATAAGTGCCCTAAGAAGCGAAAAGAGGCTATCGCTGCGACCGGTTATAGAAAACTTGTCCATCTTTAATTTCCCGGCTCATGCTCCCGGCGACCTTTTGGAGATGGAAGTCGCCTTAGTCTCTAATAATCTTTGATATCCAGGTCGGTTCTGTGTCCCTGCCACCAATTTCTACCCCAGCCAGATAATTTTTCTTCGGCCACCGGGGGTGATTTATGACTGAAGTCGCCTTCCCGATACTTTAAATTCATCCTGACGGTATCACCTTCGCAGGTCCTGACGGTAAAGGTTCCTTGCCGACGAAAATCCTCGCTATTGCGATGAATGATACCTATTTTTTGGTGGGGCAAATACGGCTCCACTAGACAAGCTCGGCTTTTGCTGTAAAACGGCAAGCCGATATAGCATGTCCAGTTGCAGGTAATGGGGAGCAATTGCACGTCGGATGGACGATCACCGGTGATTCTTTCAAAAACCGCGACGTTTAGCGCGGTTTGATTCATCATGAAATTGGGCGTGAACTCGAGGGTTTTTTCCAGATTACTCATCCAGAGCCCCCAATAGGGCGAATCGGCGCGCATAGAAAAGACGCCGGAATTCAAGATGGGATAATTAATATACTTCTCCGCCGCTTCGGGGCCTCGGCATTGATTGAAACAATCCCAAGCAAAACGCCGATAGCCGTTAGCGTAATGGTAATTAGAACAAAAGGACCGTTCAAGTTCTGGAATGATCGCCAGGTTAGAGCGCTTAGCCCCCTCGATCAACAGTTCCACTGCCTGCCAATCTTGAACCCAGGCGTCCGAGTCAATGTGGACGTAGATTTCGTAGTTTGGAATCAAAGCTGGGGTTCGGGGCGTGGCGAAAAGACCTTTACAAGGCGCCGGCATGCCAGGCACCGGCGGCAGACCCCAATCAGGCTCGATTATATTGGCAACATAATCTTTCAGCCAGGTTTTTTGCTCTGCAGTCAAGCCTAAATCGAATATGGAGATATCGACCTGCTCTGATTCCGGTTTTTCTCGGATGGATAGGATAAGGCCGATCAGGTGAGGGAAAAAATTGCTATCTGATTCAGCAAAAATCGTTATTGGTTTGGACATGCAGTGAGACTCCTCTGGTCAAGTGAGGTTATGGTAAGGTCTAAAGCCTAGCTTATCGACTGCCGGCCTGGGGTTTCAGAAAGATTTTTCGTTAAACCGACATTTCCTAAGATTATTTCGGCGCAGCCTTATTGGATGGCCAAGCAAAGTTTTGGAGAATCGCGTCGGGATAAAGGCCGTATTTGCTGCCAAAGTCGGCAATTGCCTGAGGATTGGTGCTGCCGACTTGCTCCGCCACGAGCCCGCCGGCCAAGAGGACGGTGTAAAGCCCTGCCGCCTTGGCGCCTTTGACGTCGGTGGCGAGGCTGTCCCCAACCGCCGCGGCCTGTCCGTGAGTGGAACAAGCCAATTTGGCAAGGGCCTCCCGGTACATCATGGGTAAAGGTTTCCCATAATAATGAACTGTCCCACCCAGATCTTCATAGTCCCGGGCCAGGCGGCCCGCACAGGGAATAATCGAGCCGTCCTGCCGGGAAATGGCCAAGTCTGGATTGGCGCAGTACATCGGCAAACGCTGTTGCCAGGCCCGGTGAAGTAATTCTTGGTAGTCGGCCACATCGGGGTGTTCGTCATTGAGGCCCGTGACCAGGAGGAAACCAACTTCTTCCAGCCTGGTCTTGGACCGGTAACCAAGTCCCGCCAAAAGGCAGGATTGTTCTGGCGGACCGATATAGTAATACGATTGCCCCTGATTTTCTTGTTTTCCAATCATTTCCCGGGTAACCTGGCCGGAAGTCAGTATTTCCTCATAAGTATCAGGGGGGAAACCCAAAGCGCTTAATTCCTCCCTGAGGACCAGAGCGGTCGACGGGGTGTTCGAGAGCAGGAGCACCCTTTTGCCGCAACGCTTCAAGGCGGCCAGGCCTGCTATCGCTTCCGGGTAAGGTGCCTCGCCATCATGGAGGACTCCCCAAACATCCAGCACAAAATAATCGAACACGGCGGCCAGTTCGTGCAGATTAGAGTAAACTCTCAGCAACAGATAATGTCCTTATTCAAAGCCGCATATTGCTGGATCTTGAATGACGCAAATCCAGGTATCCGCTGGGTAATGATCCTCCAATTGCGATTGTTCTCTTTGTCGAACCGGTTCTGCCGGTTGGACAGTTCGCTATCCTGGTGATAGCAGTTGATTCCCGGCAGATAAACCGGTTGAGCCCCGCCGCGGGTTATCATTCGGTGGGCAAAATCCACGTCCTCGTAGCCCCAGCAGCCGTCAAAAATCTCGTCATAACCGTCCACGGCCAGGGCGGTTTGCTTCAAGTAGATGAGATTGCAAGAATGAAAAAAGGCCCAGGGGTGCTCCCAAGTGTCCAGAGCCTGTAGAAAATGCAGCCGCCGGTCCTCAGATTGGCCATAATTAGCCGGACTGGCCACCCGGGGCAGAGCCGCAAAATCCACCCGGTCGTTCAAGATGTCCTCGTCGCTGGCCCGGGTCAAATCCACGAACTGGCGCAAGCCCGCGATGATGGGGTTGGCCTTGTCGGTGTGGCTGAGATACTGAAAAAGACCGCTCAGATAGCCGGGGCAGGGCACGCAGTCGGCATCCAGGTTAATGACCCACTCATACCGGCTCAGGCGAAGGCCGAGGTTGCGGGCGCGGCTGGTGGCTTTCGGGTGAGCCAACCTGGGTTGGCGCAGCAGGAATAAATCAAGAAAGCGCACGTACTTCTCATAGGCCGCATTGATATCTTCGTCATAGGAGTTATTGTCCACTAGTATAACTTCGAAAGCAGCTCCGCTCTGATTCCGGCATAGGCCAGCTAGGGTCTTTTTCAACAGCTCAACTCTGTTGTAACATGGAATAACAAACGTAAACATTATTGCAGTCTTTCTTTCTTGCCGCCATTTTTCCACCTACTATTGCACTGCGGTGGATAAGTGCTCTCCCAAACGATGGGCCAGGGCCATGATGGTCAGGGTCAAATGTTTTTCCGGCAGCGCCGGGATAACGCTGCCGTCGCAGATGAAGAGATTAGAATGGTCAAAGGTCCGGAGGTTCTCATCGACCACCCCGGCGCCGGGTGAGGCAGACATCCGGCAGGTCCCGGCATAATGAATCCCCAGACCCGGGTGAGCCGCTTCCCCAAAAATTAAAGTTCCTGAAGACTTGCGCAGCAATTTCCTCCCCAGGGCCAGCATCGCCTCCTTCATGGCCAGTTCCTGCTCGGACTCCTGATACCTGACGTCTACTTGCGGCACCCCATAATGGTCTTGGTGGCTGGACAGAACCAGCCGGTTTCCGGGCTCGGGCGCCGCCGGGGCAAAAAAAGCCAAGGTAGTATAACTTCGATACAGCATTTTAGCGAGAAGGGGCCGGAGCCTTTGGGGAAATTTGTGCAGATAGCCCAAATAAAGAGGGACGGCTGGGAGCTGGTGAACCAATTGCCCCATACAGCGGAAGGTGACGCCTTCTCTAAGTTTGGCCCGGGCCAGAAGGAGGAGATGATCCCCGTGGCCGGGATCATAGCAGGCCCTGCTGCCCCAAAGCTTCCACAACGAGGTGGTGAGAAGAACCTTGGGATTGTCCAGAAGCCCCCGCCCCACCCAACCGGAGCGGTTGGCCAGGCCTGAGGAGCAGGATTCCCCGGCCGAATTTAACAAAATGCGAGGCGTTTCCAGGGCCCCGGCGGCCAGAACGTAGGCTTTGGCTTGGACCCGGCGAATTTCCCTAGTTTGGGTATCCAACACTTCCACGCCCTGTACCCGGCCCGCGGCATCAGGGCCTAAAAACCTCAAAGCCTTGCTATTCAAAGACAGGGTGTAGTTATCGAGGTCCTTTATCCCCGGCCAGAGATGGGTCGAAAATTTATAGATACTGTTCACCGGGCAGCCGGCGACGCAGCCGCCGGAACTCACGCAACGGTTGGGCTTTTCGGCCCGGGTCTCCATCGCTTTGCGATTGGGAATTGCTTTAAGGTCGAACCCGTTTAATTTCAGGGCCGCCTGTCGCACCAAAAGATCGGCCGGCCGCAGGTCTTTAGGTGGGATAAATTCACCGTCGGGAAGCTCCGGTAGGTTCTCCCTCGTGCCGCAAACGTGGATCAACCTTTCTACCTGACCATAATGTGATTCAAGGTCTGCATACCCTAGGGGCCAGGATTGGAAATCCGCCGGAGCTAAGCGCAGGGAAATCCCATTCCACAAGTTCAGGAGGCCGTTTAAGCGCAGGATCTGACATTGCCGAAAGTTGCTTTGCGACTCCTCAGAACTGGAACGCTCGGCTGCCCCGGCGTATAACTCGTGTTGGAAAGGGAACTCATGAGGATTAATAGGAAATCTGGTTCCAGGTCTCAGGCCAAAGTCTTTAGCGTTGCCAGGAGGATTCTGGTGGGTGAAATAATCTTCTGGCAGGGCGTCACCTTGCTCCAAGGAAATCACCCGCAAACCGGCCAGAGCCAAACGATAGGCCAACAAGCCGCCCGCCGCGCCGGTTCCCACTATACATACCTCAAACGGCGGTTGTTTTGTCACCAGATAATTCCCGGATTACGTCATCGGTAGCAAAATAAATGAATTCCAAAAAACAGTCAATGACGAAGAGGTCATGTTGTCTGGTGTCATGAGCAGATTTCCTCTTAGCTCCGGTTGAGGTGTTGCCATCGTAAATCCTTGATAGAGCCTTGGAGATCTGAGGATTTTGCATAGCAATGCGGCCAATCTGCTGTTCATATTTTCGCAACACCCGGAAGTACGGACTTTTTGCAATCAAATGGCCAAGTAGAACCTGATACGCCTCAGAATCCCAGTGGAAGATCCTTCTGTCTCCCGTTTGATTTTCCCTATGCATCTCTATTTGGATTGAAATCTTATCTACTCTATGGCAATGCCAGCTTTCCGAAAAATGCACAGAAGTCATGGTGAAGCTGCGAGCGTCCTTTGAGAATTATTTCGGCTATTTCTTGAAATCCATGCCCCCCTTCCTTCTCGGCGACAAAGGCAGGCAAATAGGTCATTAAACCATAAAAGTTTTGAACATTCCTAACTCCGAAAGAAAGGGGGAAGTGACGAAACATGATCTCATCATTGGCCGAATCGCCACAAAAAGCAAAAGAATGGGGGTTAGCTGCCAAATCTATCCCCCAAAGGTTTCGGGCCATAATGATGGAAGTCGCTAATTTGTCGTGTTTTCCTAAATGAGCGTTAACGTGAATGGAAGAAATGGTCGCCTTAGCCTTATTTCTTTCGAAAATATCTTTGATCTCCGCAACCTCTGCTGCCGATAGTTTCGTGACATCTTCAGAGAAGTCGATGCCGATATCAGTCTCACGATATGGCTGGTCCGAGGCCGGAGAGGCTTCTGGGATTTCGTTAAGGATCTCTTTTAATATGATTTGCAGTTGCCGTCGCTGTACGGCTCGAGTCTCTTCGTTATCCATGAAATGCTTTACCAAAACCTGATTGTTCTGGTCCATGTAGAAGTAAAAGCCGCCATTTTCGCCGATTACGGCATCTACCGGCCATAGCCGGGCCATATGGTCGCACCATCCTGCGGATCGCCCGGTGACGGCTGCCAGTTTCAAACCATGGTCCTTTAGTTTCCATAAGGATTGGTAAGCCGAAGGTATCATTTTGCCTTGGTAGGTAAAAGTGTCGTCAATATCGAATAACAACCCTACTAAAATTTGGGCGTTCTCCGTGGGGCAGTTAACAAGAGGGAGACAGGATCCATCTATACCATTGCTGTTAGCAGTCGTAACTATGGATCTATTCATTTTGTGCGTAAAAACTACTAATACCGGGATGGTGTCAAAAAATGCAAGCGTTATGCGACGCCCAACGAAAGGCCCGCGAATTTTGACCGCTCGGGCGCTATTCAAACGAGAGCGTCGCGCCACCACAGCGAGTTGTCGGCTCGCGCCGCGAACAGCTTGCCGGCTACGCCCGCAAGAGCCACCGCATTTCCGGCGGGGCCAATCGCCTTCCAATTCACATCGGACGCCACCGGCTGGCGCCACCACAACTGGCCGTCGCTTATGCAGTAGAGCTTGCCATTGAGCCCGGTCATGGCGACGACGTTGTTCGCGTGTCCAATATCCTGCCAGTCGGCCGTGGTCGCGTCTTCGGGGCGGGCCAAAAGGCGGTCGCCGCTCGTGGCGGCGAAGAGCGTGTAGTTGGACGCGCCCATCGCCACGACGTTGTGGGCGTGATCTATCGCCGTCCAATGAACGCCGGAGACCGGTTCGCGCCACCACAAGACGCCATCAGCGGTCGCCGCATAAAGCCCGACGCCTCTCGAGCGTGTCGCCTCGATCGGCGCGGTCATGGCTACGACGGAATTTGCCTCACCGATCTGGGCCCAGTTGATGTTCTGCCCGATCGGCTCGCGCCACCACAGAACATTGTCTTTCGTCGCGGCGAAGAGCCGCCCTTCGCACGCGGCCATCGCCGTTACGTTGATTGCGTGGCCAACCCGCTCCCACGCGTCGCCCGGATATTTCTGAGATAAGCGATTGATGACGTTCTGGGTGATCCGATCGATGACCGGGTCCCCCAGCCCATCCCCCCATTGCACCGTGCCGGCGGTGAACACCGTGCCGACGGCTCGGTAGATGCCCATCGTCGCATGGCCGCCCTGACCGAAGCGACGCCAGTCGCTGAGATCCGCCCAGGCCAGCACTACGAAAGTCGGCGGCGTTCCATCGCGGCATGTTGTGCGCATGACGGGTCCGTCCTGCACGAGCTCGGCCGCGTCCGTCTCGTAGCCGACGCAGCCCGCCGCGAAGGTCGCATTGAGCGTAAGACCCGTCCCTTCGAAGACCCAATGCTCAGGAAAATTGCAAAGATAGGGATCGCTCTGCGTCTCCCCTCTGAAGGCCCCCTTGCGATAGCTGACGCCGGTCATGGAGTTTTCCGGTCGATTGACCGGCGCGGCGTGCCACTGGACCGTCACCCGGCTGTTGTCGACGCCGGCGAGGGGGTCCTCGATCGCGTCCCGGTAGCAGACCAGAGTGCGGTTGCCGTCCTCGAAGCGCGCTTGCCACCAGCACACATTTCCACTGAAGAAAGCGACATTGCCGCCCTTCGCAATGAAGGCTTCGACATTGTCTCGCATTTCCTTCGACCAGTATTCGTCATGCCCGCAGCTGATCAGGAGTTGGTAGTGGGCGAGCAGCGTCGGGTCGGCGTGTAGATCGAGGCTCGTGCAGAACTCGGCGGCGATTCCCGCGGCGGCCATCCATTGAATAACAGCAAGATCATGTATGTCGGGGCCGTCGTAAGGCCTGTTGAAAGACACTTTTCTAGATCGCCCGGGTTCCTCATTCCGATACAGACTCTTGCCACCCCAGCCGTTGTATGCCTGATATGTGGTGAAGGGGACGCACACCAATACCTTTGACCGGCTTCCCGGGACTTTTTCGCGCACGACCAACACGAAAGAGGTCAATTCTGCCAAGTTGGATAGCGTTGCGGTGTAGTAACCAGACGGCCAGCTCGGGGGAACGTTGAGCTTGTACGCCGACGGCCAGTTGCAGCCGATTTCGTAGGCATTGCCGGGGGTAGTAATGGTATGGTCGCCCGCTGCAAAGGACACCTTGTACCCGACCGACCCGGTCGGCGCATATCGCTCAATCGCCAGTTTGACGTTGACGTCGGCCTGACCGGCCCCAGGATTGTTGACGTGGAAATCGATGGAGCCGCCGGCGGCCACTGATGTTGCGGAAGTGTAAAATTCAAGCGGCATTGTTTCGTTAGGTTTTTATTTGGTTCGTTGATCCAACTACAATTTTGTCATGTTTGCGGCGGGGTGCCTATAGGACTTTAGGGCAATGCGTAGTCGCACTTCATAAAGGGTGAGGCGTCTGCGAGATCATTGCGATCTGCGCGGACAAGAAACGCACAGTGATTCGCCTGCTTGTGGACTTATCGACGAATCCACGGCTCAACTAGCCGCTATTACAGGTTCTCAACCTGTCCTCAAAAGGGCACGAGAGGTGAGTACAAAGAACCTCGCCGCAGTAATTACAACTCCGCGTAGCTCAACGCGTGCGAATTAAGCGAAATAAGAGGTGTGCCTAGTCCCTTCATTCGCTTTTTTCGCTCGTTTCGCCGACGTATGAGAGCCTGATTGAAGCCGTCCGCAAAGACAACGGAAGGTTCCAGGCGCAGAAAAAGTGAGAGCTGCTCGTTTTTAGTAAAGCGGCATCGCTCGCTCTCTCTGAAGCAGCAATTTCCCACTATTAACGAAGCCTTCCGTGCGGTTATGCCGCCGGAGGCTTTTGCCGTTTATGGGTCGCGGCGAGCGGCTCATCACGGCGTCGTGAACACGCGACCACGCCGGACGTGATTCAGTCAACACGAATCGCGTCAAGGAAAGCGGAGGCACAGATGCCAAAACTCAAACATTACAGTCCCCAGCTCTCAAGAGAGCTCGTCTCTCAGCTCTATCACAAAGCCAAAGCCGAGGGCGTCCCCATGACGGTTCTTGCGAATCGGCTCATGGAGGAGGCGCTCGAAAGCAAGAAGCGGATTAACAAGCGAAGAACAACAGAGAATCAGCACATGACCGAACCGAAGTAACAACTTCGGCTCGATAACTTCAGCTTCTGAGGCCCCGGCCGTTTCGGTCGGGGCCTTTTTTTTGAAACCTTAACTAACAACAGATCAATGAACAAAATGCGGCAGCTACCCTGCGAGTTATTGGCGGGCTGCCACAAATGAAAGGCTGAGTGGATAAACACAGGGCTGGAAGAAATCAGCCCTGCGGCCTCCCCTCAGAAAAAACGGAGAAGGATTCCGCCGCTTGTAAAAGTGAATCCGTTTAAAGACGAAAGGAAAAACCAAAAATGCAAATAACCGTTAATTACGGAGTAGCTAACTCATTAACCCGGGACATGCCTGAAGGCGCAACGCTGGGAGATATTCTGACTAATCAGAATATCATGGCTGCGCTGGGAGCGTCCAGCGAGAATGTCGCGGCGAAGATCGACGGCGTAGCCCAAGATGCCGGCCAAAGGCTGATACATGGTGATGTAGTTGATCTCGAAACCCGCGCTAATTCCAAAGGCTAAAACCCACTAAAGGGGCAGTGGCGGGCAATTCCCGCCGCTGCTTCCCCAAAACGAAAGGAAGAAAATGTCAAATTTACCAACCGAATTTTATTGGATCGGGGACGACGGATTCCATCGCACCCGGATAACCACTACTTATATCGGCCCAGAGACCAAGTTCTTGGAGAGATTGGCCAAAACTGTGCCAAAGGCGTTCACCAATCTCATGCCTGGAGTCATTGTGGCGATCTCCGAAGAAGTGGTCTCCATCGCTAAACCGATTGAAGAAATACGGCTTAAAACGTATTTCCGGCCGGAAACCGATGCAGACGGGAAAGTCGCGCTAGTTCCAGTCTGGAAGTCCGAGCAGGCAGCAGAATTGGATTTTGTTTGGAAACCACCGGGATCAATGCAGTTGTTTTTTGTCGGGGCGCGATTCGAAAAACCGCCAGCAGAGACCGGTTTCTACATAATTGCCAAGTCCATCAATGGGTTAACATATCTGTTGCCGCTACCTAATGTGTACGACGATGGCAAGATTTGCTTGCCAGACGAAGTCGGCCCACTGGATTCCCAGCCATTATCTGCGGCGTTGGATACCGCCCTGAAATCGTTTCAAACCTCACAATGGAATATCGATCTGCATCATGCCTTAAATTATGCCGATCGAAAGATGTTTCGATTTGATCCTGACGGGAAGCAACTGCCAATTCAGGGCGACTGGCCCCAGTTGTGTGAAGTAATCAACAATGCAGCCTATCAATTTTTGGGAGGCTTGCCATGACGTTATTCCAGAACTTGAAGGACTCGGCGGAGCAGAGACCCATTCAGATAGAGCCGATTCCGCCGGACCTTTTAACAACCGAAGAGAAAAACGACTTGTTTAGAATAGTCAGACGGATTCGTGAGCAAATTCAGGTCCGAACCGATTTTTGGAAAAACCTAACACATCATTATGAACCACTCGAATAACAAGATCCCGGACCACATCTACATTGTAGGGGCGGGTGGGATTACGACCTACTTTTTGCCGGCATTCATTAAAACGATGACGGCAACAACCAAAGATCTGTCAAAACGCCGCGATCTCCCCGACTTCGCTGCGATCAAAAGCCACGCGAGGACGCGTGCACACTCCGAAAGCGTACGCGAAACAGATAAGCGTCTTCCTCGATTTCGCACTCAGTGCCTTTGAGTGCGATGCGTCCTCGCATCGCTTTCTTGCTGGCGCGATTCAAAGTTAACGCAATCACTGCGCACCGGACTTGAGCCATTCGCTCCAAAGCTGCGGCCGGCCATTCGGATTAGCGCGAGCATAATCGTAAAATGCGCGGACAAATGCGGCCCTTTCTGCGGCATAAGGCGCCTTCCAGTTTCCGGGTTCATCCGGTTGAAGCACGTCATAGCCATGACTCAGAATCTTTTGACGGCGGACAATGTCCGCCAGCGACACGCGATTCGCATTTCGGAGCATGTCATAAAGCACCATAAACGTGGTGGTGCGTCCCAGACCCGCTTCACAGTGGAAATGCGCCCATGCGCCGTCAGGAAGCGCACGGACCGCGAGAATAAATCGGTCAGCCTCGTCATCGAGCGGGCGCGTATGATCGGTCACGGTGATGCGCACATAATGCGCGCCGGCGCCTTCGACGATATTCTGTTCGGTGCTTGCCCGTTCGACAGTGACC
>WNGJ01002139.1_pt1 | contig 29679 bp, 28 predicted proteins | sample 5400611 | NCBI WGS metagenome assembly WNGJ01 (sample SAMN13153375, study PRJNA577476) | soil metagenome | isolation source: 40 cm soil or saprolite under Garry oak tree replicate 1 | place: USA:California | collected 2016-06-15
CTTGACTGTTTTGAAAACTAAATTCCTCAGGCCGGGCCATGATGTTGCGTTTGCTTCCCGGCGGCCGATTCGAGGAAAGATACGTACAACAGAAGGAATGGTGGCGACGCTGGCCGCGGCCACCGCGGCCATTTAAGAGGAGAATATAGCGGTAATTGGGTGTATACTCCCGGCTACCCAGACGAGCAAGCGGAGATTCCCATGCCGTATATTTTCCACGGGGATCCGACTCTTCCTTCGAGTCACGCCCGAAGCTTGTACAAGACTGTAGCGGCGAGCTCGCAAATAGACTTCCAACCAAAGAGGGTGCCATGAAACAGACCTTTGCGGTCGCCATTGGAGGTGCTGCGGGCCAAGGGGTGGCCACGCCGGGTGATATTTTCGCGAAGATCTTTAGCCGGAGGGGCCTCAGCCTGAATGCCTACAACGCCTATCAGTCCATTATTCGGGGCGGGCACACGCTGCTGACGATCCGCACCGGCCCCGAACCGGTCACCAACATGGGTGACCGGATCGATCTGCTGATTCCGCTCAACCAGGACACCATGGATCGGCACCTGAAGCTGCTCGGCAACGGCGCGTCGTGTATTTACAACGCGGACACGATTAAGCCCGGTGTCGCGGCGGACGGCGTGCAGCTTTGCCCTCTTCCTGTTTCCGAGCTTGCCGACATCACCAGAAATAAAGTGGCGCAGAACACGCTGGCTATGGGCGCGGGACTGCACATGATGGGCATCGGCTTCCCTGCATTGGAGGAAGCCCTGCGCGAGCAGTTCAAGAAAAAAGGCGAGGCCGTGGTGGCGGAAAATGTCGGCGTAGCGCGCGCGGGCTACGATTATGCCGCTAGGCACTTCGCGGCCTTCCTGAATCCGCTTCCGAAGACGGACAAACGTTACGCGGTGCTAAGCGGCAACATCGCCATGGCCATGGGAGGCGCGGCAGCGGGCGTGAAGTTTTATTGTGCGTATCCCATGAGTCCTTCGACCGGCGTGCTGCACTGGATGGCGGCGCACGCGCGCAAGGCCGGGATCATGGTCCGGCAGGTGGAAGACGAGATTGGCGTGATCAACATGGCGATTGGCGCCGCTCACGGGGGCGTGCGTGCGATGTGCGCCACGTCTGGGGGCGGGTTCGCACTGATGAGCGAGGGCCTGGGGATGTCCGCGATGATCGAAACTCCCGTCGTGGTCATTGATTGTCAACGCGCGGGGCCATCGACGGGCGTTCCTACGAAAACCGAGCAGGGCGACTTGTGGCAAATGCTCGGCGCGGCATTCGGAGATTATCCGCGCGCGATTGCCGCGCCTTTGGACATCGCCGACTGCTTCAAGTTGATTCCCGAAATGTTCAACCTCGTCGACCGCTTCCAGTGCCCGGGGCTGGTGCTTTGCGACCTGCTGCTGTCGGAAGGCCGGCTCGGCGTCGACCCGAAAGATCTGGACTTCCACCCGGTCATCGATCGCGGCGAACTTATTACCGGTACGAATGGCAACGGGGCTGGCGCCGGGATGGCCACGAATGGGGATTACAAGCGCTACCGGATCACGGAAAGCGGGATCTCGCCGCGCGCCGTTCCCGGCGTGCCAGGCCACATCCACACCGTGGCTACCGACGAGCACATGGAAGACGGTGTGTTGATTAGCGACGAGTTCACCAACCCCATCAAGCGCCGCGCCATGATGGAAAAGCGCATGCGCAAGGTTGCGGGAATCGAGGCGGCGGTAAGGCCACCCGAGCTCCGCGGGCCGCGCGATGCCGAAGTTACCTTGATCGGCTGGGGTTCTACAAAAGGAGTGATTGAGGAAGCCTGCGAAATCCTCAACGAGGAGGGAATCTCGGCCAACCAGTTGCAAATCCGCTGGCTCGTGCCGCTGCACGGGGAAGCGATTCTCGAACTCCTGAGGAAGGCTCGGCACACCATCATCGTCGAGAACAATTACAGCGGGCAGTTTGCGCGCTACCTGCGCAGCGAAACCAGCTTTGTGCCGGACGGCAACATTCGCAAATACGACGGCGAGCCTTTCATGCCTCATCACATCGTGGAAGCCGTCAAGGAACAGCTCGGCGGAAAAACGAAACTTTCCGTTCCCGCGCACGAGATTATGGTCTGAGCGCTGAATGGGAGGAAGGAGACGCACATGGCTACAGGCGTACAGCGAGCAAGTCAACTGACGGTGGCCGATTTGAAAGGCAGGGTTGATCCCGACTGGTGCCCGGGGTGCGGCGACTTCGGGGTGCTGGCGGCGATTCAGAAGGCGCTCGTCGACCTGCAGATTCCCAATCACAACGTTGTGGCCATCAGCGGCATCGGCTGCTCCTCCAATCTTCCCGGGTTCATCAACACGTACGGGATGCACACCCTGCATGGAAGGGCGCTTGCCGTGGCGACCGGCCTGAAGTTGGCAAATCACGACTTAACGGTGTTGGTGACCGGCGGAGACGGCGACGGTTTTGGCATTGGCGGCAACCATTTCATTCACACCATGCGGCGCAACGTGGACCTGCTGTACATCGTGATGGACAATCAGATTTACGGGCTCACCACCGGCCAGACTTCGCCGACCAGCCGCATTGGGATGAAAACGAAAAGCATGCCGTTCGGCAATATCGAAGCGCCGGTGAACCCTATTTCGATGGCGCTAGCCGCGGGCGCTACTTTTGTGGCGCGCGGTTTCAGCGGCGACCAAAAACATCTCACCGACCTGATCAAGCAGGGCATCGAACACAAAGGCTTCTCGTTTCTAGACGTATTCAGCCCTTGCGTAACCTATAACTTCGACAATACCTACCAGTGGTATCGGCCGCGCGTGAAAAAACTCGAGGATGACTCTGGCTACGATGCAACCGACTGGACTGCCGCGATGGAGAAGTCACTGCTGTGGGGAGAAGAAATACCCATCGGGAAGTTCTTTGAGCGTACTGACTTGCCGGCTTTGCATGCCGCAGAGCCGGTCCTCAACGAAGGCCCATTGTTGCATGGCGAACTGCGCGTGCCCGCCGACGTGGCGCGCAGCTTTATTGAAGAACTGATGTAAGAACAGCGCCGGAAACTGGTTATCTGCAAGACGCCGAGTTTTTGGCCGTTCCGCCAAACCGTCTCCCTTAGAATCGATGTGTTTCTCATGTTCGAAACCTGCTTGAGGAGGTTCGTCTATGAAGGCGGTTGCTTCCGTGCTTTCCTTGCTTTGCGTGTGCGCGGTTTTTGGGAAGGCGCAACAGCCGGCAAAACCCAGCGGGGAAGAGGGAAGAATCATTGCGCTCGAGTCGGCGTGGGATCAAGCTGAGCAAAACAAAGACGGCAACGCGCTCGCAAACCTGCTGGCCGAGAATCTCGTTTATGTCGATTACGACGGATCCATCAGCACGAAGCAGCAATTTCTGGCAAGCGTGAAGAGCGGAGACATTGCCGGAGAGCAGATCAACAACGAGGGCGTGACCGTCCACCTGTACGGCAACGGTGTGGCAGTCAGCACCGGCATCTACCGGGACAAAGGCATTCAAAAAGGCAAGCCTTTTTCCCGGCGGGGGCGCTTTACGAACGTCTGGCTGGATCAAAACGGCCGATGGGAATGCATTGCCAGCCAATCGACTTTGATTACGCGCTGATCTTGGAGGAGTCGTAGCACCAAGAAACGTCTAACTAGGACGTGCAGTTTGGCTAACAGTGGTCGTGGGGTTTCTTGCAGCTTTCCGTGGCTTCGTGAGCTACCCAAATCGTTACGCCGCCCGAGATGGCAATCGCGTACCAGATGAACTTGCTCTTGGCTCCCTTGATAGGAGGGCCGCCCATGCCCTTCGTTCCGGCGCCGCGCGGACCTTGCGGTTCCGGAGCATTCCTGTCCAGAACCACGCGATAAGCGGCGCCCTCAGGAATTTCACGAACATCGTCTTCGACAGCAATCTCAAGGGAGCCGCGGATGCCTTTCACGATGAGTTCGTTGGAGCCTAACACGGTCACTTTCCCGACGGTAGGTTGGTCCGTGTTCGGTCGGAGGACCGCGCTAGCCACGTGAAGGGTGAAAGCTTTCGAGTTTGCGGTCGAGAACGTGGCGGTGCCTGCGGTAAGAGTGGCCGAAGGGCCCGGCTCCTCTTGGGCCAGCGTGGCGCTACTTGAACTGGCCAGAAGCAAGCGCGCCGCACGAACGCGTACTTGAACCGTACCCACATGATCCGTGCTGAGGCGATCACCGCTAAAGACCGTCGCCCCCGCAGAGATGCCGGCGTCGCCCACGCGAGCGCGATCGGCGAAAACCACGGTTCCTAGCACAGCGGACGAAGCGGCCCAGAGGGTTGAAACCAAAAGCGCCAGCGAGAGCAAAATAGCGAGAGCGGCACGGGCAATCACAAAGCTTTCGGGCACGCGCGAGCGCGTCATCAAGCCTCCAAGCGGGGCCAGGGGAAATATACTGGAGGGGCAATGGTGAGGTCAACGAAAAACCGAGAGCACGTTGACAAAGAGCAAAAGAAGAACGCTGATAGTGTGATAGTCGCTGAAGTTGAGCCGACATCCGCCGCGCGTGTAGAATAACCGCTCACTTCGCTTGGAAAAGGCGGCGCACCAATGGCCTCGGACTATCTGCTCAAGACCGAACCTTCCGGATATTCTTTTGCCGATCTCGAACGCGACAAGGTCACCGAGTGGGATGGCGTTTCGAATCCCGTGGCGCTCAGAAACCTTCGCGAGATGACGCCGGGCACGCGACTCATCATCTACGAGACCGGCGATCAAAAAACCGCTGTCGGCACTGCCACCGTGGTTTCCGTGGACGCTTCTAATCCCAAGAACCCCGTGGTCACCATCAAGGCAGGAAAACCACTGGCAAAACCTACGAGTCTCGCGCAAATCAAGGGCAATAAGCTCTTCGCTGATTCGCCGCTGGTTCGGCAGGGCCGCCTTTCCGTGGTTCCCCTAACCGCAGCTCAATACAAATCGTTGACCGGAGACTGACGGCGCAAACCCGGGTATGATGCGGAGCGCCGAGGAGGTCGCATCCGATGAAACACTTTTTCCTTGCGTGCGCGCTGGTGTTCGCGACGCCTGCTTTCGCTCAGCAGCCGCCGGAAATTCGCTTCCACTCCGCTCCGGATTTTCTGCAACTCCCGCCCGACCTCTATCTTGGCGAAGTCACGGGCGTTGCGGTGAATTCGCAGGGCCACATCTTTGTGTTCTCCCGGGGCAACACCACCGGGCCTGCCTATGCCGCAGCGGCCGCGCAACTGCTTGAATTCACTCCCGACGGAAAATTCCTGCGCGAGATCGGGCACAACCTTTATGCCTGGTCCTTTGCGCACACCGTGAAAGCCGATCAAGAGGGCAACATTTGGGCGACGGACAAGGGCTCGGACATGGTGATCAAGTTCAATCCTGCCGGCCGTGTCGCGCTGGTGTTCGGCCGCAAGCAAGAGGCTTCAGACGAGGGTACCGAGCCGCTGAAGCATGTGAGGCCGCCGCTGCCGCCGGTCGACGGCATGTTTCGCCAGGTGACCGACGTTGCCTGGGACTCCGCCGGGAACGCCTACATTAGCGACGGCTACGTCAATTCGCGAGTTGCCAAAGTAGATAAGGAGGGCAACTGGCTGATGTCTTGGGGCGAGCCCGGAGCTGGGCCGGGCCAATTCAACACCCCGCACAGCATCGCCGTCGATGCGCACGATCATATCTACATCGCCGATCGGGGCAACCGCCGCATCCAGGTTTTCGACACAGCAGGAAAATTTCTCCGCCAGTTCACCATTGACGTGCCCGCTCCCGCCGATGCCCGCCCCGCCATCGGCAATAAGCCTGCCTCCACTGCCGGCACCATGTCGCCCGGCGCGCCCTGGGCCCTCTGCATCACGCCCGGACCGAATCAAGTTCTCTACGCTTCGGACGCTTTTCCGGGCCGCATCTACAAGCTAACTCTCGACGGCAAAGTTCTCGGCGTTCTGGGCAAGTCCGGCAAGCAGCTTGGCCAGTTTGGCTGGATCCACGAGATCGCCTGCCCCAACGAGAACGAGCTCTTTGTCGCGGAGCTTCTCAACTGGCGCATCCAGAAGCTGGATCTTGAGCCGACACGCTAGCGTTGTCATCCCGATGCATCCCGATGCCATAGTTTTTGAGCGGTGTATCAAACCTGTGTTAATCTTTTTTCCCGTGCTTGGATCTGTTTGGCGCCGACAGCCCCACGACTTTCTATGTCAAAATCTCTTCTCCCGATTCAAGCGGTAGCACGCAAACTCGAACTTCCTGATCAATATTTCGAGCAGATCGGCTCGGATCGCGGCAAAGTCCGGCTCGAGCTTCTTTCCGATCCCGGTTTCAAGCGCCGCGGCAAACTGATCGTCGTCACGGCCACGACCCCTACCGCCGCCGGTGAAGGCAAGACCGTCACTTCTATCAGCCTGACGCAGGGGCTTGCGCATATCGGCAAAAAGGTCGTTATTACTTCGCGTGAGCCATCGCTCGGCCCGGTGTTCGGAATGAAAGGGGGCGCTGCGGGGGGCGGACTTTCTCAAATCGAGCCGAGCTCGAAAATCAATCTTCATTTCAACGGTGATTTCCACGCCATCGGCTCAGCCCACAATTTGCTCGCGGCGCTGGTGGACGCCCATCTCTTCCATGGCAATGAGCTCCACCTCGATCCAAACCAGATAGCCTGGCCGCGCGCCCTGGATATGAACGACCGCGCGCTGCGCCACATCACTCTTTCCCTCGACTCAAAAAAGGAGGGCGCAGGACGGCAGGGCGGATTCCTCATTACCGCCGCCTCGGAAATTATGGCCATTGTCGCGCTTGCGAAAGACCGCAAGGACCTTCGCACCCGACTGGATGCTGTCGTCGTTGGCGTTACGCGAGACGGGAAACCGGTTCGCGCCAGAGATTTGGCTGCCACCGGCGGCATGATGGCGCTTTTGAATGAAGCGATTCTTCCCAATCTGGTGCAAACTACCGACGGCACGCCCGCTTTTGTCCATGCCGGGCCCTTCGGAAACATCGCGCACGGCACGAGCAGCGTCATCTGCCAGGAGATGGGACTGCGTCTGGCCGATTACGTGGTCAACGAATGCGGATTTGCCGCCGATCTGGGCGCGGAGAAATATTTCGACATCGTCATGCAGCAGTCGGGCATCGTGCCTTCGGCTGCGGTACTGGTCACGACGGTGCGGAGCATGAAGAACCAGGGAGAGGGAGACCTCGAACGTGGGTTGCCCAATCTGGGAAAGCATATTGAAATCCTGAAGAATTTTGGCGTGCCGATCGTTGCTGCTATCAATCGCTTTCCGGACGATTCGGAATCCGATCTAAAGCGATTGGCGGCTTACTGCGGGGAGCGCGGCCTTACCGCGGCGCTGTCGGAGGGTTACGCGAAGGGAGGCCCGGGAGCGAAAGAACTGGCGGAAAAAGTGATCGAGATCATTGAGAAAAGCCCTTCGCCCGGCATCCATGCGTTGTATTCGTTTGAAGAGCCGCTTGTCGATAAAATCAAGAAAGCGGCGCAAAAGATTTACGGAGCGGACGGCGTGAAATTCTCAGAGGCGGCTGGCGCGAAGCTGAAACAGTTCTCGGACTGGGGCTATGGAAAACTGCCGGTTTGCATGGCAAAGACCCAGTATTCCCTGTCAGACAACCCCAAGCTACTCGGGGCGCCCAGTGGTTGGACTCTAAACGTGACGAGCGCGTCGCTCTCCGCCGGCGCCGGGTTTGTTGTGGTGATTTCGGGCAACATGATGCTCATGCCGGGGCTGCCCAGGGTTTCTCGAGCCGCATCGATTGACGTGGACGACTCCGGAAGAATCACAGGCATCTGAAGATGGGAAAATGGTTCGCTCTTCGACGCAAGGAGAAACAACAGAGTGACTGCAGCATCAACAAAGCTGAGCGGCGCAGGGTTGCGTTTCATTGAACCCATTATGGTTCGGATCCCCGAGCAGTGGTTCTGGATGGGATGCGAAACGGGTCGCGGTGACGAGAAGCCACTCCATCGCGTGTGGGTCGATTCCTTCGAATTGGCCGCGTATCAGGTGACGAACGCAGAGTATCAGTGCTTTCTCGACGCGACGCCTGCTTCCGCGCCCCCCTGTTGGAGCGATCCGAATTTCAATGACCCGAAAATGCCGGTGGCGGCGGTGTCCTGGTATGAAGCCGCAGCCTATTGCGATTGGCTGAGCGCCATTACCAGCAAACGGTATCGTTTGCCGACGGAAGCCGAATGGGAAAGCGCGGCCCGCGGAGGCATCGAGGGATCCGCGTATCCTTGGGGAAACTCGCCGCCGGACGCGCTTCCCGATTATGCCAACCGCTGGAAAAGCGGGCCGGAGCCAGTCGGTCTCTATGCGACAAACGCATACGGGCTCTCGAACATGGGAGACAACGTGCACGAATGGTGCGCCGATTGGTACGACGCCAACTACTACAGCTACTCTCCCAATCGAAATCCGCAAGGACCAAGCGATGGCACGCGAAAGGCTTCGCGGGGTGGTTCCTGGAGGCATCACATCAAGGTGAGTCGAAACGCGGCGCGCTCGAGCATTCCGCCGCCGTTCCAATACGCCGACTACGGTTTTCGAATCGCCCGTTCTCTGGCGCTTTGAGGCGGCGATCTCGGAAAATGGCTGATCAATGGGGTTCGCCGTCGGCGAATTTCAAAAGCTTTCGGTATGTTGTTTGCGCACGGCAGTACGTTGGTACTATAGCGACTGGATCAGCACGAGTGAAAAGATGATATGCTTGGCGAGCTGCCTGTTTTGAGGCAGCGGTCGGCGGTCTGATTCCATTTGCAGAGTGGCGCTCGGTGGCCCCGGCGTACAAAGGACAACGGATTTGTCTTCCGCAGAGGACCGAACCTCTTCAACAGTGTTGCCGTCACAGGCGGCTTCGAACTCCTCGCCGGAGGAGGTTGCCGTCGATTCCTATCGAGAAGACAGCAACGGGCGAGGTCCTGCGTCGGGAGGACCGGGCAAAACCGCCTCGAAGACAGGCGTCTCGGCTAACCAGGCTCCCGTGGAGTCCGAGGGGGACTCAGCCGCACCACTGAAAACCAAACCTCTCCCAAGGGTCAACGCCCTGGCTCGCGAAATACGGGTAAAGGTCACCGGCGCGCGGGCGGGAAACGCCTCGGAAGAGCGCGATTTATTTGGCGAAAACACCACCACGGTGCTGGTTTTTGAAAAGGGCGCAGTGATCCGGCTGGCTGCGGCCGTGACCCCTGGACAGCTTCTTTTCTTGACCAACGAAGAATCAAAGCGTGAGGTGGTCGCGCAAGTGATACGAAAGCGCACCTACCGCCCCACCGAGTGCTATGTGGAGCTGGAATTTACTGAAGCCGCGTCGGGATTTTGGGGGACGGAATTCTCGGCCGCAACCGCACTGCTGCCTAAAGATGCAGAAGAAGAGGTGGCTGCCGAATTGATTGCGTCCGCCGAAACGACCGAAGATGAGCTTGATGAGGCTGCCCCGCCTCCGAACCTGGCGGAAGTGGAAGCGCTGAAGAAAGAAGTCGAAGCGCTGCGGAGCCGGTTGGACCAGCGGGAAACCCAGGCGGAACCAGCGAGGTCTTCCGTAGCAACGCCAACTCCGCCTGCTTCTGCCGCACTTTCTTCGGCAACTTCGCCGCATCCGCAACCGGTGGAACCCAGTCGACCCGTTGAATATGCTCAAGCTATCAGCCTCGGCTCGCAAGCTTTGCCGCATGACGCCGAGATAGAGCCGACCTGGGTGCCGCCCCCGGAGCGAAAGCCGGCGCCCAAGCCGACTCTGGTTTTTCGCAAGTCGCTGCCACCGTCCAAGCGGTCCTTCCGGGCGCGCGGGGAATTCACTCCGGGATTTCGGGCGGGAATGCTTCGGCTGGCAATTCTGAGCAGCATTCTGGCCGCATTACTCGGCACAGCATGGTACAAGGGGTGGCTCCCTGGGATACACCATCCCAAAAAGATCTCCGTTTCCTCCTGGGCTGGCGGCGTCACGACTCCGGTATCGACAGCGACGCATACTCCGGGGACGAATGCCCCGACGCAGATCAATGGAACGCGGATGAACGGAACAGCTCCCGGCGCTGGGTTGTCGAGTGAAACTCCGGTGAAAGCCACACGTGGCAGTGAGAAGGGCATCAACTCCTCGGCGCCCATCGTGGTCGTGGAGAAGCCGGTGGCTAGAGAAAGAAACATACCCCCTGCTTCGATAGCTAAGACGACACCTGCGCATTCCCTACCGACGAATCCGGCGAATTCCGTCCAAGCTTTGGGCGCGAATTCCATCGACGTTCCGCCGAAGCTGATTAAATCGGAGCGGGCCACTGCTTCGATCGATGATTTGCGGGACTTCGAGACCGGAAGTGTGGTGATCGACGCGATCATCGACACGGGCGGAAACGTTACTGCTATAAAAGTGTTGTCGGGGCCTCCGTCGTTGCGGTGGCCGGCGTTGCAAGCGCTTAAGAATTACAAATACCAGGCCGCCATGCTAAATGGCAGGGCCGTTGCCGCGCACGTGACGGTTAAAATCCAGTTTCATTTCGAAGATTGACTTGCTTTCTTTCTGTGTTCCCTCTCCGGAAAAGCGTGAGGTCCGGCCTGCTTGTGAGGGAGTTTCGAAGGGCTGTACAATGACTTGTTGCTGATTGAGGAGGAATCCCGCCGTGGCCACCGCCGAACAAAAACTGCCAATATCCGAGTTCACCAACGAGCCGTTTATTGATTTCTCGAAGCCGGAAAACCGCAAACGCATGGAAGACGCGCTGAAAAAAGTGAAATCCGAATTTGGCCGAGAGTATCCGATGTGGCTGGGCGGGCAGAAGGTGACCACGCCGGGCAAGCGCAACTCGACGAATCCCTCGCGGCCGTCGGAGGTCGTTGGCGTCTTCCAGAATGCCACGGCCGACATGGCCAAGCAGGCCGTGGAAGCCGCTAACAAGTACTTTGACACGTGGAAAAAAGTGCCGGCGCAGGAACGCGTGAAGTGCTTGTTCCGCACCGCGCAGATTGTGCGCGAGCGCAGGTTTGAGCTTGCCGCGCTAGTCTGCTACGAGGTCGGAAAAAGCTGGGTGGAGGCGGACGCGGACATCGCGGAGACGATTGATTTCTGCGAATTCTATGGGCGTGAGATGTTGCGGCTTGCCGAGCCGCAGAAGCTGACTCCCATGCGCGGGGAACGCAACTACCTTGTGTACATTCCTCTAGGCGTCGGTGTGGTTGTTCCGCCCTGGAATTTCCCCTCTGCGATCATGGCTGGTCTGGTTGTCGCGTCCGTGGTAACCGGCAATACTGTGGTTCTGAAGCCCGCAAGCGACTCGCCGACCATCGCGGCCAAATTCATTGACATACTCTACGAAGCGGGCTTTCCCAAAGAAGCAGTGAATTTCGTCACCGGCTCGGGCGGAGCCGTTGGCGATACGCTGGTGACGCATCCCAAGACCCGCTACGTTGGATTTACCGGCTCGAAGGAAGTCGGATTGCGCATCAGCGAACTGGCTGCAAAACCTTCGCCAGGACAGCTCTGGATCAAGCGCACGGTGTTGGAAATGGGCGGCAAGGATGCGATCGTTGTCGACGAGGAAGCCGACATCGACTCTGCCGTAGATGGAACGGTGGCGGCGGCGTTCGGCTATCAGGGCCAGAAGTGCTCCGCGTGCTCGCGTGCGATCGTTGCCGAGAAGGTTTACGACACATTCTTGCAGAAACTGGTGGACCGCACGAGGAAAGTCACGGTTGGGCCAAGCGACGATCCGAACAATTACATGGGCCCGGTCATCAACGAATCGGCGATGAAGTCAATTTTGGACTACATCGAAGTGGGTAAGAAAGAAGGACGCTTGGTCGCAGGCGGAAAGCGCGCCGCGGGCGACGGCTACTTCATTGAGCCGACGATCATCGCCGACGTGCCTCCCAAGGCGCGGCTGGCGCAGGAAGAAGTGTTTGGCCCAGTGCTGGCGGTAATCAAAGCGAGCCATTATGACCAGGCGCTGGAAATCGCCAATAATACTGAGTTTGGATTGACCGGCGCCGTGTATTCAAAGAATCCGGAAAAGATCCGGAAGGCCGAAGAAATGTTCCACGTCGGCAATTTGTATTTGAACCGCAAATGCACCGGCGCTATGGTGGGTGCCCATCCGTTTGGCGGCTTCAACATGTCGGGAACAGACTCCAAGACCGGTGGAAAAGATTATCTGCTGCTGTTCCTGCAAGCCAAGTCCATCGCGGAAAAGGTCAACTAGAGCCTTGGGCCTGAGCTATTTTGCACGGCAGAGGCAAACTGTTGTAGGTGCGCTGATTTTGCGAGACTGCAAGTTGTCGAGCCCAACTTTGCGCTAGCCGAAGAGGTTCTTCAGGCCGCGTTTGGCTTTTCCGTCGTCGACTGGCGGCCTGAGGCGAACTTCATCAGCCGAAACACCGGATAGCTCAGGGTGAGCATTCCTAGCGCCAGAGGAGCATTCCTCTGGTCCGTGACTATCGAACCAATCAAGAACAAAACCGAGGCCGCTAGCGCAGCGCCGGTGAGCCAGGGGTAGCCCCAAGCTCGATACGGACGCGGCATCTGCGGCTCTCGTTTTCGCAGGACAAAGACGGACGCGTAGGAAAGTGTGTAATTCGCCACGAAGAAAAACGAGAGCATGGCCGTGATGCGCTGGAAGGCATCTCCGCCCATGAAGGAGATTACCAGGAAGAGTACGCCGACCATCGTGCTGAGAAGCAGCGAGACGGTTGGGGTTCCGCCAGTATTAACGCTTGTCGCACTCCGAAAAAAGAGCCCGTCACAACTCATGGCATACAGTGTGCGCGTGCAGAAGAGCTGATTGGCGTTGAGACAGCTCAGCATGGAAATCACCATGATCGACCGTATGATGGGATCGCCAAAACTTCCGAAAACGCGATTGGCAACGGTCCCAAGGACAAATGTGTTGCCGGCGATTTCGTTCATGGGCACGATGTACAGCGCGATGAGGTTCAAGAGCAGGTAAATTCCCATAATGGAAAAGACACTGCCGAAGATGGCGCGAGGAATATCGCGGCCGGGATCGCGCACCTCCTCACCGAAATAGATGATGCCGTCCCACCCGTCCACGGTATAGATCACCGCTTGAAGTCCCAGCATAACCGCGATGGTGAGAGGCCAGCCCGATAACAAGGGAAGTGCTGCGAGCCCGGGCTCGCTTGCGGCTTTGTGGGCCGGGCCGCCCAATAGAAAAGCTGCCGCCACAAGAATTATGAAAGCACCGGTCTTCAGTGCAGCGGTCAGGAGCTGCGCGCCGCTTCCCCATCGGATGCCACGCCACTGCAAGACGCCAAATCCTACAATGATCGCGACGCAAAGGCTCTGAACATGTCCCGATAAGATGGCGAACAAATGGCCGCTGTAATCGCTGATGACGATGGCCACGGCGGCAGCCGTGCCACAGGTGGAAAGCCAATCACTCCAGCCGACGATGAAGCCGGCGTAGTCCCCGAGCGCTCGGCGCGAGAAATTATACTGGCCGCCGCTACGAGGAATCGCAGCTCCGAGCTCGGCCATGGAAGGCGCACCGCAAAGAGCATACAGCCCGCCGAGAATCCAAATTCCCAGAAATAACCAAGCGTTAGGCAATTGCTGGGCGACATTGCCCGGAGTGTAGACAATGCCGGCAGCGATCGTGTTTCCGATTGCCGCCGCCATCCCAAACCACATGCCCAGAGCTTTCAGCAGCCGGCCGCGGCTGTAAGGTTGAGTGGAAGACGCCAACGAGCTGGTCGTCAATTTTCCCCGCTAAAGATCGCCATACGTTGCCAAGGCGGCCATCATAACTTCCAGCACGGAAATTGCAAGTTCAACAGAAGGACGGTTGATTCAAGCCCGTTCTGATGGGCGAATTGCTTGCTTCCTCCGCGAAGTGAAAAGTCCCGCCGAGCGCGATATGATGTGACCCATGGTTACTGTGTTGGCGTCCGATAAGTCACAATCGGAACGGGTTGACACCAGTGTGCCGGTGGAAGTGTCCGTGGTCATCCCGTGCCTCAATGAAGCGAACTCGCTGGCGTTTTGCATAGATAAAGCGGTGACCGCGTTCCGCGGCGCAGGCCTGTCCGGCGAAGTCATTGTGGCGGACAATGGTTCGACCGACGGGTCGATTCAGATTGCCGAAGAGCACGGCGCACGCGTGGTGCGCGTCGAAGAGCGAGGGTACGGCATTGCTTTGCGCGCAGGAATAGCCGCCGCGCGAGGCCCGTTTATCGTCATGGGCGATGCGGACGACAGTTATGATTTCGGCGAAGTTCCGAAGTTCGCAGAAATGCTACGGCAGGGCTACGACGTGGTAATGGGCAACCGGTTTCAGGGAGAGATCAGGCCGAAAGCGATGCCCTGGCACCACAAATACATAGGAAATCCCGGCCTTACCGCATTGTTGAATCTCTTCTTTCGCGCCGGCATTGGCGACAGCCACTGCGGGATGCGCGGGTTCACGCGCGCGGTATACGAGCGCATGGACTTGCGAAGCACGGGGATGGAATTCGCCTCGGAGTTTGTCATCAAAGCCGCACAAATTAAGGCGCGCATCACGGAAATTCCCATCACGCTGTGGCCGGACAAGCGGGGACGGCCCCCGCACTTGCGCAGTTTTCGGGACGGCTGGCGGCACCTGCGGTTCATGCTGCTGTATGCGCCGAATTGGCTCTTTCTGCTGCCGGGCGGAGCGCTGCTGGCGGCCGGCCTGTTCCTTGTCTTCTGGCTGCTGCCCGGACCGCGCCAGATTTCGGCTCGCGTCGTTTTGGACATCCACACCATGATTTTCGGCGTGATTTTCACGCTGCTGGGAGTACAAATTCTTTCCATCGGGTCGTTCGCGAAGGTTTTCAGCTACGCGGAGCGTTTTGACCGCAACCCGGTTTCGCTCAAGCGGCTGCTGAAGCGCGTAAAGCTCGAGACGGGATTATTGGTTGGCGGGTCGCTTTTTCTCGCAGGATTTGCCGGTTGCGCGTGGGTTGCGTGGAAGTGGGCCGCTAGCGGGTTTGGGCCTTTGCACGAGGTTCGAAAGGTTTTGTTTTGGTCCATGTGGTTGTTCATCGGTGTGCAGGTCACGTTCGCTTCTTTTTTTCTCAGCATGCTTGGCATCAGCCGCGGCACGTATATCGGCGATTACGATTTGCATTAGGCGTCCGGGATTTTTCATCGAATCGAGTAACAGTAAGGGACCATTTCCCTCGACAGGCAGGGTCCATTGGCGATGACGCACGCGATGAGCCTTTGCCGAGGTAGGTGGGACCTGCGGCGGGTATTCCACTAAATGGCCTACACCTGGGTTGACCGTCTTGTTGCGCGAATGCGCTTCCGCGCGGCTTATCCATTCATCAACCCTGGAACGAGGGTGTGTGATTTGGGCTGCGGCTTGGAAGCAGCGTTTCTAGACTACGCCGCGGATCGCATCGCGCAGGGCGTCGGCTTGGACGATCAGGTTGCCGTCGGCGTCGAGGGGCGCTGGAAGCGGGTACGCGCAGATCTGCAATCACCGCTGCCATTTGCAGACAGTGAGTTTGATCACGTTGTGATGCTGGCGGTTCTTGAGCACCTCAAGGACCCAGAGAGCGTGCTCGTCGAGGCCTTCCGAGTGATCGCGCCCGGCGGGTCGTTGATCATGACCTGGCCTTCTGCAATGGTCGACCCGATTTTGAGCCTATTTCACAAGCTGCGTTTGGTGAGCGATGAAATGGAAAGCAGCGAGCACCAGAAACGGATTCCCCTGGACACTCTTCAACAGCTGCTCGAGCGCATCGGCTTCGAGCGATTCGTGCATCGGCGATTCGAATTCGGGTTGAACAATGTGATGGCTGCGTTTCGTTGACATCTCGAATGATCGCAGAAAGAGCCGAGCAAGCTACTGTTCAGGCGGAGGAGCATAGAGAATCAGCTCGGTATTATCTTTGTCGGGCTCGACAAGCCAGACATGACGATCTTTGCAATAGGATAAAAGCTTGGCATTTTGTTGCGGATCCAGCTCGCGCGCCCAAAGGACTTTGGCGGAATCGATTTCCGCGCCGTTGTAGACCCATTCATCATGAATATTGTGATCTTCGCCGTAGCGCACGAGGATGAGGTGCTTGCCCGGAGTGTGAGAGAGTTTTTGCTGGATGGCGGCGCGGCTCGGATCTCCCTGGCACGTCCAATCCAATAGGTCGCAGCTGTGGTTTGCTACCTGGAAGCCAACTTCGACTGCCAGCAGACAAACCGCGGCGCAGGAAAGCGCAACGCCCAGGGGCCGTCCCGAGAGACGTATGGTCCGCAAATGGCGGATGGCTTGCACCAACAAAAGAAAAATTACGCAAGTGGTCGGCGCGGCGTAGTGGGGCATCGACCAAATCAACACAAAAAAACCGGCAGCGCCCAACAGCAAAAGCAAAACCGGAAGACGCATCTTGCGGTCGCGCACGGCAAATGGCAGGCCGGGCAGGAGCAGCAGAGCGCCGCACCAAAAATAGGTGCCGCCGCCTCGTATCAGTTTTTCCTCCGAGACTCTCCAAACGTCCGGCCAAGTGTTTTGGTAATTCTCGCGTTCCCAGCCGTTATAGAAATCCTCGAACTGCTGGTTGTGGTAATGCATGGGTGGTTTAGCGTGGTCCCACAGGAAGAGACCCGTGGTGCGGTAGGTCCGTGTGTTTAACACATGCGGGAAGAGCAGTGCGTTTCCGGTGAGCCGCCAATTGTAATAGCCCATAAACACGAGGGTCAAAACCAAAACAACAGCCAAGGGCGCGAGCACTCTAGTCATTCGCGTTCGTGCAATCGCGGTGGATGTTGTTTTTCCCGCAAGCCACCAGAAAAACCAGACACCCACGGGAAAGGAGAAAAGTAACCCTTCGTAGGGTCTGGTATTGGCGAGAACCGCGAGTCCCAGTCCCAGCAGCAGGGCGTCGCGCGTCCGTGCCTGAACAACCACGCGAGGCATCGCCCCGAGCACGAGTGCGCCGCCTGTGGCCGCCACGGCTCCACCCCAATAGCTGTTCATCCAATAATTGGCAATGCCGAATTTCGCCGCCACCAGCACGGCGCCCAGCAATGCCCACCTTGGCGGCAACCACGCTTGAAGCATCCACAGCATCACGGCACACATCGCCGCGACGCTTAAAATCACGCCAATCCACGGCAACCCGAGCAACTCGCCGAGCGCAAGAACGGCGCCTTGGCCTGGCGGATATTTTGAGCAATAAGTCGGGAACCAATTGATGTGAAACGATTCGAAACTCATCCACATCGGGTGGGTGGGATTCGTGAGCCTCCCGTGCGCCAGCGTGTCGCCGAGCAACAGATAGCTGAATTCGTCATGGATGCCGGGTACGGGACCCGGGAGCAACGGCAGGACGGCAAGGCGAACGCCGATGATCGAAAAAAAGAGGACCCCGATGACCAGTGTTTTGCGTGCGGCTAGTCGTGAGAATGGCCCCACGATCGCTTGCTGTGCCTTCTCGCACCAAACAGGCGCAAGCACGGCAAGCAATATAAACGCGAACACGACACCAAGCAGGGTCCAAAATTCGCCGGGAAACTGCGGCATCGTGTCGCTGCTCGAAAGATTCATCTCAGGGAAAGTCTTCGGTTCAGAGCGACAGCGTGAGGCTCCGGACCGCTACAGGATAACCGATTTTTGCGAGAGAGGGCTCGTCCTGACTTGCCTAGCGTTCGATCTCGATCTCCGTAGATTCGCCGGAGCCGGCGGACGGTGTGCCGGTAGCGCGCTCTTCTAGAAAATCGGCCATTTCCAGCCGCAAGTTTCCGGCGTTCGTCGCATAGGACATGCACGTCTCGAATTCGACAACCCCGGCCCGAATCAGCTTTTCTATTTCTCCGTCGAAGTGCTGCATACCTTCGGTGGTGCCATCGCGCATGGCATCCAGAAGGGTCTTGCCTTCGGCTTCGCCCTTTTCGATGTATTCGCGCGTGCGCATTGTGGACTTCAGGATCTCGACGGCAGCGACGCGTCGCCGTCCGCCTTTGGTGGGAAGCAAACGCTGCGAAACGATAAAGCGGAATGCTTTTCCGAGACGCCTGCGGATCGCCTGCTGGTCTCCGAGGGGAAAAACTCCGACGATGCGCTCGACGGTTTTGGAAGCGTCAATCGTGTGCAGCGTGGACAACACCAGATGACCCGTCTCGGCAGCTTCGAGCGCAATCTCGATAGTTTCCCGGTCGCGCATCTCACCGACAAGAATGACTTTGGGCGCTTGCCGCAAAGCCGCGCGCAGCGCCAGCGCGAAACTAGGCGTGTCGGAGTGCAGCTCGCGCTGGTGAATGGTCGCTTTCTTGTGGCGGTGCAGAAATTCGATGGGGTCTTCGATCGTTAGGATATGATAGGGTTTTTCCTCGTTCATCTTGTCCAGAATGGCAGCTAATGTCGAGGATTTTCCGGATCCCGTCGGGCCAGTGACGAGCACGATGCCATTTCGGAGATCTACGATCTCGCCTAAGGCCGCCGGCAAGTTCAACTCCGCGAATCCTGGAATTTTGTCCGGTATGACACGCATGACAATGGCGCAACTCCCGCGTTGCCTGAAGACATTCACGCGAAAGCGCGCCACGCCGGCAAGCCCATACGACAGGTCCGCAGATCCCTCTTGTTCCAGCTTGCGGATGGGTGTTTCGTTCTTGCCCATGATGTCGTTGGCAATCAGGTTGGTGTCTTGTGAAGTCAGGCACTCGAGTCCCTTGTATTTCAACTCCACGAGCTGGCCGCCGACTTCGATTTGAGGCGCGCGGCCGGGGGAGAAAATAAGATCGCTCACGTGCGGACTGGCCTTCAGCATCGCCGTAACGAGTTGCGCTGAGTGAATCTTTCTTTGCGTTGGAGCTGGAGATGGTTCAGCGGGAGGCGGCAGCGTTTGGGTGGGTGTTTCCATTTTGTCGCGTGATCCTTCGACGTCCGGTGGAGAGGAAGCGGAGCCGTCGTTATAAGCGCCAAGAGTTCATGTGCCAGACGCTGCCCATTCTAGAGCATCGACCGAAATGTCCGGTTTGCTTACTTTTGCGGCGATGGCGTGAGAGTAACGGTGTTTATGGTTTGGAAGCGATGTCGATGAAGCTGGCGACGTTTTTCTTGAGTTTCGCCAGGTCTTCATCGTGTAGGTACATCATATGGCCTGCCTCGTAATACTGGTGCCAGATGTTCTTGCGGATGTTTTCCGGCAGGCCCATGTGGTCCACGGTGTATTCCGCCTCCATGAATGGCGTTGCCAAGTCGTAGATTCCGTCCTCCACTTCCACCTTTAGCCGCGGGTTGGAAATCATGGCTTGTACGAGGTCCAGCACCACGCTCGGAGAACCGGGGAAAAAGCCAAAATCGTTGCCCTCGTGTTTCCAGTCCCAACGGTTCCCGCCAAACTCAGCCGCGGGCTTGTAAGTTTTGTCCTGCCCAAACTTCAGTTCTTCGCGGACGTAGGTATTGAACGCGCCAACGAATGCGCCGCTAATGGCCGTATCCTGCGGATCATAATCGGCAGCTTCGCCGATCAGGTTGTAAGTGGGTCCGGCAAACCGCGCATCGAGACGCCCGGTGGTCAACCCGCGATTCCGTTGGAGTTCCTGCATGAACTGAAACAAGCGCACTCGTAGGTTGGCTTTGTTGAGATAGTCTTCGCCGAGTCCCGTGAATCGTGCCACTTTCTTTACGATCTCCGCCTTTTCATCCTTGCCGAGTGCGTCGCCCTTCATGAGGGCATCGGCATATTCGCCCCTCGCGAATTTTCGCGCTTCGTCGAGAAACGCATTCAAATGTTCCGGGCGATCCTTGAGAGTCTTGTGAAACCAGGCGGTGGCGGCGTAGCTCGGCAAATAGAGAATGTAGGCGAGATCCTGCCCGGGATAGAATGAGATTGTGCCCAAATCCAATACGGTAGAAACCATCACAATTCCATTCAGGTACATGTTGTCGTGGCCTTGCAATTTCGGAATGTGCCGTAACTTTCGCCAACCAAAAACTTCGGTGAGTTCCAGCGGTTGTTGCGGCTGATATAAGTGGTGACAAACTCTGCCAGGGACTTCACGTCCGGGTCCACACCCCAGAAATCTTTGTCCTGGGCCTTGCCGACAGCGCGGCTGAACCCCGTTCCAACCGGGTCAAGAAACACGAGGTCGGATTTGTCGAGCAGGCAATCCGGATTATCGATCAGCTTGTAGGGCGCGGGAGGCGTCACATCGGCGTTGACGGTCACCACCCGGCGCGGGCCCATCGATCCCATGTGCAGCCACACCGAAGCGGAGCCCGGTCCACCGTTGTAGAGAAAGGATACAGGGCGCTGACTCATGTCTTTGACGTCGCTTCGCGTGTAGGCCGTGTAATACATCAGCGCCGTCGGCTCGTCCTTGTCATTCTTGATGAGAATGGTTGCTGCCGTCGCCTTGTATGGGATGGTTTGGCCTGCAATTTTGATGGTGTGATCAGTGACCGACGACTCTTCCTTAGGCGGCGTGGCCGTTGCTTCGGGGAGCTTGTCCGCTGGCCTGGATTCTTTTTCCTGAGCCTGAACTTTCGTTGTGGTCACGTTCAGCACCATCGTCGCCACGAGCAACACACCAAGGCTCTTCACGCGGATCATGGGCTCTCTCCTCGACGCACACCGAGTTTTCGGTTCCAGTGAAACCTCGGGATTCTAACTGTTTCTACGAATAAAGAGACTATTTTGTTAGACGACGCAAAAGCAAAAACTCTTCGCCGCTGCGGGGGAGATCCACGGACAGCTCCGAGCAGTCATTGACAATCCAGTCGGCGCCCGCTTCCCGAAGCTCGGCGTCGCCTGCCGTCGTCCGCAAGGCGACCACGCGCGCTCCCGCCCCCTTGCCGGCGCGAATTCCTGCCGGCGCATCCTCGAAAACCACGCATTCCTCTGCAGGCACCGCCAGAAGCTGCGCTCCTTTTAGGTAGGGCTCGGGATCGGGCTTGCCACGCCTCACGTCATTGGAGGTGACAAGATACTTTGGTTTTGGCAGCTCGGCGGCACCGATTCGCACCTCAGCCAACCGGCGCGTGCAGGATGTTACGATCGCCCACCTGTCGAGCGGCAGAGCCTCAAGCAGCTTAAGCGCACCGGGCAAAGCAATTACGCCTTCGATATCCTCGATTTCCCGCCGCTCGACTTCACGATTCTCGGCCTCATAGTCGCTATTGGGCAGCAGCTCCCGGATCGTGGCGATGCTTGGCCGCCCGTGAGCTTGCTCGACGACTTCGTCCGCATTGAACCCGTGCTCGCGGGCCCACCAGGCCCACACCCGCGCCACGGCTGGCGTCGAGTCCACTAACACGCCATCCAAGTCAAACAGCATTCCGCGGCAGCGAATCGAGTCGACTGGCACCTCAGCAACGGACTTGCGGACGAGTGGAGACATCACAGAGTGTCAAAGGAATGTATGTGGGAGATAGGATTTGAACCTATGACATGCGCAGCCACCGAATTATGCTCGGTTGTAGTCCTGGCGAATTTTGCAGTGTTTTCGCGCGTACCAGGAACTGATAACTGCGAACAAATGCGTTCAAGTGCGTTTGTTTTGGCGTACCGTTTTGCGTACACGCTTCCAGGCTTTTGCCGGCTCCTTTATCGCAGTTTCGGCCTGCTCGGTCGAAGTCTTGATGTCGTGCCCCGGAGTCATGGCGACGTTCGCATGGCGCAGAATCGCCTGAATCACCATATCCTGAATGCCGAGCACGTACAAGTTCGTCGAAAGACCGCCGTCGAAAGCCGTGCCGGCCCGTGCCACGGAACACCAGCCTCGTTTAGCTTTGGCCCTGTGTTCCGCCGCGTGAGGTTTGCAATCACCAGCGGACGGCCAGTGCCTCCGCCGAAGATCTATTCCACGGTGAGCAGCTTACCGTCCTTTAGAAGTGGCTTGCCGCCAACAACGACAACGTCCACTTCGCTGGCCTTCAGCGCATAGACGACCTGCGAATATACGTCAAACATAGGCACAACATTCGGAATCTTCAAGTTCAGCATGATGAAATCGGCTTTTTTGCCGAGTTCGAGCGAGCTAATCTCTTTTTCCATGTGGAGCGCACCATCCGCTTGAGACCGGTCTTCGGAACAGCGCGATAACGCCACCCTTTTTCTGGATCTTTTCGGCGGATATAGACCTTCATTGCCTAAAGCTGTATCACTCCTGTGGCAAGGAGTTAAATAATGCGTTTTTATTGGTGTTTTGGCGGTGTGGGGTGGGAGATGGGAGATGAACTTGTGTAGGTGCGGGGGTAAGTAAGGGGTGAATACCCCGATTTGGCGTTGGCTCGCACACAGATTCAACAGGATACCCAGGATTAGCAAAATCGTTGGAGAAAAACCCAGAAGATTTTGTAGCACGTGTAGCAAGCCAACGATCATTCGACGGCAATCGAACTGGTGCAAACGAGCCTATTTGGGCGTAACAAAACGTGAAAGAAACGGCTTGACAAGTACTATCGTCGGTGGTACTTTTGGTTTAGTACTGAACCAGCGGGATATATAAGTCCCCGGGACTGGGTACGGGTGCCGATTTCTGTTCTGCGTGCCACCCGTGCGTAAAACAAGCCGCAGACGTGATTGTTTCCACACCAATAACTGGAGACAATTCACGTGGGAACACCTTCTGCAGTAATTCCAACAGCGTCTGGATTAGCACGTCGTGGTGTGAACATCGTAGAGGCCGCAGAGCTTCTTGGCAGCACGGCGTGGTTCGTCGAAACACAAATCCGTTTGGAAAATTCACGCCCAGGTAGTGGGCTAAAGGCTCACAAGCTTGGACGTGCCTACACAATCTTCATATCGGATTTGGACGAGTATGTCGACCGTCGTCGGAGGGCGGCCACGGTAACGGCAAAGTCTTGCGATCTGTAGGTTCTCAGGGACGAGGGATGTTGCTGTGAGCATGCAGGACGAGCTTCCTCAACGTGCGTATTCGATGGGGCATGGCTTTTGAGCCAGAGAGGGAGGCTTTATAGGCGAAGCTACCGCCAGGGCTGCCAAAACCATCGACAGATAAAGCCCTACCGAGAGGATCGTTTTAGAGGATCACGATACCCAGGCAGCGCAAGGCGAGGTCTCGATTCCAGCCACAAGCGCGTAGCGATTTGGCGATATTGTTTGCTCCAGCCATGCGCAGCATGCTGATGGTCAGATTGCGCAGCGAGGCCATGACCTGCGGCCCGGCTTTCTTGCGAACGCGGCTGCGGTCCTCATCAAAAGTAACATCACGCACATAGTGAACTTTGTTCTCGATGCTCCAGTGGTTGCGGTTGAAGGCCAGCAATTGGCCCGGAGTGGCTTTCTTCGGGCTGAGGCTGGTGATTCCAAAGGCCACTTCCCGTTCTTCCTTTTCTCCTTGCAGATTCGTTCGCTGACGCTCGATCCGGAAGACCTGGGCCATGAAAGGGAATTCCAGATAGCCCAACAGTTCCGTGCTGGTCCAGATTTTGCGGGTTTCGATGCGCCCGTGGCCCTTAGTCGTTTCCGTGTGCTGAGGGGGGAAAAGCCTCCAGGTGGAGGTCTTCGATGTCTTGCTTGAGGGTCGGTTGGTTGTCTTTGACGGTGAACACGTAATCCGCTTTTTTATCTTCGACCAGGTATCTGGCCGTCTCGATCTGCGTATGCAGAGAATCGCCCGTCACCACCGCCCCGGCGATGTTCACTCAAAGGTTTGATGCAGGGAATCTCGTTGGTCTTTTCATCCACCGATTGTTGTGCCAGCACGATTCCTTCCTGGTGAATCGCGGCACTCAACAGATGCGGAGCTTTCTGCTCTCCGTCATGAGCTCCACGGATAGTCTTGCCATCGACGGCCAGGCCCTTGCCGGCCAGTAACTTCTGCTTCGCCAGCCAACCGCCAATCTGTTGGTCAAACGCCACGGCGTCCAAACGCTGCAGCGTCAGTCGCAGGCATTTCTCCGAGGGGGGCTTCTGGCGTTTGCATCCTAAACGCTGGAGCGCTTGGTCGGAGAGTTCTTTGGCCCACTGGGCGATGGCATCGTAGCTGCGCGCTCCCGATAGACAAGCACAGGTAGCGATGGCCACGATGCTCACCACCGGGTGACGTATCCCGCGACGTTTGCGAGGATCGCTGACGGTTTTCAACACATCCAGCAGTCCGCCTGCTCCTTCGATCGGAAGTGCGTTGACATCCAGCATGGGGATGCTCTCCTGGGAGGGATTGGAAACCGGTGGCGAAAAAGGGGCCGCCAGCATCCGAGCGGCATCCGGACGCAGGGGCCGAACGAAAATTATCTTGGGTTGTCCGTGCTCGATGTATCCCTGGCGGCGCTTGGCAAACCCGCGCGTCTCACCCAGCGCGATCCAGCCCGCAGCTCGATAACAGGTACCCGCAAAGCGGGATGCATCGATGAAGGTTTCCGCCAACAAGATGGGATGGCCGTAGCGTTTCTGCCAATCTTCGCTGAGCCGCCGCAGGTTGAGCGCCAACACCTTGGAAGCCAGGTTTTTCATCTGCACACCAGGCAGAATCAAAAAGCGAACGTTATTGGCCAGCAGATGCAAACGCCGCCATTTCAGCGCTTGGTTCCAGCCAATCCAGGCGTCGCGATGGCGACTCTTCAAGGCCGCGGCCGCCCAAGCTAGCAACGCCACCCACTGCGAGCCGATCGTCGCTACATAACGAACCGCTTCGCCAACCGTGTTTTCAAAGCCGAGATAGTGGAACTGCGCCATCCCTTGTTGCCACCGCCGGCGTTCCTCGAGCGTGATGGGACGGACGACTAACTCATCCAGACAGAGCGCCTGGTTGTCGATCTGCGCTGCTGGCCAAGCGCAACGGGGCGGCTCGGGTTTTCGATGTCCCGGGGTGCTTTTCCGGGGCGGCAGCGTGAGAATGCCCCTCTCGTGCAGACGCACGAGAAAAGCACGGCACGCCTGATCGTTGAGGGCTCCTTCGGGGCGGCGCCAGTCCCATTCCCGGCACACATGTAGCGCCACATCCATGCGCCCCCAATCGGGATGTTGCCGGATCGTTTCCTGAATGAAATGAATTTCAGCGGAGGTGACGACGCGATCTCCGCACCGCACGATGCGAGGCAGCTCCGATTCCGGCCGGGGCCCTTTCACAGTGCCGAGGATAACAGGTGTACAGCGAAATGTCCACCATCCACTCTATCTCCCTCCTGCCAATACTTATGACACGACTTTGCCGGAGCCCTGGGAGGGCGGCGTGAAGGCGAAAAGGGGCTCGACGCTCGTTTATACGGAGCGAGGCTTCGAAGCCGAACGTAGCCTTGACCTCCCAGAGGATAAAGCCGTTGGGGGGCATGCGGGACAGACTTGTCCACACGGCGGTCCCTTGCTCTTTGGCGTGCCAGTTTGCGCTTACTGCGGAGACCCCGAAGAACAATTGGGGCTTGGAATTTTGTACATTGCTCGCAAAGTCTCCAAGCAAGTCCGGGGCGTAACGTTCGATGACAACGACGTTATTGGAGCCGTAGCCATCGCCCTGCACATCAACTCGGGGGAGATTTGCAGGGCAAAAAATCCCACCGCCCTCGCTTTCCTGATTGGTTTACGTGCGGCACGCAAATTGTATCGTCACCCAGGAGGTATCAAAACTTTTGCGACTGAGGAGGCAGGGTTGGAGTTGGCTGCGAGCAGAACAGAAATGAGCGAGGACTGGAACCGCCAATGTTTCGAGGCGGTGCGCAGTTTCCCCGGCGTCGACCAGGTGTGGAACCCAGCAAACTTCGATTTGTTACATCGAACAATTGAGGAAGCGAAGCAGAGCCTTCCGACCGAACCTTTTGATGTTTGGAAGATTATCGACTTGCGCTTGGGTCTGACTGGTCGGGACCACTATTGGGGCGAGATTGCCAAGATGCTCAACGAGGGGGTCGAGGAGCCCATTTCTGCAAGAGACTTGGGGAGAATTTACGACTTCGGGCTGGCTTCGATTCGGGCTCATTTGGTGAAGAAGCTTTGTCCCATCGCCACATGGGCTCCGAACGGAAATGAATAAAGTCAATGGAATCAACGAGTGCCATTTTTAATTGTCGTGTCACATACACATAGGGAGAGAACATGGTTGGAAACTTTCTAATCCGGAATTGCGAATCTTTTCTCAGAGAGTGGGAAGAGGGCGAGAAGCCTCTTTGGACGCCAATACCCAGCCTAGCTGCCCACATGGACTACCAGACCGCTGACCAAGTCTGCCAGGGGATACGAGCCCAGGGCCTTCATTGGGTGTACGTCTGCGATGTTTACGGGGTCGAGGCCGACTTGGACGTGATTCAGAGAGATGGGCATAGGTACTCGGAAGCGGAAATCGAGTTGATGTACCAGAAGGCAGTGGGCGAGGGAAGTAGGCAGTAACAATTTGAGTTTAGGCGGTTGTTTCACGGGGCCGGTAAAGCCGCAATCCCTAACTTTAGATTTTAGGGGGATTGATGCGTGGATACGGCGTCTTCACGACGTTTGAAGAACGAGAAGAATGCTTTGATCGCTTGTGCAACCAGGCCGCAAACGCAACTGATCTTGATACGAAACTTGGGGATCGTATGCGAGCGAAGATCATTGAACTGATTAAGGTGAATCGTGAGTTTGACGATTTACTCGACTCGCTTGCGGACAAAAGTAGCGGCAGTCATCGCTAAGCGGAAACGGGTTTCCAGCACCTAGGCGACACCAGCCGGGCAGCTGCCGGTGACGGACATGCATTACTGGCAGTTCTTCGACACCGTTGAACAGTGGCAGGACGCTTATGACGCCTATGACCGAATACAAGATGCCAAAAAGGCACAAGAAGAAAGGACAACTTTAAAGTCTGAAAACGACGTCGCCTGGCGACCGACTAGTGCCATTAGATGATGGGGACTACCGCTTCCCCGGAAAGGTGGTGATTGACAGCCTACGGGCTGATCCTACGGCGCAGTCCCGTGCGCCTTACAAGTGGGACGACAATATGTTCAGCTTGAATGAAGTTACTAGAAGAATCGAGAACCAAATTTGCGCCTCTTTGGCGTTTAGCAACTTGTGCTACAAAAACCAGTACGGCTCTGACGGCGAATACTGCGAGTTGAGGGTCCTGTACAGTAACGTCCGAGCATTCGTTCCCAACGAAGTTACGGCGGGTCTCTTTAACAAAGTAATCGATGATATGTCTCGCATTGGTTTGTTGAAAGTAGACCGCAAAAATAAGACCATCGTCAACATTCGCTGGGAAAATATGCCGAGGGCGAGCGACCTGAAAGTTTGGGCGGAAAACCCAAAGTACGGATGGCTGTGGCTCGCAAAGCTATATCGTGAGGACATGACCCCCGAACAGGCGAAGGACATAGTCGAACGGGCGATAGCCGAACAGAAGGTGTCCCAATGACGCCAAAGTACCCAACGGATGGAGATTTTAACGCCGCATTCAACGCCGACATTAAAGCGGGACTTCTTACCGACGACGAGATCGTACAGAAGTTGAAAGCGTCGTTCCCTGGATTGCCACGGGAACAATACCGTCAAATCGTAGCCGATGCTCGTAAGAAACATGGTATGGCTCCTATTCCTACGCCTCCACCGGCTCCACCGACCGAGGTTGAGGTTGAAGAGGTTGAAGCAACCGTCACGAACGCCTTAGGAGATATCAGCACGACCGCCCACGTTGTAGACATGGTTGATATGAGTGCCGCTGAGAATGCATCACAGGGCGTGACGGGAACATTTCCGCACGGGTCTTTCTTCGAATCCATTGCGATACCTCTCATCGAGCGTTTGGACGTAGAGGTTGCGCCATGCTACCCGTGGGACACAGTTCGCATCACTGACGGCAAAGAAAAGAAGATGGGCAAGACGGTTCACGGCGGACTTGTTCCATCACCACTCACGATGAAGTCGAAGGACTTGGCGCAGATTAAAGCGTGGGGGCAAGCTGAGCCGAACGCCAATGTGGCCGTCTACGCCGAACAGAAGGAAGACGGCTTGCTATTCCTCGATAAGGACGGTGCCATCAGCCTTATCCAGAAGTACGAGTCGGAAACGGGTAAGAAGTTCCCCCAGACCTTGCTGGTACAAAGCTCTCTTGTTTCTGACGGTAACGGTGGCGGCTACTCGAAAGGTCACTGGTACTTCAAGCAAACGCCAAAGACCATGGCGTTGAAGAAGAACATCACCGAAGCCGAAACGGGCGGTTTATTTAGTTTGCGGGTTAACAACCAATACGTGGCGTCGATTGGGAGCATCCACCCGAACACCGGAAAGCCGTACGTCATTGTTGCAGACAATCCAGTCATCCCAATGCCCGATGAGTTTCTTGACTGGTTGCTGAAACAAGTAGATAAGCCTGCAAACACAAACGGTACAAACAACGAACCGGAGCGTCGTTTGTTAACCCATGGGCAAATGCACCCAGAAATCGTAGAGGAAGCCGGACGTTTGTGGCGTCGGGGGTACGAAGCCGACGACGTCGTCGAGATGGTCGTGAAGTATATCTTGGCGAACAGCGCAGACTCGGTGGACGAAGCCGAAGTCCGGAAGCAAGCCAAGGACGTCACCGAACGTTATAAACGTGGTGAGGCTCCCGGGACGACTAAGCGGCTGCGCATAAATAATTAGGTAGCTTTTATACACTACAGTATCATTATGGAAGCTCCTCTTCTCGCCGAATATTTGCTTCTAGCGCATTAAAAAAGCACTTTCACGAGCACTGACGATTTACCGTGTATTATGATACTGTAAGGCATGTTGTCCACTTTACATACCCCAAGGTGTCATAATGCGACCAGAAAAATTCCGCACCTCCCGACTCGTTCGCTGGTTCGAAAAAATGCGTATCTTAACTTGGGAGCGCATCGCCCGGGCCTTGGGAAACCCCTCCCGCATCACGGTGTTTCGCAAGCTAGCCCAATTGAAGGCGCGGTCGTGTTACTCCCATCGGGGCCGCTATCACACCCTGGAGCGGCTCGCGGCCTACGACAAAAACGGACTGTGGAGCTTCCGTGGAGTTCGCTTCTCCCGACACGGAACCCTGGAGGAGACGATCGCCTATCTGGTGGAACATTCCCAGCAAGGGTACTTTGCCTCGGAACTGGAAGCCCTGCTTGGAGTCCGTGTCCACAACGCGCTGGCTCGCCTCTCGGCCGCCCAGCGGTTGGACCGCGAGCAGCTGGTGGACCAATATCTCTACCTCTCCCAGACCATGGGGAAGGAGCAACTGGAGAGGCGTTATGAAGCGATCCGACAGGCCCACGAACGGGGAGCAGCCGGCCGCCCCGAGGTACCCCGGGAGCTGCACGAAAGCATCCATGTCTTGCTCGCGGTTCTCAACGAAAAGCAGCGGCGTCTCTATTTGGGACTGGAGTCGATTCGACTCGGGCATGGAGGGGACTTCGAGGTCGCGCGAGTGGCCGGAGTCAATGTGAAGACGGTCGCCCAGGGACGTCGACAGTTGCTCGCACGCAACGTTACTTCCGAGCGGATCCGGGAAGCGGGAGCCGGCCGTCCGGCGCTAAAAAAAAACCGAAGTGATCGCCCTGCTCGAGGAACTGATGCAAGAAGACACGGCGGGCGACCCCACCAGTGACAAGAAGTGGAGCCGGAAAGACACGCGATCGATCAGTCAGGAAATGACTGCCCGGGGAGTGCCCCTCTGCCCCAATACGGCGGGTCAGCTGCTGAAGCACTGTCAGTACTCACTTCGCGTCAACCGCAAAAGCATCGCGGAGACCCAGCATCCCGACCGCAACCGACAATTCGAACTGATCGCCGACTTCCGCAAGCGATTCGAAGATGCCGGCCGTCCGATTC
>WNGJ01001367.1_pt1 | contig 29677 bp, 23 predicted proteins | sample 5400611 | NCBI WGS metagenome assembly WNGJ01 (sample SAMN13153375, study PRJNA577476) | soil metagenome | isolation source: 40 cm soil or saprolite under Garry oak tree replicate 1 | place: USA:California | collected 2016-06-15
CGCAGCGCGATCTGAGACGTGCTCACGTCCTGGACGTAGATGATCACGTCGCCGAACGTCCCGTTGAACACGCGCTCTTGCAGTCCGCTGACCGCCCGCGCCTGGAGGATCCGGAAGAGTTGGCGCTGGAACTCGTGGTTCGCCGCGGGGTTCAGGACAAGCGTGAGACTGGCGGTGGCTAGCGTGACGACGAGCGAGGCGAGGAGGACCGGGCGGAATAGCCGCAGGACGCTGACCCCGGCGGCCTTGAAGGCGACAACCTCGAGGTCGCTCGCGAGCCGTCCGCCGGCGAGGAGCACCGCGACCAGCAACGCCATGGGCAATGTGTGGGCCAGGAACGACGGGAGCATGAAGGCGAGAAGCTGGACGACGAGAGAGAAGGGCACGCCCTTGGTGATGACGAGGTCTGTCAGGCTGTAGATCCGGTCGATTAGCAGGAAGAAGGTGAAGAGCGTGCAGCCGAACGCGAACGGTGAAACCATCTCGCGCGCGATATACCGATCGAGCACGAGAAACCGCACGCGCCTCTTGTCAGCGCTCATGCGCTCTACCCAGCGCGCGCCGGTCGTCGGCCGATAACGGTCGCCGGCTGCATTCCGTCGGATCGAGCACGGTGAACGGCTGCCGTGTCACCAGCCCCCCGGCAAGGCGGCGCATGCAGGGGTCGCCGGGCTGTGTGCGGAGGGCCCGATCCGAGATGATCAGGTAGCCCGTCTCCGCGTGCCGCACGCGGGCCTCGAACCTCTGGAGAGTCTTCGCGTTCACGACCGCGCGGTCCAGATTGAAGGACAGGGCGAGGTCTTGCAGATCGAGCGAGTACAAGGGCGCCGGCGCCTGTGACAACACGGCCCGCAGCGCGTGGAGATCGGTCGTTGCGTTGAAGTGCGGTGTGTCGAGTTTGACGAGTACGACGCCGGCCGCCACGACCGCGATCCACGCGCCGGCAAACGCCCGAGCGCGTCCCCGCCACGCCAGTGTCGAATACCACCACCCGATGAGGAGCGCTGCGGCCGGACAGAGCGGAAGGTAGTACCGTTCTCGTTGTTTGCCCGACACGGCCATCATGACGAATACCGTGCCCAGCCAGACGAGCAGCAGGCGCACCCGCCGGACCGTGTCCGGGTCAGCTTCGCGGAGGGCTCGCCGGATCGCGAACGGCAACAGCAAGCCCCAAGGCAGCAGGACGGTGACGGCGAAACTGACGGGCTCGGCGATGGTCTGCCAGCCCCATGCGTCGCGTCCGAAATACGAGAGCAGTTGATCGTTGAGCACGAAGCCACGGACGAATCGCTTGTGCCCAGCCGAGGTCGCGGCAACGATCCACCAGGGGACGGCGAGACAGGCGAGCACGACCCAGCCCGGGATCGACCCGAGCCGCTTCAGTCCGACTCCTCCGTGGGCCATGATCGTGTCCCCGATTACGATGGCCAGCGGGACGAAGCCGGCGACGCCTTTGGCGAGCGATCCGAGGCCGATGAGGCCGTAGAAAAGCACCAGCCAGGCCCGCTTGGCGGCGAAGCCGGCGGCCACGTACACCGCGATCGCGCCCGTACCTGCGATCAACTGCACCATGTCCGGCATCGACGAATGCGCCATCGTGTAGACCCCGACCGTGGTGGCTACGGTGAGGCCTCCGATGACGCCCGGATCCGGGCCAAAGAGGCGGCAACCAAGCCAGTACGTCAGGAGGATCACGCCGATCGCCGCCAGCAGGGAGGGCAAGACAGCCGTTCGGACGCTGACCGAACCGGTGGGCCAGGACGCGATTGCGATGAGCCAGACCGCAAGCGGCGGCTTTACGAGATGAAACGTGCCGTCCGGCAGAGCCGGGAGTAGCCAGTGCCCCTTGACGAGGACGTCCCGGGCCAGGACAGGGAACCGCGTGTCGTCGTTCGTCAGAAGCAGGCGCGATCCCCAATTGAAGCTCAGCACCAGGGTACCGACGACGGCGACGAGCGCGAACCGTGAAGATCGTGATGCCAATACAGACGAGGCGGCCCCCCGGAACAGGGGCGACGCTCCGTTCACAAGAACCCTTTGGACATGCCTCATTCGTGCCTCTCCGTGCACATGTGAGTGCGGCGGACGGGCGGGCGCGACCGTATGTTGGCGACGTCCTGGCTGGCTGAGGCCAGACCGACGCTAGTGTTGGATCAGAGGTAGGTCCGAGAGTCTACGGGAGGAGCACGAGGAGAGGCGGCGGGGCGCTGCGGCGCCCCGTATGCTTCTTGTCGCGGCATTTCGACGCGCGCGATGGGCACCCATAGCGGAAGCTCGGTATCGACGGGTGGCGGCGCCTCGACGGCGGACGCCGCAGTGATGGCGATGACGGCATCGTCGAAATCGTCATCATCCCAGTAGCCGGCGATCCAAGTAGGGTCGGGGGGATCGGCGAACGCGAGCGTCGGGAGACCGACGAGCAGGACTCCGATCAGCAGCGCGAAAACGCGACGCGCGAGCAGCACGAGCAATGATCGCCCCTCTCCTCGTCACGGTCAAGGATGACGCGCTCGGAGGCTTCTCGAGGCGCGCGATCGCCGCGACCGACGTGGTGATCCTACGACCCGGCGGCGATGGGCGGTGCGGGCAGGCACGGTGGCGCCCGTGTGGCACGTACTTGAGAGCCGAACCGTGGGCGGAAAGGACATCGTCGTGGTCGGCAACGCCGCGACGGCGTCGGGGGACACGTCGGCAACATCGGGCGCCAGACAAACCAGCGGGGAACGCCCTCACGAGGCCGGGAACGTAGTCTGATAGAGCCCAGTGATTGGAACTAAAGAAAAGCGCCAGAGAAGGCCTGTAAGCCGGGTTCTGTGGCCCCGAGCAGTTTCCCGCCCGGGATGACGATCATTTCTCTAGGACGCCGGTTACCCGACGTCTCCAGCGGCCGAACCCGGGAGCGGCGCGGGCCACGCCATCGCTCCCCTATTTGGCCTTGCTCCGGGTGGGGTTTGCCAAGCCGATGCGGTCACCCGCACCGCTGGTGAGCTCTTACCTCACCGTTTCACCCTTACCGCCTCGCCACCCTCGCGGGTGCCGACGAGACGGCGGTCTGCTTTCTGTGGCACTGGTCCGTGGGGTTTCCCCCCCTGGGCGTTACCCAGCACCCTGCCCTGCGGAGCCCGGACTTTCCTCCCGCCGCGTCACCGCGGCCGGCGACCGTCCAGCCTTCTCTGGCGCTCTCCCAGTATAGCCGACCGCGCGGGTGGAGCCCGACGGCGTCAGCCGGCGATCGCGCCGCGCGCGAGGGCGTCCACCCGCTCGTTCATGACGTCACCCGAGTGGCCGGCCACCTTGTGCCAGACCACGTCGTGGCGACGGGTCTCGGCGAGGATGCGCTCCCAGAGATCGCGATTGGCGACGGCCTGCTTCTGGCTGTTTCGCCAGCCGTTCTTCTCCCAGCGCTCCCACCATCCCTCGAGGAAACAATTGACGATGTACGCGCTGTCGGAGTGGATGTGGACCCGACGCCGGCCGGGCATCGCGGCGAGGCCTTCGGCGACAGACTGGAGCTCCATGCGCTGGTTGGTCGTGTGAGGCGCCCTTCCAGAGACCACGCGCTCGTCGTCGCCATCGATGATGATCGCGGCCCAGCCGCCCGGCCCGGGATTACCGGAGCAAGCGCCATCGGTGTAGACGGTGACGTCTGGTTGAGCGCGCCGGGGTACGGCCCCGGCCGGTCGAGCCGTCAGGCGGGTTCCTGCCAGTAGAGGTACCGGCCGCAGTTCTCGCAGAGCATCGGCGCCTGAGCCGCCTTCAGCTCCTGGATGGCCTGGGGCCGGATCGACACCCGACAGCCGCTGCAGACCGCGGATGCGGTCACGCTGGCCACGGCGATGCCGCTGCGCGCCTTCAGGATTTTCTCGTAGTCGGCCAGCAACGGGCGGGGCAGCGCCTGAGCGCGCGAATGGCGATCGGCGCGGAGGCCGGCCAGCTCGGCCTCGACCGCCGCGAGCTTCTTGCGTACGACGCCCTCCTCCTGATGCGCCTGCTCCTCACGCGCCTTCAACCGCGATTCGGCCTCGCGGCCCTCCGCGGTCAGGCGCTCTTGAAGCTCCATCAGGCCGAGGATCTCTTCCTCGCCCTTCGCCTTTTCCTGCTTGATCGCCTCGATCTCGGAGAGCACGGCCGAGTACTCGGTGTTGTTCTTCACTTCCCAAAGCCGCCCTTCGGCCTTCGCCCGCTTGGCCGTGACGACTTCGAGGTCCTTTTCCTTGGTGCGGAGGTCCTTGCGGGTGGTGTCGGCCTTCAGCTTGACGGCGTCGAGGGTTTTCTTGGCTTCGGCGAGCGCGGCGTGGATGGCTTCGATCTGCTTGGGGAGACGGGCGGCTTCGGCTTCGAGCGCGGCGAGCCGCGTGTCGAAGCCCTGCAAATCGATCAAGGTCAGGAGCTGGGCGTCCACGCCTTCTCTGATTGTAGCCGAAGCGGAGCAACAGTGGGCCCACCTGGACTCGAACCAAGACCTAACCGGTTATGAGCCGGCTGCTCTGCCATTGAGCTATGGGCCCGCAGGGTCATCGTGTCCGACGCTCGGTCCCGGTCACGACTCCAGGAAGCTCCGGAGCTTCTTGGAGCGCGACGGATGGCGGAGCTTGCGCAGCGCCTTGGCCTCGATCTGCCGGATGCGCTCGCGGGTGACGGCGAAGTCCTGGCCGACCTCCTCGAGCGTATGCTCGCAACCGTCCGAAAGGCCGAAGCGCAGCCGCAGGACCTTCTCCTCGCGCGGCGTGAGCGTATTGAGGACCTTGTTGGTCTGCTCGCGCAAGGACAGACCGATGATCGACTCCACCGGCGAGACGACCTGCTTGTCTTCGATGAAGTCGCCGAGATGGCTGTCTTCTTCCTCGCCGATCGGCGTCTCCAGGGAGATCGGCTCCTGAGCGATCTTCAGGACCTTCCGCACCTTGTCGACCGGCACGTCCATCTTGGTCGCGATCTCCTCCGGGGTGGGCTCACGGCCGAGCTCCTGGACCAGCTGGCGCGAGGTCCGGATGAGCTTGTTGATGGTCTCGATCATGTGCACGGGGATGCGGATCGTGCGCGCCTGGTCGGCGATCGCTCGCGTAATCGCCTGCCGGATCCACCAGGTCGCGTACGTCGAGAACTTGTAGCCGCGCCGGTACTCGAACTTGTCGACGGCCTTCATCAGGCCGATGTTGCCTTCCTGGATCAGGTCGAGGAACTGCAGGCCGCGATTGGTGTACTTCTTCGCGATCGAGATGACCAATCGAAGATTCGCCTCGACCATCTCCTTCTTGGCCTGGGCCGCCTTGACCTGGCCCGCCTTGATGATGGTCATGACGCGCTTGATCTCGTCGGCCTTGGCGTTGGCGCGTCCCTCGGCGACCTTGATCTCCTGCTGGGCGACCCACACCTGCTGCTGCTTGGGCGACGGGAACTTCTTGGCGGCCCTCAGGTGGAGATCGCCGACGCCGGTGGTGGCGCCGTTGGTCGCCGGATCGCGGAACGAGACGTAGATGAGGTTCTGCACCTCGTCGGTCGATGGCCGCCGCCCGTTGGTCCACAGGCGGATCACACGCTCGGCGCGCTCGATGTCGTCGAGCAGATCACGCAGGCGTTGCACCAGGCCGCGGCGGCCGAGCTCGGCGTCCTCGCGGTCGATGATCTGGTTGCCGATGTTGAGCGCGCGGAGCTTCTCGAGCACGCGCGTCTGGCGCTGCAGCGCCTGCGACTCGAGTCGCTTCCACGCCGGCTCCTTGGCGCCCTTCTTCGGGCGCCGCCGGCTCGACGTTTTCAGGCGCAGCTTGCGCGCCTGGGCGACCAGCTTGTCCCGCTCGCGGAGCAGCCGGTCGACCATCGCGAACGCCGCGACGACCAGGCGCGTCAGGTCCGCTTCCTTCTCCTCCGTGAACTCCTCTTCGTTGACGTCCACGACTTCCTTGACCGAGATGTCGTGGGCTGAGGATGGCCGACGTGACCTGGTTCTTGCCTTCTTCGATGCGCTTGGCGAGCGCGATCTCGCCCTCGCGCGTGAGGAGCGCGACGCGCCCCATCTCGCGCAGGTAGAGCCGGACGGGGTCCTCGGTGCGCCCGATCGGGCCCGGCGTGAGGTCGATCGGCTCTGGCGGGCCGTCGTCGTCGTTCTCCTCGGGCTCCTGCTGGGCCTTCCGCTCGCGGACCTCGGAGGGCAGCCGGCCGGCCTTCGCCGAGTCGACGACCTCGATGTCCATCGCGCCGAACATCATCATGATGTCGTCGAGCTGATCGAGCGAGACGAGGTCGGAAGGGAGGGCGTCATTCACTTCGTCGTAGGTGAGGAAGCCTTTTTGCTTCCCCATCGAGATCAGCCGGTCGAGCTCCTCCAGCTTTGGTTCTTCGCTCATTCGTCTGAGCTCCTTGGGGACGTCGACGTCCCATGTTCTAACGACTGGGCGACACCACCCGTGATCTCGTACACGACGGCGCTCTCGTTGTGCAGGGTCCTGAGCTCGGCGTGCATCGGTGCCGCGACTCCGGTCTTTGCCTGAGTCTCGGCGATCGCCTGGCTGACCTCCCGCGCCCGGCGCAGCCGCTGGCTGCGCTCGAGCCGTCGCTGGAACTGTCCGATGCTAACCCGAGCGTCAACACTTTCGCGATCTTCGACGAGCAGGGACGAAAGAACCGACCGGGCTTCGTCGGTCGCAAGGTCGGGCATCAGGCTCTCGGCCGAGGCATCGGGCCGGTGTTTGAGCGCGTCCACGATCGCCCGAAGCGAGGCGTGGCCGAGCTCGTCCGACTCGCCCAACAGGCCCAGAAGCGCGCCGCGAGCCTCGGCGGAGTAGAGCAGGAGCGCGACCAGATCGCGCTCGACCGATGGCATCGAGGCCGCTGGGCTCGGCTGAGACTGGGCCGGCGGCGTCCTCAGCGAGGACTGAAGACGTTGGGCTTCGATCCAGAGCTGCGTCGGGTCCATGCGGAGCTTTGCGGCGGCCTCGCGCGAGAGCGCGGCCGCCTCGTCCCCGTCGGCCACCTTCGCCAGCAACAGGGCGACCCTGGCGAACGCCGTGGTTCGTGCCCGGGGCCCGGTCGCTCCATCGGGGTCGGCGAGCGCGCGATCGAGCGCATAGGCCAGGATACTCCTGGCTGCGGCGATGCGCTCGGTGAAGGCCTCGCGGCCGATCGCCCGCAGGAAGGTGTCCGGGTCGTGGCCGGCCGGGAGCAGCGCGACTTTCACGCGCAGGGCCCCGGCGCCCTCGAACGCTCCGGACCGGTTCACCGCCCACGCCATGCCGCGCCCCGTGGGCTCCAGGAGCTCCTCGGCCCGCGCGGCAGCCTTCTGGCCGGCCGCGTCGGCGTCGAAGAAGGTGACGACCTCGTCGCAGTAGCGGCGGAGCAGCGCGAGCTGGGCCGGCGTGAACGCCGTCCCGAGCGCGGCCACCGTCCCCGTGAACCCGTGCTGGTGAGCCATGATGCAGTCGACGTAGCCCTCGACGAGCAGCGCGCGGTTTTGCGACTGGATCGTCGGGCGAGCGAGATCGGCGGCGTACAGCAGGTTGCCCTTGGTGTAAAGGGGCGTCTCCGGCGAGTTCAGGTATTTCGGCTGCTCGTCGCCGAATCCACGACCGCCGAACGCGACGACGCGCCCCTGAAGGTCCCGGATCGGGAAGAGGAGGCGCCCGCGAAAGCGGTCATAAGCGCCGGCGCGATTCTCGCGCGCGACGGCGAGGCCCGTGGCGATCAGCGCCTCCTCCGGGACCTTCTCCGCCTTCATGAACGTGAGCAGCGATTCCCAGCCCTCGGGCGCGTAGCCGAGAGCGAAGTGTCGCGCGATGCCGGTGTCGATCCCGCGCTGCTCCAGATAAGCGCGCGCCCGCTCGCCGGCCGGCTTCCAGAGCGTGTCGGCGTAGAAGCGGCCCGCGAGATCCATCACCCGCAGGAGCTCCTCTCGGCCCGAGTCGCCGCTCTGCGCGCCGCGCTCGTCGGGCAGCGCGATCCCGCCGCTCTTTGCCAGGGCCCGGACGGCCTCGGGGAATGAGAGACGATCCTGGCGCATGACGAAGCCGAAGGCGTCGCCGCCGACCCCGCAGCCAAAGCAGTGGAAGATGCCTTTCTGAGGATTCACTGTGAACGACGGTGTTTTCTCGGCGTGGAACGGGCAGAGGCCCTTCCAGTGGGATCCGGCCTTGCGGAGGTTCACGAACCGGCTGACGAGATCGACGATGTCGACGGCGGCCCGAATGTCGTCGAGCAGCGTCTGCGAATACTGCATCAGCCGAGGGTCCTCATGGTCAGCCGACCTTCAATGCGGCCACGGTCGCGCCTGTTCCACCCTCGGAAGGCTCACCGTCGCGGAACGACTCGACCAGCGGGTGACCCGCGAGCAGGTCGCGGACGGACTTGCGGAGGGCGCCGCTGCCCTTGCCATGCACCAATCGTACGCTCGCCAGGCCCGCGAGGAAGGCGTCGTCGAGATATTTCTCGACTCGATCGCGCGCCTCGTCGGTCGTCTGTCCAAGGAGCAGGATCTCGGCGGCGACCGGGCGGGGGGAGGCAGGGACGGGTCCGGCGCTTCGGAACCCCACTCGCGCCGGACCCGTCCCTGCCTCCCCCCGCCCGGTCGCCGTGGGGTGCATAGGGGCGGGCCTGAGGACCGAGAGGGGCACCCGGACGGTGACCGAGCCGGATCGGACGGTCGCTGAGCTTCCGGCGATCTCGACCAGCTCGCCGCGGATACCCAGGTGCTCGGCCGCGACGGTGGCCCCGGGGGCCAGCGCCACCGGCCGTTCCGCGGGCGCTTCCGGCGCGATCGTCTCGATGCGTCCGGCGACCTCCCGAACCCGGCGACGGCTTTCGTCGAGAGAACGGCGCGACCGGTCCGTTCGCTTGAGCTTGTCCCACTCGGCGGTGAGCGCGCGGCGGATCTCGCCGACGAGCGTCGTCGCCTCGGCGCGCGCGCGGGCGACGATCGCCTGAGCTCGGCTCTTGGCGGCGGCTTCCGTCTCTCGCGCCTTCGCCAGCTGAGCCGCGGCCTCGGCGCGGATCCAATCGATCTCGCGCGCCCGCTCGGCCTCCGAGCGGGCGTTGGCGTCGAGCGTCGCCAGGAGATCGGCGAGGCGCGCCGCGTGCTCGGAGCGATGCGTGTTGGCGCGGGCGATCAGCTCGACGCCGAGGCCGAGCCGAGCGGCGATCGTCAGCGCGTAGCTCTGGCCGGGCTGGTCGTAGCGAAGGTGGAAGGTCGGCGCCAGGGTCGCGGTGTCGAACTCGACCGATGCGTTGCGCGCCCGGGGGTGAGTCGACGCGAAGGCCTTGAGCGGCTCGAGGTGGGTGGTGGCGATCACGAGCGCGCCCCGCTCGGCCAGCTCCTCCAGGATCGCCTGGGCGAGGGCCGCGCCCTCGTCCGGATCGGTTCCCGCGCCGAGCTCGTCCAGGAGCACGAGCGAGCGCTCGTCGGCCGCTTCGAGGATCTCGCGCGCTTGCTTGACGAACGCCGAGAACGTCGAGAGGTTCTCGGCGACGGACTGGTCGTCTCCGATGATCGCGAAGATGTCGTCGAACACGGGCAGGCGCGAGCCCTCGTCGGCGGGCACGTGGCAGCCGACTTGGGCCATGAGCGCCTGAACGGCGAGCGTCTTGAGCGCGATCGTCTTGCCTCCGGCGTTCGGCCCCGTGATGACCAGTAACGGGCGATCGGGGCCGAGCTCGAGGTCCATCGGGACGACCGTGCGGCTCGGGTCCTTCCAGCTCTGGGCGAGCAGGAGCGGGTGGCGGGCGGCGCGAAGCGCAACAGTCCGTCCGGCGTCGATCACCGGCGCCGTCGCGCCCATGCGCTCGGCGGCCTGGGCTCGCGCGAAGATCCAGTCGAGCTCGCCGATCGCGCTCACGAAGCCGTCCAGGTCGTCGAGACGGGCGCGCACCCCGGCAGTCAGCTCGGCCAGGATGCGGGCGGTCTCGTGCTCTTCTTCGCGGGTTACCTGCACGAGGTCGTTGTTCGCGTCGACGACCTGCTCGGGCTCGATGAAGAGCGTCTGACCGCTCTGCGAGCGGTCGTGGACGATCCCGCGCACGCGACTGCGCGCCTCGGTCCGAACCGGCAGAACGTAGCGCCCGTGTCGAAGCGTGACGTACCGATCGGCGAAGAGCCGGTCGGCGTCGCTGCCCTGGAAGGCGCGCTCGAGCTCGATGGCGAGCTGCCGGCGCCGGTCACGGATCTCGCGGCGCAGCCGCTTGAGCTTCGGGCTCGCGTCGTCGGTCACGGCGCCGCTCGCGTCGAGAGCGCGGCGCAGCCGGTCGGCGAGCTCGGCGAAGCGGGGCAGGGCCTCGGTGATGCTCGCGACCGCGGGGCTCACCTCGCGCACGGGGCGGCCGTACGCGCGCAGCTTGGGGCTCGCGTCGAGGACCGGAACGATCTGGATCATCTCGGAGCCGTCCAGCACGCTGCCCTCGGCACGACAGCGCGCCAGGATCGGGCGGATGTCGGGAAGCGCGTCCAGCGGCAGCGTGCCGGCGGCGGCTAGCGCCAGACGGGCCTGGCGCGTCATTTCGATCGCTGCTTGGACTTCGGAGAGGTCGGTGAGCGGCTCGGCTGCCGTCGCCCGGTTGCGTCCCATCTCGGTCACAGCTTCGTGAGCCAGGAGCGCCCGCACCGCATTCCATTCGGTGCCGGGCTCCCAGATTCGGCCTGCTTCCAACCTTCGCCTCACTCGCTCCCGACCCAGGTCGCGGGAGTGCCGGCGTGCATCAAGAGATGTCCCGGCTAATCGGACATCCGTTCGCGCCGCTTGGCCTTCTTGCGGGCGGCGAGGGCCTTGCGCTTGCGCCGAACGCTGGGCTTTTCGTAGTGCTGACGCTTTTTGAATTCGGAGAGGAGCCCGGCCTTCTCGCACTGCTTCTTGAAGCGCTTGAGGGCGCTTTCGAAAGATTCGTCGGGCTCGACGATGACCTTGGTCACACGGCCCCCCCTCAGGACGGCTGGATCTCCGGATAAACAACAACTATATACCACGCGACCCCCCATCGGGCAATCAAGGGCCCTTTTGCTAGACTGGGTCCGCCCTTCGGGCCAGCGAGGAGACATCTCCGCTCTGATCACCGCCGGCGCGCTGCCGCTCTACACCGTCGCTCCGTTCGTCGCGATGCTCTTGGCGATCGCCGTCTTCCCGCTCTGGCTTCCACACTGGTGGGAGTCGAACCGGAACAAGTTGGTGGTCTCGGCGCTACTGGGCCTGCCGATCCTCGCCCTCTATGCGGTCCGCCGGCCCGGAGCCCTTCTGTCCATGGCCGAGGAGTACGTTTCGTTCATCGTCCTCCTCGCCGGGCTCTTCGTGATCTCGGGCGGCATCGTGCTCCGAGGGGACCTCGAGGCGACGCCGATCACGAATACGGGATTCCTCGCACTCGGGTCGGTGCTGGCCTCGTTCATCGGCACCACCGGGGCCTCGATGCTCCTGATCCGGCCGTTGCTGCAAACCAACGGCGAGCGCACGCACGTCCGCCACACGATCGTGTTCTTCATCTTTCTCGTGTCCAACATCGGCGGGATGCTGACACCGCTCGGCGACCCGCCGCTCTTCCTCGGCTACCTGCAGGGCGTGCCCTTCACGTGGACCTTCCGGCTCTGGCCGCACTGGGCGCTCCAGGTGGCCGCGCTGCTGGCGCTGTATTTCGTCTGGGATACACGGCAATACGCGCGCGAGCCGATCGCGGCGCTGCGCCGCGATCGCTCGCAGATCGAGCCGTTGCGCCTGCGAGGCGCGCTCAACATCGTCTGGCTCGGTCTCGTCGTCCTCGCCGTGGCGTTTCTGCACGAGCCCTGGCGCGAGGCCCTGATCGTAGCTGTGTCGGCCGTCTCGCTCTGGCAAACGCCGCGCGCGTTCCGGCGCGCCAACGGCTTCACCGCGTATCCCATCGTGGAAGTCGCGGTGCTGTTCGCCGGGATCTTCCTCACGATGATCCCGGCGCTCGAGCTCCTGCGACTGCGCGGCGGAGAGCTCGGGGTCCGCGCGCCCTGGCACTTCTTCTGGGCGTCCGGAATCCTCTCGTCGTTTCTCGACAATGCGCCGACCTATCTGACGTTTCTGGCGCTCGGGCAGGGGCTCGGTCTGGCGCGCGAGGTCGTGGACGTTCCGCATGCGGTCCTGGCGGCGATCAGCGTAGGGGCGGTATCGATGGGGGCCAACAGTTACATCGGCAATGCGCCGAACTTCATGGTGAAGTCGATCGCCGAGGAGCAGGGCATCAAGATGCCGAGCTTCTTCGGCTACATGATGTACAGCGGCGCGATCTTGCTGCCGCTGTTCGCGATCGTCACGCTCGTGTTTTTTTCATGATTGGCCCCCACCGGTTCGAGCGTGCGGACGAGACAGGACGGCCTAGCTGAGGAGGGCCAGAACTTTCTCGACGGCTTCGGCGACGGCCGCGTCGACGGCCGGCAGCTCGTCCCGCTCGAACGACGTGAGCACATGGTCGGGGACATCGCCTTTCTGGTCGGGACGTCCGATGCCTACCTTGACGCGCTTGATCTCCTGCGTGCCGAGCGCGTCGATCACGGATCGCACGCCGTTGTGCCCGCCGTGGCTGCCCTTCATGCGCAGCCGCACGGTCCCCAGAGGCAGGTCGATGTCGTCGTAGACGAGGATCAGGTCGGCCGGACCGGCCTCCGCGCGGCGTAGCGCCTTCGCGACGACCGGTCCGCTCTCGTTCATGAACGCAAGAGGCTTGACGAGGCGAACCTCTTCGCCTCGCCAGCGACCGCGAGCGACGATCGTCGCCCCGTCGCGCCGCCAGGACCCGCGAACAGTCTTGGCGAGGACGTCGAGAACGCGCTGGCCCACGTTGTGCCGGGTGTCCTGATACTCCGGACCCGGGTTGCCCAGTCCCACGACCACTCGGCCGGAGCCCCGGCCCTCGGCGTGGGCCACGCGGTTCTCGCTCCGTTACTTGTCCGACTTCTCGGACTTCTCCGCACGCGCGGGCCGCGCCGGCTTCTTGCCCTCGTCGGCGGCCGCTTCCTCTTCCTTCGGCTTGCGCTCGGTGAGGACTTCCGGCTCGGTGACCGCCGCCGCTGTCGGCGCCGCCGCCGCCACCACTTCCTCCGCCATCGGCGGAGCCACGGTCGCGACCGCCTGCCCCGGATCGTTCACGATCCGCACGCCTTCGGGCGCGCGGAGCTCGGCCACCGTGAGCACGTCGCCGATCATGAGCGCGCTGACGTCGGCGTCGATCCGATCGGGGATCGCGGTCGGCAGGCACGACACCGTCAGCTCGTGCAGCACGAGGTTCAAGATACCTTTCTGCTCTTTCACGCCCGCAGCCTCGCCGGTGGCGCGCACCGCCACCTGCACGGTGATCGCGCGGTCCGCAGCCACCTCCTGCAGGTCGACGTGCAGGAGCAGCTCGGTCACCGGATCGAACTGCAGATCGCGGATGATCGCCATCCGCGTGCCGTTGCCGTTCTCGCCGTCGAACCGGAGGGTGAGCAGCTGGGTCGTGCCCTCGTGGCCGTGGATCATCCGGAGCACCGCTTTGGGGTCCACCGTGACCGACTCGGCCTTCTTTCCGTCGTAGAGGACCCCGGGAACGGCGCCCTCGCGACGGAGGCGCTTGGCGAACCCCTTGCCGCTCCCGTCGCGCCGCTTGATCGTCAGCTCTTGCATCGCCATGACTGAAGCTCCTTGAAAAGTCGAGTTACGCGAACAATGTCGAGACGGATTCCTCGTCGTGGATGCGTCGGATCGCCTCGCCCAGGAGCGGCGCGACCGTGAGCACCGTGATGCGCGCGGCGGCGCGCTTGGTGTCGCTCAGAGGAATCGAGTTCGTGACGACGACCTCTTCGATCGGGGAGGCGGCGATGCGATCGATCGCCGGCCCGGAGAGGACCGCGTGAACGCCGCAGGCCAGGATGCGTCGCGCGCCCTCACGCTCCAGGGCCGTCACGGCCTGTGTCAGGGTGCCGGCGGTGTCGACGATGTCGTCGATGACGACGGCGTCGCGGCCCTTGACGTCGCCGATGAGATGCATGGCGACCGCCGAGTTCGGTCCCTCGCGGCGCTTGTCGATGATGGCCAGGCCGGCATCGAACCGCTTGGCCATCGCGCGCGCCCGTTCCACGCCGCCCGCGTCGGGGGCGACGATCACCGGATCCCGCAGATCTTTCTTGCGCAGGTAGTCGATCATCACGACGGGGCCGGCGAAGAGGTGATCGACCGGAACGCTGAAGAATCCCTGGATCTGGCCGGCGTGCAGGTCGAGCGCCAGCACCCGGTGGATCCCCGCCGCCTCGAGCAGGTCGGCGACGAGCCGCGCCGAGATCGGCACCCGCGATTGCACCTTCCGGTCCTGGCGCGCGTAGCCGTAGTAGGGCAGCACCGCGGTGATCCGACGAGCCGACGCGCGCTTCATCGCGTCGACCATGATCAGGAGCTCCATGAGCGAGTCGTTCACCGGCGGGCACGTCGGCTGGATGACGAACACGTCGGCGCCGCGCACGTTCTCGTCGACCTGGACGTAGACCTCGCCGTCCGAGAACCGCGTCACCTCGGCGTCGGCCATCGGGACGTGGAGGTATTGCGCGATCTCCTCGGCGAGCGGGCGGTTCGCGTTGCCGGTCAGGAGTTTCAGCTCATACGCCATCGGTGCCTCGTCCTAGCGTGTGGTTGGGGCGGGAGGATTCGAACCTCCGAATACGGGATCCAAAGTCCCGCGCCTTAGCCGCTTGGCCACGCCCCAGCGTGTTCGCTTCACTCTTTGTCGGCGCACTACCATGGGCCTCAGCGCATGCGGATCGCGGGGCCGCGCAGTGCCCGGACCGCCCAGCATCCCCAGCGCGCGCGCGCGACTCGCGAGCGGATCTGCCGCGCGTGATCGTACGAGCGCGCAACGCCGAACACTGTGAGCCCACTCCCCGACATCGCCGCCCCCAGCGCCCCCGCGGCCAGGAGCGCTGCCTCCATCTGCTCCACCTCACGGTACCGCGCGCTCGCGACGCGTTCCAGCGTGTTGCCGAGGGCGGCCGCCACGCGGCCTGGTTGCCGGCTCTTGAGCGCCGCCGCCATCCTCCGCGCTCGGGCGCCGTTAGAATACATCGCGGCCGCGACCCCTTCGTAGATCTCCGCCGTGCTCGCGGCCACGCGCGGATTCACGAGCACGAGCGACAACGCCGAGCAGGCCAGCGGCTCGAGGTGCTCGCCGCGTCCCGTCGCCAGCGCGGCGCCGCCGTGCAGGAAGAACGGGACGTCCATTCCGAGCTTCACCGCCGCGTCGGCGAGTCGCGCCCTCGACCACCCGAGCCTCCAGAGCCGATTCAAGCCCACGAGCACTGCCGCGGCGTCGGTCGATCCGCCACCGAGGCCCGCCGCCACGGGGATCCGCTTGTCCAGCGTGATCCGCGCCCCGCGACTCACCCCCGCCATCTCGCAGAGAGTCACCGCGGCCCTGAGCGCCAGGTTGGTCCCGTCTGCCGGAACGTCGGAAGCGGTGGTCCGGAGCTCCAGGACGTCCGCGTCCTCGAGCACCAGCCGGTCGGACAAATCCACGGCCTGCATGACCGTGGCGATTTCATGGTACCCGTCGTCCCGTCGTCCAAGCACCTCGAGCGCGAGGTTGATCTTGCACGCCGCGCTGAGCACGAGGCGACGGGGCTTCCCCGCCCGCTTCGACAAGACACCGAACCATAGCACGGGCCGGGGGGCCTTTCAACGGATGGGCTGTGTTTTCGCCCCTTTCGGGATCGTCAACGTGAAGCGCTCGGGGTCGATTCCCTCGCCCTCGACGAGGTTCTGGTAGGTGATCGAGCCCGTGATGTACGACATCGCCGCGTCGAGGTCGAGTCCGGCCAGCGTCCCGGAGCCGTCGCGCCGGTATTTGATCAATGCGTTGAACCGACTCCCGAAGATCTGCCGCTGCTGGATCAGGCCCGTCCCGAGATCGAGCCACACCCGCTGGCGTCCGCCGGCTCCGTTCACCAGATTCAGGGACGGTCCCGCAGCGTCAGGGGCGACCAGCTCCGCGCTCCGGAGGTCGCGCGGCCCTGCCATGCGCCCGACCAGGACCGACACCAGATCGTCCGGGTCCAGGGGCAGGCCCAGGACCTTCGAGATCGTCTCGGCGTCGGCCGGCCCGACGTGGGCCTCATTTTGTATCGCATCATAGGCCGTCACCTGGCCCTCGTGGACGGTCACGACCATGAGCGGCGGGCCGAACGGTGAGAGCGCCTCGAAGCGGACCGAGCTCGGGGCGCGCACGAGCAGGACCCCTCGAAGACGCTGGCGCTCTCCGCCTTTTCTCAGCGCGACGTCGGCGAGGGCGCGCATGTCGGTGAACTCGGCGTAGCGCTCGGCGAGCAGGGCGAGGGTGCGGCGGGCGTCGTCCCCTAGCGGCCCTCGAGGCGGCGCAGTCGCGCAGGCGGCGACCAGCGCCAGCTGCACGAAGAGGAGGAGACTACTGAGAGGCCTTCGGGCCACCCTTGACCCGGCGCTGGCGATCCTTGAGGTCATCGACCTTCTTCTTGACCCCGTCGGCGGCCGGATCGAGCTGTAGAGCCTTTTCCCATGCGGCCAAGGCGTCCTCGTCGAGACCGTTCTTGACCAGGGCGTCGCCAAGGTGCTCGTAGATCACGGGATCCGGCTCCTTGGTCTTCATGACCGCGCGCTTGAGCTCCTTCAACGCCTCCGGATACTTTCCCTGCTGGTAATACGCCCAGCCGAGACTGTCGATGAAGTAGCCGTTCTCGGGCTCGAGATCGAGCGCCTTGCCGATGAGCTGGATCGCCTCGTCGAGATTCTGGCCGCGCTCGGCGTACATGTAGCCGACGTAGTTGTAGGCCTCGGCGTTCTTGGGATCGAGCGAGATCACGCGCCGGAAGGAGGTGACCGCGTCGTCGAACCGGGATTGCTTCTCGTAGACGACCCCGAGCTGAAAGTGCAGATCCTTCTGCTTGTCGTCGAGCCCCAGACCCTCCTGGAGCGTCTGCGCCGCCCGGTCGTATTCCTTGGCCCGGTAGTAGGCCGTTCCGAGATACAGGAAGAGCTCGGGACGCTTGGGCTCCATGTTGACCGCTTCACGCAGGGTCGAGATCGCCTCGTCGTAGCGCTTGGCCCGGCCGTACAGGAATCCGAGCTGGACCCGCGCGTCGATGGACCGCGGATCGGCTCGCAGGATGCGCTCGAGCTCGGACTTGGCCTCGGCGTCTCGCCCCGCATCCATATACGTGGTGGCGAGGAAGTAGCGAGCGCGGAGATCCGCCGGGGTGAGCGCCACGACGCGTCGAAACGCCTCGATGGCCTTGTCCCACATCTTCTGCTCGTAGTACACGGCGCCGAGCTTCATCCACGCGCGCGGGTTCTGGGGGGTGGCTTCGGCGACCCCTTCGAGCTCGGTCTGGGCCTCGGGCAGGCGTCCGAGACGGATCAGGAGGTCGGCCAGCTTGTCCGCAAACGCCGGGTTGTCCGGGTTGGCCTTGACCGCGCGCCGGTAGACCTCGATTGCCTCTTCACTCTTGTGGAGCGCCTCGCCGTAAACCGCCCCGAGTGCGCTCCAGGCGCCGTCGTGATCCGGATCGATCTCGACCGCGGCGGTGAGGCGCGCGATCGCTTCGTCCCAGGACTCGGTCTCGATCGCGAGCCGGCCGAGGAGGAACTGAGCCTGGGCCAGGCGCGGCTGCTGCTCGACCAGACGGAGGAGCACGGCTCGGGCCTTGTCGTACGCTTTTTGCTCGACGTAGATGCGCGCCAAGGTGAGATATGGCTCCTCGGCGTTCGGGTTCAGCTGGATGGAGTGCTCGAGCTCGGCTTCGGCTTCGGGAATCTTTCGCTGCGTCCTCAGAAGCTCGGCCAGGGTCATGTGCGTCGAGACCTGGTCCGGAGCCAGCTCGACGGCCCGGCGCGCCGCGCCCACGGCTTCGTCCAGGCTGTCGGCTCGCATGAGCAGCTGGGCCAGCTGTGTCCAGAGGGCCGCCGAGCTCGGATCACGCTTGATGGCGGTCCTCATGAACGGGACCGCATCCTTGAATCGACCGGCCTGCACGTACATCTGCGCGACGGTGTAGGAGTAGTACGCGTCGGCGCGCGGGTCGGTGGCCGCGGCGCGGATGGGGATCTCGTCGTCGCTGGCCACGGTGGGGCCACCCATGGAGGCGCAACCCATCAGCGCGATCGCCATCGTGAGCACGCTCAGTCCCGGCCACGCCTTCGTCAGCAGCCGGCGCGCCGCGGCGGCGACGCCGGCGTCCGGGATGGCGGCCGTCGCCTCGTCGATCTCGCGCAGCGCCCGGTGGTCGAGCGCCGGCGCCGCCTGCGTCCGGCCGGCGCGGGCCGCCGCATCGGCGTCGATCGTCCCCGCGATGAAACGGAGCGAGCGAACGGCGTCGAAGCGCTCCCGCAGGCGGCGAGTCAGCTCTTCGCTGCGGAGGGTCAGCTCGTGGAGCCAGGGCGAGTTGTCGACGGCCACCGTGAGACATCCGTCGGCAAAGCTCCGGGCCTGGGCCCGCCGCGCGGCGTCGGCCCCGACGACTTGAGGCCACGCCCGGCGAATGCGGTGCTCGAGCAGCCGATCTCTCAAGTCAGGAACCGCGGTGAGCAACAGATCAGCGACGGCGCGCGGCGGTCGACTGTCCATGCTTTCGTATCATACATCCTCCTTGCAGGGCGCCGCGAGAGCGGTTGAGAACCCTGATATAGTGGCGTCAATCATGGCAAAACCGAGGCGTGGCGACGTTCTCGATTTGACGATCGACGACCTCGCCTTCGGAGGCGAGGGGGTCGGGAGGGTCCAGGGCTACGTCCTCTTCGTGCGCGGCGCCGTGCCGGGCGATCGCGTGCGGGCAAAAGTGATCGAGGCGCGCTCGCGGTTCGGGCGCGCGGTGATCGAGTCCCTCGACACCCCGTCGGCGGATCGCGTGGAGGCCCCCTGCGCATACTTCGGCCGCTGCGGCGGCTGCCGCCTGCAGCACCTCTCGTATACCGCGCAGCTCGGCTTCAAGGAAAAGCAGGTGCGCGATTGCCTCGAGCGCATCGGCGGGCTCGGCGAGTTCGAGCTGCGGCCCATCCTGGCCGCGCCGGATCCGTACGGGTACCGGAACAAGATGGAATTCACGATCGTGCACGGCGCCGACGCGCCGGAGATCGGGCTGCATCAGGCCGATCGCTACGACGTGGTCCTGGACATCGAGCGGTGCCATCTGCAGTCGGACACGATGAACACGCTGCTCGGTGAGCTGAGGGCGCAAGCGCGCGCGCGGCGGCTCTCCGTCTACGACCAGGACTCGGGCACAGGACTCCTTCGCTTCGCGACCGTGCGTGAGGGTCGTCGGACCGGCGAGGCGATGGTGAACATCGTCGCGGCCGCGCCCGATGTCGAAACACTCGCTCCCGTCGCCGCCGACTTGCGCGCCCGCGTTCCCGCGCTGGCCAGCGTGGTGCTGAACGTGAACGCGAAGAAGGCCTCGGTCGCAGTGGGAACCGAGGAGCATCTCCTGCTCGGGCGCGATCACATCCGCGAATCACTGGGCGGGCTCACGTTTCAGGTCTCGGCGAGCTCGTTCTTCCAGACCAACACCGTGCAGGCCGAGCGGCTGTTCGCGGTCGTCGAGGCCGCGTGCGAGCTCGGCGGTACCGAGACGGTCATGGATCTCTACTCCGGGACCGGCGCGATCAGCCTCTTGCTGGCGCGCAAGAGCCGCTGGGTCTACGGCATCGAGGTCGCCTCGGCCGCGGTGGCCGACGCCGTGCGGAACGCGCGTGAGAACGGGATCGAGAACTGCACGTTCCTGCCGGGGGAGGTGCGTCACGTCCTGCCGACGTTGATGCGCGACGGGATCCGTGCCGACGTCGTCGTCGCCGATCCACCGCGCGCCGGGTTCCATCCCAAGGCGCTCAACGCGCTGGCGACGCTCGGCCCGGCGCGGATCGTGTACGTGTCGTGCAACCCAACTACGCTTGCGCGCGACGTCGGCGACCTGGTCCGTCAGGGCTATCGACTCGAGTGGGTCGAGCCGGTCGACATGTTCCCGCAGACGCCGCACATCGAGGCTGTTGCCCGTCTTCGTCGGGCGTCATGACGATCTTCCTGGCCCGCCGTCTGGCCCAGTCGCTGCTGGTCCTGCTCGGGGTCTCCTTCATCGTCTTCTTCATCCTGTATCTCACCGGCGATCCGGCGCTGGTGCTGCTGCCGCCCGATTCGTCCGAGGAGGACGTGCAGAAGTTCCGGCAGGCGATGGGCTTCAACGATCCGTTCATCGTTCAGTACGGCCGATTCCTGGTCGGCGCGCTCCACGGGAATTTCGGTCAGTCGGTGCGCCACGGGGAGCCCGCGTTCAACCTGGTCGTCGAGCGCATGCCGGCCACCTTCGAGCTCTCGGGAGCCGCGCTGCTGGTCGCGCTCTGTCTGGCGATCCCGGCCGGGATCGTCTCGGCGGTGCGGCGCAACACCGTGCTCGACTACATCTCGACGGTCGTCGCGCTCCTGGGGCAATCGATGCCGACCTTCTGGCTGGGGATCATGCTGATCCTGGTGTTCTCGGTGCAGTTCAATCTCCTGCCCTCCTCGGGCCGCGGAAACCTCGAGCACCTGATCCTGCCGGCGATCACGCTCGGACTCTTCACGACCGCCCGCATCACCCGGCTCACGCGCTCGGGGATGCTCGAGGTGCTGAGCCAGGACTACATCCGAACGGCGCGCGCCAAGGGTGTGAGCGGCCCGCCCGTCGTATGGAAGCACGCGCTCAAGAACGCCGCGATCCCGATCGTGACCATCGTCGGCATCGAGCTCGGTACCTTGCTCGGAGGCTCGGTCATCACCGAGACGATCTTCGCGTGGCCGGGCGTCGGCCGCCTGTCCGTCCAGGCCATCTACAATCGCGACTACCCGGTGGTGCAGGCGGCGGTCTTCCTGCTCTCGACGACGTTCGTGCTCGTCAATCTGTTCGTGGACGTCCTCTATACCTACCTCGATCCGCGGATCCGGCTCAGGTGAGTGTTCCGATCAGCGCTCGCACGATGGACCTGGCCAGCGCGCGCAGCCCGGCTCGGCGTGAATGGATCGTGTTCGCCCGGCGCCTGGCGCGTCGGCGGACCGCGCTCTTCGGGCTCGTGGTCGTGATGATGGTGATCGTCTCGGCGCTCGCCGCGCCGTGGCTCTCCGCGTACGATCCGGTCGAGCAGGACATCACGAACCGATTGCGACCGCCCGGGGCGCTCGACGCGGCCGGACGCGCGCACGTTCTGGGCACCGACCACCTCGGCCGCGACATCCTGGTGCGCATGATCTTCGGCGCCCGGCCCGCGCTGCTGGTGGGCTTCGCGGCCGTCGCGATCTCCGGCGTGCTCGGGATGGCCGTGGGGTTGATCTCCGGCTACTTCGGTGGGCGAATCGACGACGTGTTCATGCGCCTCGCCGACATCCAGCTGGCCTTCCCGTTCATCCTGCTCGCGATCGCCGTCATCGGCGTCCTGGGCCCGAGCTTGCCGGTCATCATCGTGGTCATCGGCGTCTCGAGCTGGGTCGTGTACGCCCGCGTCGTGCGCGGCGCCGTCCTGTCGTTGCGCGAGCGCGAGTTCGTCCAGGCCGCCCACGCGCTCGGAAGCCGCGACGGCCGCATCCTGGTGCGCCACATTCTTCCGAACGCGTTCACGCCGTGGCTCGTCGTTGCGACACTCGACATGGCGCGCGTGATCGTGATCGAGTCGGCGCTGTCGTTCCTCGGGCTCGGCGTCCAGCCGCCGACGCCGACGTGGGGTGGCATGCTCGCCGACGGCCGCGTCTACATCTCGACTGCGTGGTGGCTCGCGACGTTTCCCGGGCTGGCGATCCTGATCACGGTGCTCGGCATCAATCTGTTCGGCGACGGGTTGCGCGACACTCTCGATCCTCGTCTCAAGCTCTAGGTCGCACTCGGTCGGTCGCGGTCGGCCGTGCGGGGGCGGCGGGCCGGGGTAGGGGTCGCGCGACCACGCGGCACGCGTGCGCTGCCCCTTTGCGGCTGGGCTCCATCCCGGCGCACCGCTTCCGACGCCGCATTACGGGAACGGGTCGCGTCGACCCCTACCCCGACCCGCCGCCCCCACACGGCCGGCCGCAGCAGATCGTTTCAGTCAGGCTTAAGGCGAGGATCGGGCCGCGCATGCTTAGGTCGCGCCTGCATAGAGCTCGCGTACCTGGAGCGGGCGTAGATACGGCGGGCGAGGAGGAGGAGGGCGGCGAGGGGGGCGGTGAGCCAAAGGGCGCCGGAGGGGATGCCGACGATGGCGTTGAGAATCAGGAACCCGGTGCCGCCGACGAATCCTGTCCAGAGCAGTAAGGTCGTCGCTCTGTCGATTGCGGTGCGCCAGCCTAGGCCCGCCACGGAGACGGCGAGCAGCGCGCCGATGGCGTCGGTCGCGACGTCCATGGCGCTTGCGGTTCGCGTGGGGACGAGAGACTGCCTGAGCTCGTCGAGGACCGCCCAGGCCAGGCTGATCGCAAACGCCATCGCGGCGGCGGTGCGAGGGCTCGCGTGTCGGCCGCGTGTGAAGGCTCGGTACCAGAGCGCCGCCAGGATCGCGTATTCCGTGACATGTCCGCCCTTGCGCGCGAGACCGTGCAGGGCGTCGAGCTGGGTCGGCGTCGCCCACGGGGCCAACATCCGGAACAAGGGCAGGAGCCAGTGCCCGGTGTGGTCCGCGCTGCCCACGTCGGATGAGAGCCCGATGATCACGGCCATCCACAGGGCCGGCGGCAGCCAGTACTTGAGGGGCACGGCGCCATGATACAAACACGGCCGGGCGCACACGCCGTGCTACAGTTGCCGCGATGCTCGGCGGGATCCTCGACGATCTGCTGACCTCTCCGTCGACGGGGCCGTGCATTACGGCGACGCGTCACTTCCCCGCGCAGCCCCCCGTCCTGGTTCCGTTTCCCGCTTCGCTCGACCCGCGGATCGGCGACGCGCTGCGCGCGCGCGGCATCGACGAGCTCTATTCGCATCAGGGACACGCGTGGGATCTGATCGCGAAGGAGCAGCACGTGGTCGTCGTCACGCCGACCGCTTCAGGGAAGACGCTCTGCTACAACCTGCCCGCGCTCCAGGCGCTCGTGCATCAGCCGGACGCGCGGATCCTCTATCTGTTTCCCACCAAGGCGCTCGCCCAGGATCAGCTGGCCGAGCTGGAAGAGCTCGCGCGGCAGCTGCCCGAGATGCGGATGTTCACCTACGACGGCGACACGCCCCAGGACGCGCGGCGCGCGGTACGGGCGCGCGCGAACCTCGTGCTCACGAACCCCGACATGCTCCACTCGGGGATCCTGCCGCACCACACGAAGTGGGCGTCGCTCTTCCAGAACCTCCGGTACGTCGTGATCGACGAGCTGCACGCGTACCGCGGCGTCTTCGGCTCGCACCTGGCCAACGTGCTGCGGCGCCTGCGTCGGATCTGCCGACACTACGGCTCGGCGCCGCAGTTCATCATGGCCTCCGCGACGATCGCGAATCCGGGTGAGCTGGCGAGCCGACTGATCGGCGAGCCGGTCGAGGAGATCACCGAGAGCGGGGCACCGACGGGCGACAAGGTGTTCGTCTGCTACAACCCGCCCGTCGTCAACCGCGAGCTCGGGATCCGGGCGCCGTATCTCGGCGAAGCGGCCAGGTTCGCGATCCGATTCCTCAAGGAGAAGATCGCGACGATCGTGTTCGCTCAGAGCCGCCTGGCCACCGAGGTGTTGTTGACGTCGATCAAGAGCGGCGTCGCCGACAAGACGGGTGACAGCGGCATCGTGCGCGGGTATCGCGGCGGCTATCTGCCGACGCGCCGCCGGGCGGTGGAGAAAGGGTTGCGCGAGGGCGAGGTGCTCGGCGTCGTCTCGACGAACGCGCTCGAGCTCGGCGTGGACATCGGCCACCTCGACGTCGCGGTGCTCGCCGGCTATCCGGGCGGGATCGCGTCGCTCTGGCAACAGGCCGGACGCGCCGGCCGGCGAAGCGGGCGCTCGGTGGCCCTCATGGTGGCGACGAGCGCGCCGCTCGACCAGTTCATGGTCACGCACCCGGAGTATCTCTTCGGGACGCCGCCCGAGCACGCGCGCGTGAATCCGAACAACCCGTTCATCCTCGTGAACCACCTCAAGTGCGCCGCGTTCGAGCTGCCCATCGCCGAGGACGAGCGGTTCGGCGAGCTCGACGTGCGGCGGCTCCTGGCGGCGCTCGACGACGAGGGCGTCCTGCATCACGCCGGGCGCCACTGGCACTGGGCGTCCGAGACCTACCCGGCCGATCACATCTCGCTCCGCACCGTCACGACCGACAACTTCCTCGTGATCGACACCACGGCGAGGGACGAGAAGCAGACGAAGCGGCGCCAGATCATCGCCGAGGTCGACTGGGGTAGCGCGTTCGCGACGATCTATCCCAAGGCGATCTACCTCGTGGAGAGCGAGCCCTACGAGGTCCAGGAGCTCCACTTCCGCGAGGACGAGGAGAAGGTGGCCTACGTCAAGCGCGTCGCCGTCGATTACTTCACCGACGCGATCAGCGCCAGGGGCGTCTGGATTCTCCAGCGCCTGGCCGAGGGCCCGCCGGCCCCCTATCTCGCCGAGCAGGGCGAGGTGCTGGTGGCCGAGAAGGTCGTCGGGTTCAAGAAGATCAAGATGGGGACGCTCGAGAACGTCGGCTCCGGAGAAGTCGAGCTACCCCAGCAGGAGATGCAGACGACGGCCGCGTGGCTCACCGTCGCGCCCGAGACCCTCGCGCGCGTGAGTTCATCGCGAGAAGAGCTGATCGACGGGCTGCGCGCGGTGACGTACCTCTTGCATCATCTGGCGCCGATCTTCCTGCTCTGCGACATCCGTGACCTCGGCTCGTGGCTCGGCGACACGACGCCGGCGACGAGCGGCGCCGTGGCGACGCGAGAGTCCACCAAGCGGCGCCTGATGGATGCCGCGCAGTTCAATCCGACCATCTATCTCTATGACTCCCACGCCGGCGGGATCGGGCTCGCCGAGCACGTGTTCGAGATCCTGCCCGACCTCCTCCGCCGCGGGCTCGAGACGCTCGAGGCATGCGCCTGCCGGGACGGCTGTCCCTCGTGCGTGGGACCGGTGAACGAAGTGGGCCGCAGAGCCAAGAGCACGGCGCAGGCGCTCCTGCGCGCGCTGACCGACTGAGGTTGCGTGGCCGCGCACTCGCTCGACGATCTCCGGCGTGTCATCCGGCGCATCGAGACGCGCCGCCCCAAGCGCCCGGCCGCGCAACCCATCGAAGAAGTGCTGGGCGGCGAGCTCGTGGACACCGGCGAGGGGCAGCTCCTGGTGGTCCGCCGTGAATTTCCGCTCTCGCACCGGCACGGGCGTCAGCCGCTCGGGGCCGTGCTCGAGGCGCCCCTCGATCTCTTGAGCGCGGTGGCGCGGGCCGAGCACCCCGTCGAGGACGCGCGGCGGCTGCTGTTTCTCGACGCCGAGACGACCGGGCTCGCCGGCGGTACCGGTACGTACGCCTTCCTGATCGGCGCCGCGTGGCTCGAGGACGACCGCCTCGTGTTGACCCAGCACTTCATGCGCGACTTCGACGAAGAGCCGGCGCTGCTGGCGGCGCTGCGCCCGCTCCTCGAGAGGGCGAGCGGCCTGGTGACCTTCAACGGGGCGAGCTTCGACCTGCCGCTGCTCGAGACGCGCTTCATCATGACGCGCCGGCGCTGGCCGGCGGCCTTGCCGCACCTCGATCTCCTGCGTCCGGCTCGGCGCGTATGGAACTCGTACCTGGCCGATTGCCGTCTGGCCACCCTCGAGCGCGAAGTCGTCGGCGTCGTTCGAGAAGACGACATCGCCGGCGGTTTGATCCCGGCGCTCTACTTCGACTTCCTGCGCTCGCGGAGGGCCGCGCCACTCGGCCGCGTGCTTGCCCACAACCGGGACGACATCCTGACCCTGGTCGGGCTTCTCGGCTGGTTTGGGAAAGCGTTGACCTCCCGCGAGGAGCTCACGGCCGGCGAGCTCGGCGGGCTCGGACGGCTCTGGGAGCCGATCGACGTCGACCGCGCGCTCGAGTGCTATCGCGCCGCGCTCGCGGCCGGCCTCTCCGGCGCCCCCGCGCAGGTGGTACGCCTGCATCTCGCGAGGTGGGAGAAACGCTTTGCTCGCTGGGATGCCGCGTGCCTCTTGTGGGAGGAGGCCGCGCGCGATGCCGGGTTCGACCCGCGCCCGTGGGAGGAGCTGGCCAAATTCCACGAGCACCGTCGTCGTGACTTCGTTCGGGCCCGCACGGTCGTCGAGGACGCGCTGGGCCTCGCCGAGGCCGCCGGGGCGTCCGTCCGGACGGTCGACGCCTTCACGCATCGCCTCGGACGTCTCGAGCGCCGCCTCACCGTCGCCGCCGCTCGGCCGGCCGAAGACGGTGGATGAGCCGAACAGCCACTAGCGCTCGCCCCGCGTGAGCCGCGCCGGGCGGGCGCGACTGCGCGCCTTCACGCTCGCCGAGCGTCCCGACCTCGAGACCGGCGTGCATCGCCTGATCGCCTCCCTCTGGCCACCCGAGATGGAGTACATCCATCACGACCCAGTCTGCGGGCACCACTGGGGCGCGCTCTACCGAGAGTTCGCTGAGTTCCAGCCTGTGCTGTGCCGCGGCCGAGGCACCGTGGTCGCGGCTGGCTTCACGATTCCGCTCGAGTGGAGCGGTCGGCCGCAGGATCTCCCCTCGGGCGTGGACGGCGCCCTCGAGCGCGGTTCTCGTGGGCGGGCGCGGAGTCGGCCGCCCACGACCTTGTCCGCTCTCCTGGCGGCCGTCGCGCCCGGCCAGCAGCAGCGCGGTCTCAGCGCGCACGTGATCCGCGCGATGAGATCGATCGCCGCACGGCACGGCCTGCGCGAGCTGATCGCGCCGGTGCGCCCCACGCTCAAGCATCGGTATCCGTTGACCTCGATGCGTCGGTACGTCCGATGGAAGCGTGCCGACGGCGCGCCGTTCGATCCCTGGCTCCGCCTTCACTGGCGCCTTGGCGCCAAGCTCCTGCGCGTGGCGCCACGCTCGATGGTGGTCACCGGCACCGTCGCGGAGTGGGAAGCGTGGACGACGATGAAGTTCCCGGAGAGCGGGTGGTATACGGTCCCGGGCGGGCTGGCGCCGGTGAGGATCGACCGCCGCAGGAACGTCGGGCGCTACATCGAGCCGAACGTCTGGATGCGGCACCCCGTCAAGACGCGGGATACGTGATGACGAGGAGGACCTGGGCCCGCGGGCGTACGCGGAGCCCTAACGGAAACGTGGTGGACGACGGCTGCGACGAATGCACCCGATGGCCTGAGGCCAGACCGAGGCAGTAGACGGGATCATCACCCGCATCCGTCACGGCACCGGCGTCAGCGCCGGTTTGCCGTCGAGGACGGCCAGGCAATTGCGGACGGCGAGCGACGCCATCGCCAGGCGGGTGTCGAACGAGGCGCTCGCGATGTGCGGCGCCAGCACGACGTTGCTCAGGGGCACGAGGCCCGGATGGATCTTCGGCTCGTCTTCGAAGACGTCGAGCCCCGCGGCGGCGATCCAGCCCTCCTTGAGGGCGCGGACCAGCGCGGCTTCGTCGACGACCGGGCCGCGAGAGGCGTTCACGAGCACCGCCGACTTCTTCATGAGCCTGAGGGTGCGCTCGTTGATGAGATGTCGGGTCTCGGGCAGGAGCGGGGTGTGAAGGCTCACGAAGTCGGCCTCGGCCAAGAGGGGTTCCAGCTCCACCCGGGAGGCGCGCAGCTCGCGCTCGACGCCGACGTCGGCCCGGACGGCGTCTTGATAGAGGACTCGCATGTTGAAGCCGAGCGCCCGGTGGGCGACGGCCCGTCCGATGCGCCCGAAGCCGACGACGCCGAGGGTCTTGCCGTACACGTCGGCGCCCCACAGGAGATGCCACTGCCAGCGCTGCCACTGGCCCGACCGCGCGAAGTGGTCGGCCTCGACAACGCGCCGCGCGGTCGCCATCAGGAGCGCCCACGCGAAGTCGGCGGTGGTCTCGGTGAGGACGTCGGGAGTATTGGTGACGACCACTCCGCGCCTGCGCGCCGCGGCCACGTCGATGTTGTTGTAGCCAACCGCGACGTTCGCGACGACCTTCACCGTGGGCGCCGCCGCGAGCACTTCGTCGTCGATCGTGCTGATGATGTGGCAGATGAGCCCGTCCTTCCCTCGAAGTCGGGCTATCAGCTCGGCCTTGGACAGTTCCGCCGGGGTGTCGTTGTAGTCGACGGTGACCTCTCCAGGGATGATCCTCAGGGCGTCTGCTGGCAAAGCGCTAGAAACTAAAATACTTTTTGCCATCTCTTCTCCCCTCTGGATTTTCCCCCTTGCTGCCGGCCTACTTCGCTCGTATAGTTAGCACTCGATAAAACCGAGTGCTAACAGGCAGCAGGAGCTGGAGGATGGTCACGCCCATCGCCCGCAGAGGCTAGCGCAACATCAACAAAGCACCAAGGAGGCAGAGACACCATGAAGATTCGTCCGCTGCATGACCGCATCCTCGTCGAGCGGCTCGAGGAGCAGGAGGTCCGCCGGGGCGGGATCATCATCCCGGACACGGCCAAGGAGAAGCCGCAAGAGGGCAAGGTGATCGCCGCCGGGACCGGGAAGGTCGGCGACGATGGCAAGAAGATCCCGCTAGACGTGAAGGCCGGGGACAAGATCCTGTTCGGAAAGTATTCAGGCTCCGAAGTCAAGATCGACGACAAGGAATACCTCATCCTGCGCGAGGAAGACGTCCTCGCCATTCTCGAGTAAGGGAGGAACGCGATCTATGCCGAAGCAGCTCAAGTTCGACGAGGAGGCCCGGAGCGCGCTGCTCAGGGGCGTCAACATCATGGCCGAGGCGGTGAAGGCGACCCTGGGTCCCAAGGGCCGCAACGTCGTCATCGACAAGAAGTTCGGCAGCCCGACGATCACCAAGGACGGCGTCACCGTCGCCAAGGAGATCGAGCTGAAGGATCCCTATGAGGACATGGGCGCCCAGATGCTGAAGGAAGTGGCGTCCAAGACCTCCGACATCGCCGGTGACGGCACGACGACCGCGACGGTGCTCGCCCAGGCGATCTTCCGCGAGGGGCTCAAGAACGTGACCGCCGGCGCCAATCCGATGGGTCTCAAGCGGGGCATCGAGGCGGCGGTGGAGGCGGTGACCGACGAGCTGAAGAAGCTCTCCAAGTCGACCAAGGACAAGAAGGAAATCGCCCAGGTGGCGACGATCGCCTCGAACAACGACAAGACGATCGGCAGCCTGATCGCCGAGGCGATGGAGAAGGTCGGCAAGGACGGGGTCATCACGGTCGAGGAGTCGAAGTCGGCCGACACGGTCCTGGACGTGGTGGAGGGCATGCAGTTCGACCGCGGCTATCTCTCGCCTTACTTCGTCACCGACGCCGAGCGCATGGAAGTGGTGCTCGAGGACGCGCTGGTCCTGATCCACGAGAAAAAGATCAGCGTGATGAAGGACATGCTGCCGCTGCTCGAGCAGGTGGCGCGATCCGGCAAGCCGTTCCTGATCATCGCCGAGGACATCGAGGGTGAGGCGCTGGCCACCCTAGTGGTCAACAAGCTGCGCGGCACCCTGCACACCTGCGCCGTGAAGGCGCCGGGCTTCGGCGATCGTCGCAAGGCGATGCTCGAAGACATCGCGACCCTCACGGGCGGCAAGGCGATCACCGAGGATCTCGGCATCAAGCTCGAGAACATCAAGCTCGAGGATCTCGGCCGCGCCAAGAAGGTGGTGGTCGACAAGGACAACACGACCATCGTCGAGGGCGC
>WNGJ01003061.1_pt1 | contig 29675 bp, 27 predicted proteins | sample 5400611 | NCBI WGS metagenome assembly WNGJ01 (sample SAMN13153375, study PRJNA577476) | soil metagenome | isolation source: 40 cm soil or saprolite under Garry oak tree replicate 1 | place: USA:California | collected 2016-06-15
ACGCCCGCCACGATCGCGGCGGCCAGGAGGAGCAGGGCTGCGGCCAGGACGGGCAGGAGGCGCAGCCGGGGCCGGGCGGGTGAGGTCATCAGCGGGTCCTATCAGGCTGGGGCGGGTAGCGGCCGCAGGCGGCGGGCGCCATCGGACTGGGCACGCCCGGCGAGGCGCCCGGCGACCAGGGCGGCCGCGGCGGGCAGCATGTACATCACGGACTCCTCCCCCTGCATCGTAGATGAAACCGTGGTTACAATGGGCTCGTGCCAGATGATCGCGGGAACGCGCCGGGCGGGTGGGTGCTGCTGTCCTACAGGCTGCCCAGGGAGCCGTCCACGCCGCGGATCACGGTGTGGCGCAAGCTGAAGCGGCTCGGCATCGCCCAGATCAGTGACGGCCTGGTCGCGCTGCCGGCCGACGCGCGTACCCGTGAGCAGCTGGAGTGGATCGCCGATGAGGTGATCGAGGCGGGCGGCAGCGCGGCGATCTGGCTGGCCCGGCCCGCAGCGCTGTCCCAGGAACGCGAGCTGGCCGCCGGCATGGCGGCGGCCCGTGCCGGGGAGTACCAGGCGGTCATCGCCCAGGCCACCGAGGCGATGGGCGCGGAGAAGATGGCCAGGAACGCGACGGCCAGGAGGCTGCTCGCCGAGCTGCGGCGGATCGCCCGCCGTGACTACTTCCCGCCGCCCGAACGTGACCGCGCCCTCATCGCGGTCCGGGATCTCGCCAGCAATACGGCCGCCCGGCAGGAGGCCGCCATACAGCACAGGCAGGAGCAGCCATGAAGTGGGCGACCCGCGCATCGATCCACATCGACCGGGCCGCGTGCGCCTGGCTGATCGGCCGCCACATCGACCCCGGCGCCGAGTTCGCGTTCGTCACCGACCCGGCCGAGGTCCCCGCGGGCGCCACCGCGTTCGACATGCGCGGCGCGGACCTGGGTCATCACGGCGGGGACTGCAGCTTCGAGACGATCCTGCGCCGCTACGACCTGACCGACCCGGTGCTGTGGCGGATCGCCGAGATCGTGCACGAGGCCGACCTGGACGACGAGCGCTACGACGCCCCCGAGGCCCGCGGCCTGGACGTCGCCCTGCGCGGCCTGTCGATGGCCTGCGACGACCTGACCATCCTGGCCATCACCGGGCCGCTGTTCGACGGCCTTTATGAGTACTTCCGCCGCGCCGCCCTTCTCGGCCGCGAACCCGCCTGAAATCCCTTACCCCTGACCCGCTCCGGAGCCCTGCACGTGACTGACACCACCGCCACTGGCGCGGCTGATTCCGCGCCCGGTGACAGCGAACCCGCTGAGATCATCCGCGAGACAGCCTCCGGGGCGCCGGCCGGCCAGCCTGGCCTGGGGGCGTTCGTGCGGTACTTCCTGCGCCTGGGCACGCTGGGGTTCGGCGGCCCGATCGCGGTGGTCGGCTACATGCAACGCGACCTGGTCGAGGCCCGCGGCTGGATCTCCAAACAGGACTTCCTCGACGGCGTCGCGCTCGGCCAGACCATGCCCGGCCCGCTCGCCGCCCAGGTCGCCATGTGGGCGGGCTACCTCAAACGCGGCGCGCCCGGCGCCGCCGCCACCGCCCTGGCCTTCATCGCCCCCTCCTTCCTCATGGTCAGCGCCGTGGCCGCGGTGTACGCCCACTACTCCGGGCTGGCCATCGTGGCGTCCCTGTTCTACGGGATCGCCCCGGCCGTCATGGCGATCATCACCATCGCCGCCTACAAGCTCGTCCGGCTCACCGACGGCAAGGACTGGCGGGCCTGGGCGATCAGCGCTGCCGTCTTCACCGTCACCGCCGCCACCGGCCGCGAGCCGATCTACCTCATCGTCGGCGCCGGCCTGCTCCTGATCCTCCTGGACGCCCGCCCCGCCTGGCACCTGCCCCGCCGCAAGCGGTCAGCCGGCACCACCGGCAACAGGAGCACGCGTGCCCTGGGCGTGCTGCCGCTGTCGGCTCCGGCGCTCGGCGCCCTGGCATCCGGCGGTGTGCTGGTCTCGCTCGGGCTGTTCTTCCTCAAGACCGGCGCGCTGGTCTTCGGCTCCGGGCTAGCCATCGTGCCGCTGCTACGCGACGGCGTCGTCACCCAGCACCACTGGCTCACCCAGGCGCAGTTCCTCGACGCTGTCGCTATGGGCCTGATCACCCCGGGGCCGGTCGTCATCACCGCCGCGTTCATCGGCTACCTCGTCGGCGGGCCCGCCGGGGCGCTCATCGCCACCATCGCCATCTTCACCCCGATCTACCTCGGCGTGGTCGTTCCCGGCCGCTGGTTCATCCGGCACCGCGCCAACCCCCAGATCAAGGCGTTCGTCACCGGCGCCACGGCGGCAGCGGGCGGAGCCCTGTGCGGCGCGGTGGTCGTCCTGACTCGCCAGGCCGTCACCGACTGGATCACCGCCGCTATCGCCGTGGTCACCCTGGCCCTGCTGTGGCGGTTCAAGAAGATCCCCGAACCCTACGTCGTGGCCGCCGCCGGGGTACTCGGCATCCTGCTCCACTGACCGATTGAAGAAGGGGACAGCCATCACATTCACAGTTGCCGCAGCGGGCTCGGCCATCACTACATTCAGCGCCGGGCACATCGCGCTGACCGCCGCCGTCACCGGGGTGATCGCGCTCGCCGCCGCCGCGTGGCGGCTGCCTCGCAGCGCCCGCGCCGACATCGCCGCGGTGGCGATCCTGTCCGCCGCCTCGGTGCTGCTGTGGCGGCTGTCGGCGAACATGCCCCAGCTCAACGACGACGGCCTGAACGGCTTTTCCGCCAACGACTGGGCCGCGCCCGTGGTCACCTACCTGTTCCTCAGCCTGTACGCCGACCTGCGGCCGCCGCCCGACCCGCGCCGCTACGCCCAGGCCCGCGCCCTGGCCACGCTGGCATCTCTGGCCGTCAATGTCATCACCATCTGACCCAGGCCAGACAAGCCGGAATCCGGGAGCCGCTCAGGGGGCTGAGCCAGCCGGCATCCCTGGCTGCGGTGATCAACGGTCCTGGAGGCCGGCCCGGTGCCGGCGCGCCGAAGGCCCCGGGCCTGGACGTGCCGGGGGCTGTCGATGATCCGGGATGACCCGGCCATGCTGGCCGCCACCGGGCCGTTGCCCGGCGGGGTGCGTGAGTACCGCCGCCGGGCACTGCTGCCGGGCCGGGACCCCTCATGAGAGCCCGGCTGTCACCGGATGTCCGGCGGATCCTGGGAGCGCAGGCGCTGCGCGCGTTCGCCTACGGGTTCGGGGCGGTGCTGCTGGGGGTCACCTTGCACCAGCGGGGCTATTCCCCGGCGCTGGCAGGCGTGGTGCTGACCGCGGTGGTAGCGGGCACGGTGGTGGCGTCGCTGTGGCTGGCCCGGTACGCCGACCGGGCGGGCCGGCGCCGGTGCTACGTGGCGATGTACCTGCTGCTGGCGGTGGCCGGCGTGGTGTTCGCGGCGGCGGTGCCGCTGTGGGTGCTGCTGCTGGCCAGCCTGACCGGGGCGCTGTCGACCGATGTGGTCGAGTCGGGCCCGTTCACCTCCCTGGAGCAGCCGATGCTCGCCGCCGGCCTGCCCGGGGGCAGGCAGATCGCGGGGTTCGGCCTGTACAACGCGGTCGCGACAGCGTCCGGGTCGCTGGGCGCGCTGGCGGCCGGGCTGCCGGGGCTGCTACGCCACTGGTGGCCGTCCTCCCCGCCCGCCCAGCGCTACTTCCTGCTGTTCGTGCCGGTGGCCCTGGCCGGCGCGCTGGCCGCGGCGCGGCTGTCACCGGCGGTCGAGGCCCCGCATGCGCAGCAGCAGGCCGTGCTCCGGCGCCGTCCGGTGGACCGCTCCCGGCCGGTTGTCTACCGGCTGTGCGGGCTGTTCGCGGTGGACTCGCTCGGCGGCGGGTTCGTCATCCAGGCGTTCGTGGCCTACTGGTTCTCCGCCCGGTTCGGCGCGCCGGCCGGGGTGATCGGCGTGGTGTTCTTCGCCTCGGGCCTGCTGCAGTCCCTGTCGTTCCTGGTCGCGGTCCGGCTGGGCCAGCGGTTCGGGCTGCTGCGCACGATGGTGTTCACCCACCTGCCCTCCAACCTGCTGTTGATGGCGGTGGCGTTCGCTCCCGGGTTCGGCTGGGCCGCCGGGCTGTGGCTGGCCCGGGTGAGCCTGTCCCAGATGGACGTCCCGGCCCGGCAGGCCTACGTGATGGCCCTGGTCGATCCCGGTGAGCAGACCGCCGCCGCCGCCTACACCAACACCGCCCGCTACCTCACCCGCCCGCTCGGCCCGGTGCTGGCCGGGGCCAGCCAGTCCGCCGCGCTGGGCCTGCCGTTCCTGCTCGCCGGGGTCATCAAGTCCGGCTACGACCTCGCGCTGTGGCGCTGGTTCCGTCACGTCCCCGTCCCCGGCGAGCCCGGCCCCGGCACCGCTCACCTGGTACCCGCTGCCACCCATCCCGAGGAGGGTTCATGATCGCCTGCCTGCGTACCGTCGGAGTGCCGCCCGAGGTCCGCGACCGGTACCTGGCCTGGATCAGCGAGGGCCGCGCCGTCCGCGAGGCCCACGGCATCCTCGCCGAGCTCGTCCTGGAGCCCCCGGACGGGAAGGGCGAGACCGTGGTCCTGACCATCTGGCCCAGCCACGAGGTGTTCGACGCGTGGATCGCCACCCCTGACCGGGACCGCCTGACCGCCTCCGGCATCCACCAGGCCGTCAGCTACCAGCCGATCACCCACTACGACGTCGCGGGCGGTTACCTCAACCATCCAGGCCTGGCCGCCGCGCCGGGCCCGCCTGCACCACAGGAGACACCATGAAATGGGTTACCCGCGCCCGGCCCAAGACCGACCGGATCGCCTGCCCCTGGCTGATCACCAAGTTCATCGACGCTGCCGCCGAGATCCTCTACGTCCCCGCCAGCCAGGTCCTCGACATCGCCGCGGACCAGGACGCGGTGAGCTTCGACGCGCCCGGCGCTCGCTATGACCACCGCGACGGCAAGTGCACCTTCGAGGTCCTCATCGAGGACCACGACCTGACCGGCGACCCGGCCCTGATGCGGCTGGCGAAGATCGTCCACGCCGCTGACATCGCCGCCGACCTGGGCACCGACCCCGCCGGGCCCGGGCTGCTGGCCATCGGGCTCGGCGGCCTGGACGTCGAGGACGACGACTACCGGCTGCTGGACCGGGGCCGGTTCGTCTACGACGCGCTCTATGCCTGGTGCCAGCGCCAGGTCCCGGCCCCCGCATGAACGGCACCCTCGGCTACGACGACATCCGCGCCGCCACCGCCCGGCAGGTCGCCCAGCTCATGGCCGCCGCCGCCATCACCGCCCCAAATCCGGTGGCCAGCTGTTCCTCGCCGGAAGCCGGACTTCACGCAAACCGTCATCGCCGACGCCCCCGGCACCCGCAGCGAACTGGCGGCCCGGATGCGGGCCCGCGGGAAGGAACGCCGGGAGCGGATCTGGTTCCGCGACGCCGACGCGGTCGACGCGATCTCGTTCGTCGGGCTGCTGCCCGGCTGGTACCCGCCGAACTACGACTGCGGCGCGTGCGGGTACGCAACCTGCGCCGAGTTCCTGCACTACACCAAGCCGCTGAGACGCCAGTCTGCGCGGAACTGGAGTTCACCGGACCCGTCTGCAACCTGCGGGACATCGACCTCGGCATCGCGGTCGCCTCCGCGGCCAAGGCCGCCGCGATCCACTCCGTCGACTGCCGGTGCCAGACCCGCGTCGCGGTCGCGGCCCGCAAGCTCGGCCTCATCCAGGCCGGCCACTCCGTTGCCCTGTCCCCGTCCATGACCAGTAAAGCCATAGGCTTCGACCGCGCCATGCCCGAAGCCGACTTCGACAACCCGGCCTGCCGCCCACCGGGACGCTCCCGGCCGGCGTACCGGGGATGGAGCGCCACGGCGGCGGGAGAAACCGGCAGGCACCCCGCCAGCCGGTCCGCCCCGCCCGGTCCTGAACGCCGGCCTGCTCATCCGGCAAACCCCCCGGCCAGAGCCGGAGTTCGCGAGGAGGTAACGGATGCGCCGCCGAGGTGCTGCCATCCTGTTCCTGGCTGGTCCGCTACCAGATCAGCGGCCAGCAGCTCACCGACTACTGGTACTACACCCACCGCAGGTGGGAGTTCGACCTGCCGCTCAGCAACCCCGACGCCGCGCGGCTCTACCAGCTCCCGTTCGCAAAATACGCCGCCCAAATCGGCTGCCAGGACCACTAAGACCAGGCACGGTGGCCGCACCCCCGGCCAACCGATGAGACCGGCAGGCCGCCGTATTCGCGTGAGACGTATTCGGTGTGCTGTAGGCCTACTTGACCGAGCCAGCGGTGAGGCCGCCTACCACGCGGCCCTCGATGAGGGCGAACAGGATGAACACCGGGATGGTGGCCACGACCGAGGCACCAAACATGTGCTGCCAGTCCACGGTGTACTGACCGATGAACGAGTCCAGGCGCACCGTGAGCGGATAATCGCCGGTGCTGGTGGTGAGGGTGAGAGCCGAGATGAACTCGTTCCAGGCCGCGATGAAGGTGAAGATCAGCGCGGTCACGACGCCGGGCATCGCCAGGGGCAGGGTGACCCGGAACAGCGCGCCCAGGCGGGTGCTGCCGTCCACCATCGCCGCCTGCTCGAGCTCCACCGGGATCGATCCGATGTAGGCGTTGAGAATCCAGACCGCGAAGGCGAGGTTAAAGCCGGCGTTGACGAGGATCAGCGACCACACGGGATTGAGGTTCAGCAGTCCGAAGTCGAGGAACTCCTTATAGATGCCGACGATCAGCGCGGTCGGCTGCAGCATCTGCGTGGCCAGCACGAGCAGCAGGAACCCGCTGCGCCCGCGGAACCGGCGCCGGGAGGTGTAGTAGGCCGCGGGCAGGGCGACCAGCAGCACGAGGATGGTGGCGCCGCCGGCGATTTCCAGGCTGACCCGCACGCTGGACGTGATGCCGAACGCGGCTCCCCACATGTTGGTGAGGTTTGACCAGGCGAAGTGGTGCGGCAGGTAGTTCGGCTGGTAGAGCTCATGCTGTGGCCGCACCGCCGTGATCAGCATCTCGATGTAGGGCAGCACGAAGATGACGGCGACGACGTACGCGGCGGCAGCGATGATGGCCGTGCGCAGCGACGGCATCCGGCGCGGCGAGCGGGCGGTAGCGGACCGGGGCGGGGCCGGCTTGCGGGCGCTGACTGTGCGGACGGCCATCTCAGGGTGTCTCCTGGCGATTCCAGCGGTTCAGCCGCAGGAAGACGAGGACGATCACCACGACGAGGGCGAAGTTGACGATGGACATCGCCGCCGCCTGCCCGACGAAGGTCCCCTTCAGGTCGTACATGAAGACGGTGGTGGTGCTGGTCTCGTATCCGGGGCCGCCCCGCGTCATCTCCCAGATGATCGGGAATGAGTTGAACACGTTCATCAGGTTGATGACCAGGGCTACGAGAAACGCCGGGCGGAGCAGCGGCAGCGTGATCCGCCGGTAGGCGCGCCAGGGCGAGGCGCCGTCGACCCTGGCGGCCTCGAAGAGCTCGCCGGGGATCGCCTGCAACCCGGCCAGCAGCACGTAGGTGGTGAAAGGCAGCGAGACGAAGACGGCCACGCCGATCATCCAGATCAGCGCGCTGTCCGGTCGCCCCAGCCAGGCGGACTGGTTGGAGTTGAACTGGTGCACCAGGCCGAGCTGATGCAGGAAGACGTTCACGACGCCGTTTTCCGGCTGCAGCATCCAGCGGAAGATGAGCGCGGTCATCATCACCGACGCCGCCCACGGCGCGATGATCGCCCACCGGGCGAACCGCCTGCCGGGGAAACGCTGGTTGTAGAGCTGGGCGAGGCTGAGCGATATCAGCATGGTGATGGCTACCGTCGCGGCCACCCAGATCACCGTGCGCACCAGGATGCCGGGCAGGTTCGCGTTCTTGAACACCTGGCTGAAATTGCTCAGCCCGGCAGATCCGATCGTGATGCCCAGCGGAGTGATGTCCTGGAACGACGTCTGGACCATCGTCACGATAGGCCACAGGACGACGACCGCGATCAGGGCGATCGCGGGCCCGATCCAGAGCAGCGGTTCGAGAGCGGCCAGCCTGCCCCGTCTGGACGGCCCTGGGCGCCTGCGGGTCGACCGCCGCGTGGACGTGCTCGGCTTCGGTACGCCGGCCGGCGATCCAGGCTCGGCCGCGGCGACGTCGGACATGAAGGTCTCCTCAGGGCAGTGTTGTCCCGCTCGCCTCCGGGCCGCTTTCGCGGCGCCGCCTTCCCTCGTCGCTCCTCCGTCGCTCCTCGGTCCAGCGGCGCCGCGGCCCTTCGGCTCGCGGGTTGAGACGCGCTAACCGCGCGTCAGGTCTTCTGGGGGCCTCAGCCGCCGCTGCTGGCCGTCTGCTGGATCGCGCCGAGGACCTGCGCCGGGTTGCCGGTGATGGCCTGGCCGACCTGGGTCTTGATCATGTTCTCGACGGATGTCCAGTTCGCCAGGGCAGGGTAGTTGACGGAGTTGGTGATGTTGCCGAGGAACGCGGAGAACATGTGGTTCTGCCCCATGGTGTCCGCCGCGCTCTGCGTGGCGGGCAGCAGGTCGTATTCGTTGTCGAATTGCAGCTGCCACTTGTTCTGGTAAGCGAAGTCCAGGAACTCCTTGATCGCCGCCTGATGGCTGGTGCCGCCCGCTTTGAAGGCGACGATGTCGTCGTGAACGCCCAGGGTGTCCGTCAGCGCGCCGCTCTTGCCCGGCACGTCCGCCGTCCCGTAGTCCGCGGCCTGGAGCACGCCGGCCTGCTGGATGATCGGGATGACGGCCGGGGAGCCGAGCACCATGCCGACCTTGCCCTGGGCGAAGTCGGCCCAGACGGTCTTGCGGTCGGTGCCGCCCGGGTTGGGCTGGGTGTCACCCGACGCGGCCAGCTGCTTCATGAAGTTGAGGGTGGCGACGTTCTGCGGGCTGTTGATTGCGTAATGCCCGGCCGTGCTCAGGTACCCGCCGCCGTTGCCGAGGAACCAAAGCAGCAGTTCGGCCTGTGCCTCCTCGCTGCCGAGCGGCATGCCGTATCCGACGTTTCCCTTGGCCTTGATCTTGGCCGCGTCGGCCTGCAGCTGCGCCCAGGTCTGTGGCGGGGCGGAGATTCCGGCGGCCGCGAAGATCTTCTTGTTGTAGTACATGGCCCGGGTGCTGGTCGTGAACGGGATGCCGTAGTCAGTTCCCTGGTACTGGCCGTCCTTGAGGAACTTCGGGATCAGGTTGCTGACTACGCTCGGCGACAGCACGTCGGACGCCGGGTAGATGAGGCCCGACTGAGCGTACGGCGGCGCCGGGTTGCCCTCCATGATGTCCGGATACTGCTTGTTCTGGATCAGCGTCGCCGACTTGGCCGGGAAGTCCGTCCAGTCGACCGTCTGCACGTTCACGGTGATGTCCGGGTGCGCTTTGTGGAAGGCCGCGGCGACGGCGTTCCAGTACAGGGTGGTGCTGTTGGACGGCCCGGTGCCGTAGTCGGCGCCGAAGAACTTCAGCGTCACAGCGCCGCTGCCGGGCCCGGCACTGCCGCCGCTCGACCCGCAGCCGGCCATGGCGGCGAGCGCTGCGGCGCCGACCGCCACCGCGGCAATCAGCCGTGATTTCATTCGATCTCCTCACTCGCAGGAAGGCTGGTCCGGGCACTTCTCGATGGTGGGGCAGTCGCCGCACGGAGCGCAGACGGCTTAGGCGAGGTCACGCGCATCCCCAGTGCTTCATTGTGCTTAGCTTGAGCTGGTTTCATGCAGAAAGCAACATAAAAAATGATTAAAACGTGGGCCCCGGCTGGCTCCGCAGGCGACATGCCGGGCACACGCTGGGCCATCACCAAAGCGGCGTCGCGGTCCGTTCCGGGATACCCGGCCGCAGGCTGTGCCACCCGGCCGGAGAACCGCTACCGGCGGTGACGAAAATCTCAGCCGCCCGGCCTTGCGTCTCACCCTCCGCCCAAATAGTTAGTTGTAGGGACGCAATTACGTTCTCTCCAGTCAAGCCGGGTGATACCGCTGCCAGAGCTCAGCCGCCGGCGCCGCCTGCTGGTGCTCGTCATCTGCTCTTCCAGCCTGTTCATCGTCGGCCTGGACAGCACGATCGTCAACATCGCGCTGCCGGCCATCGGGCGGGACCTGCACGCTTCGGTCACCGGTTTGCAGTGGACCGTCGACGGCTACGCGCTCGTGCTCGCCGGCCTGCTGATGCTGTCCGGCGCGACCGCCGACCGGGTCGGCCGACGCCGGGTCTTCCAGATCGGCCTGGCCACCTTCACCGTAGGTTCCGCGCTTTGCAGCCTGGCGCCCGGCCTGGGCTGGCTGATCGCCTTCCGCATGCTGCAGGCCATCGGCGGGTCCATGCTCAACCCGGTGGCGATGTCCATCATCACCAACACGTTCACCGGCAAGGCCGAACGGGCCCGGGCCATCGGCATCTGGGGTGGCGCGTACGGCCTGTCCATGTCGCTCGGGCCGGTCGTCGGCGGCCTTCTCGTCGACTCCGTCGGCTGGCGGGGCACGTTCTACGTGAACATCCCGGTCGGTCTGGCCGCGATCGCGCTGACCGCGCGGTTCGTGCCGGAGTCACGGGCGTCGCGGCCGCGCCGGCCGGACCCGGCCGGACAGGCGCTCATCATCGTCATGCTCGGCTCGCTCACCTACGCGATCATCGAGGGACCCGCGGTCGGCTGGCGCGCACCGGTGATCGTGGCGCTGTTCGCGGTGTCGGCCGCGGCCCTCGCGGTGTTCGTGGCCTACGAGGCACGCCGCGCCGAGCCGTTGCTCGACCCCAGGTTCTTCCGCAGCGCGCCGTTCGCGGGCTCGGTGCTGACCGCGATCAGCGCCACCGCCGCCGTCGGCGGCTTCCTCTTCCTGGCCACGCTGTACCTGCAGGACGTGCGCGGCATGTCCGCGGTGCGGGCGGGCCTGCACCTGCTGCCGATGGCGACCATGATGGCGCTCGGCGCGGTGGTGTCCAGCCGGATCCTGGCCCGCCGCGGCGCCCGGCTGCCCATGCTCGCGGCCGGCCTCGGCCTGGCCGCGGGCGGCGTGCTGCTGTCCCGGCTGACCGTGACCTCGGCCCTGGTGCCGCTGGCCGTCGCCTTCGTCGTGTTCGGCATCGGCGGCGGGCTGGTGAACGCGCCGATCACGTACACGGCGGTGTCCGGCATGCCGGTCTCACAGGCCGGCGTGGCCTCGGGCATCGCCTCTACCAGCCGCCAGATCGGGCAGTGCCTCGGCATCGCCATCACCGGCTCGATATTGGCCGGGAACCTGCGCGGCCGGCCGTTGCGGGCCGGGTTCGTGCCGGCCAGCCACGCCGACTGGCTGCTGCTGGCCGCGATGGGCGGGGTGGTCTTCGTGCTCGGCCTGGTCACGACCAGCCAGTGGGCGCTGGGCACGGCGGCCCGCACCGCCGCCACGTTCGACACCGCCGAGCCGAGAGCAGCCGGGCCGCTACGGCTGCTGCCCGGCGATCTTCCGCAGGGCCGCTAGGTCGGTGATGGTGATATCCCGCTGGCCGGTGCGGATGATGCCGCGCCGCCGCCAGTTGCTGAGGGCGCGCGTCACCGTGGCCCGCGACGCGCCGGTCAGGCTGGCCAGTTCCTCCTGGGTCAGCATCATCGCCATGCGGGCCTCGCGGTCCGGTTCGCTGTCACGCTGGTCCGCCAGCTCGAGCAGGAGCCCGGCCAGCCGCTGCGCGCCGCTGGTCACCGAGCGGGTGCGCAGCATCGACTCCGCGTTGTTCCACCGGCGCGTGACCATCCGCCGGTAGGCGCGGTCCGCCCCCGCGTGGGCGTCGAGGAACGAGCTGAACTTCTCGTACGTCACGATCAGCGCGCGCACCGTGCCGACGGCCTGCATAGTGGCGGTCCGGTAGCCGGCGGTCTCGCCGGCCACCTCCCCGACGGTATCTCCGTGCCCGCGCAGCGCGAGGACCATCTCGTGGCCGTCGCTGGTCACGCCCAGGATCTTGACCCAGCCGTCCACCAGCACGAACACGTGGGTGGCGGGATCGCCCTCGACGCACATCACCGCGCCGGGCGGGTAGACGGTGACCCGGCCGAGATCGGAGAGGACGGCCTGTTCCTCGTCCGTGAGCAGAGCCCAGAAGCCCTGGGCAGGTCCCGTCCCGTGCAGGTTCATATCACCGTAGGAGAACTCAGATGCCGGCCAGCGGGTTGGCGATGGCACTGGTTCTACCATGAGCCATCCGGTGGCGGTTGACAAACCGCGAGGTAAGACGCGCGTCTTCCCGGCCCGCAAAGCCAATGGGGGAACGTTGCTCGGCGGGCCGGGAAGAGCCGGGGAGGCCGGGGCGGCGTCCTCACGCCCCCAGAAGGACCGCCGCGGTCCAGACCAGGAAGCACGCGACGGTGATGAACGTCCAGGAGTCGGCCAGGTGGATCCGCTCCCGCCGGACGCGGGCCGCGCCGAGCATCAGGTTGACATGCGTCCAGGTCCAGGCCGCCTCGCTGTCCTCGATGGACAGCATGCTCAGCCACCGCACCCGGGGATCGAGCGGGCCGCCGGTCCGCCAGCGGTGGTCGTTGAGCTGGTCCAGTACCGGCCGGCTGGCCAGCAGCAGCAGCGCGGCCGTCCGCAGCCAGCACAGGATCACGCAGCCGAGCAGGCTGACGCTCACCACGCCTGCCAGCCCGTGGCGCAGTACGGAGGGCGAGAACGCGGCCTCCAAGGCGATGCCGATCGTGAGAGCGCTCAGAACGCTTCCGCCCAGGAGCAGGCTGCCCCGCGTGTCGCGCAGCAGCCCCGCCATCTCGGCGATCTTGTCCTGGGCGGGCCCCCGATCTGGCGCCTCACGGTCCGCATCGAGATGATCGTCACCGAAGCTGTGTCGCCCTCTCATTGCTTCCGCCGGTACAGCCAGGGTCACGGCCATTACTCTCGCCTCCGTACGTGCGCTTAACCTTCCAGCTAAGCGAATCAGGCGAGACGTCGGCGCGCTGTGCCACGCGAGACAGCCCCGCTGTCTCATCTGACGCACCGGCGAATCAGCGCCGGGAGTCAGCCACAGCCGCAGGCCCCGCCGCAGCAGCCTCCGCCGCCGGCGGGACCGGCCGAGCGGCCAGACGCGAGGCCACCCACCGAGACCGTCGACAGCAGCTTCACCGTGTCGTCGTGGCCCTGCGGGCAGGCGCACGGAGCCGAGGACTCGGCCATCGGCCGGTTCAGCTCGAACGTGTCGCCGCAGGCGCGGCAGCGATACTCATAGCGGGGCACAGCCCACAGTCTAACCGCCGCCGCCTCCCGGCGCAGGTGCGCCATCCCGCCTGGCCACGGCAGGTCCGCCCGAGGAGCCGTTCGCCCGGGCGGGCGAATCGCCGGCGGTGGAGGAAGGGCCGAGCCCGTTCGGGACCCTGGTCGTGGCCCCGGGTACGGCCGGCCTCGAAGCCTCCTGGTCGTCGTAGTAGAACTGCTTGCCGCGCAGCAGCGAGACCAGCGCGCCGGTGACCGACATGACCGCGGCGGCGGTGAAAACGATGACCAGGCCGTGGTGGAACGGCGCCGAGATCAGGTGCGGGAAGAACTGCCTGCCGGTGAGCACCGCCACGTTGTGGGCCGGCAGGTGCGCCAGGACATGCGAAGGCGCCAGCAGGTTCTGCACCGGGTTGTAGCCGAGCAGCGCGGCGAACATCGTGCTGACCGGCGGCAGATGGCTGACCTGCGTGGCCACCGAGCCCGGCACGCCCTGGGCCGTCAGCCCCGCGGTGAGCGTCTTGGGGAGGGTCGAGGCCAGCCCGGCGATCATCAGCGAGAAGAAGATGCCGATGGACAGGGACATGCCGGAGTTCTGGAAGGTGGACCGCATGCCGGAAGCCGAGCCCCGGTGCCTGGCGGGCACCGCGCTCATGATCGCGGAGGTGTTGGGGGAGGCGAACAAGCCGGAGCCGACCCCGTTGCCGAAGATCAGCAGCGCGAACACCCAGTAGGAGAAGTTGACCGGGAGCAGCATCAGCCCGGTGAAGCAGACCGCGGCCAGCAGCAGTCCGGCGGTGGCGAACAGCCGCGGGCCGTACCGGTCGGACAGCACGCCGGAGATCGGCCCGGCGATCAGGAAGCCCGCGGTGAGCGGCAGCATGTAGATGCCCGCCCACAGCGGGGTGACCGCGAAGTCGTAGCCGTGCAGCGGGAGCCAGATGCCCGCCAGCCAGATGACCAGCATGAACTGCAGGCCGCCGCGGGCGATCGAGCCGAGCAGGCTGGCAATGTTGCCTGTAGCGAAGGCCCTGATCTTGAACAGGCCCATCTGGAACATCGGCTCGGCGATCTTCGTCTCGAAGACGCAGAACGCGACCAGCATCACGGTACCGCCGATCAGCCCGGCGATGATCCACGGGTTGGTCCACCCGGTGGCGTGACCGCCGTAGGGCCGGATCCCGTTTGTGATGGCAACAAGCAGCACACCCAGCCCGCCCGCGAACATGACGTTGCCGATCCAGTCGATCCTGGCGCGCCTGGTGGTCGCGATCTCGCGCAGGCTCTTGTACGCCCACACCGTGCCGAACAGCCCGAATGGCACGTTCACCCAGAACACCAGGCGCCAGTCCCACGCGGCCAGCAGGCCGCCGAGCAGCAGCCCGACGAACTGCCCGGAGATGCCGGCGATCTGGTTGATGCCCAGCGCCATGCCGCGCTTGTTGGCCGGGAACGCGTCAGTCAGGATCGCGGCCGAGTTCGCCATCAGCATCGCGCCGCCGAAGGCCTGCACGAACCGCCAGCCGATCAGCCACATCGCCCCGTCGGGCCCGGTAAGCGGATCGAGCGACAGCGCGACCGAGGCCAGCGTGAAGACGACGAAACCCAGGTTGTAGACCTTCACCCGGCCGAACATGTCTCCCAGCCGGCCCAGCGTCACCACCAGCACTGACTGGACGAGCAGGTAGCCGATGATCATCCAGAGCAGGTAGGTCACGTTGCCCGGGGTGAGCGGGTTCAGGTGGATGCCGCGGAAGATGGCCGGCATCGCGACGATCACGATCGAGGCGTCGATCGTCGCCATTGTCATGCTCAGCGTGGTGTTGGACAGAGCGATCCACTTGTACCGGCCGGGCCGCCCGCCGTTCTGCTCGCCGCTGGGCCCGGAGCCGCCGGATACGCCGTTCACATGTCCTGAGTCCACGCTTTGCCGCACGTTAACCCAGTCTACCGCCAGACACTTGCTTGATGGCAACTATATATCTAGTAAAGGTTCCGTCCCGGTCAGGCGATGGTCCCGTCGTCATAGGGGGAGTCCGGCCCGGCGGCCGGGGCGGGCGTGCGCTCGAAAACGTAGTACACGGCGACCAGCGCGATCAGCACGAACGAGGCGAGGGCGCTGAACAGCGCGACCACGATGGCGACCACGTAGACCAGCCCGCCGCCGACGAACCGCGCCCGCGCCGCCCAGTGCTTCTCCGCGGGCAGCGGATGGGCCACGCGCTGGCCGTGCAGCGTCCACTCGAAGATCAAGGCGAAGCCGACCGACATGCCGAGGAACACCCCGCCGTATACCGCCATCGCGATCCGCGCGTCCCAGTTGCCCGCGGCGGGTAGTCCGCCACCCTGGGACAGGTAGTCCGCCACGGTGCCGGTGGAGAACGGGATCAGCACCACGAACAGGAGCAGCACCAGGTTGAGGAACAGCAGCGTCCGGTCCACCTTCGTGATCGACTTGACCAGCACATGGTGGTTGACCCACACGATGCCGATCATGAAGAAACTGATCAGGTAGGCGAGGAAAGCCGGCCACTTCTCGTTCAGCTGATCCAGGAGGGGGCCGTGCCCGCGTCCGGGCACGGTGAGATCGAGCGCGAGCAGCGTGATCGCTACGGCGATGACACCATCGCTGAAGGCCTCCAGCCTGGACCGGTCCATCCGCTCGCGCCTCAGCTGGCCGCGGGTTCGGGATCGACCTTGGCGAGGATCTTGTCTACGCAGTCCTGGATCTCGCGCTGGCGGCCAGGCATGTCCTTGCTGGCGAAGGTGTCCAGCATTTCCAGCACCCGGTCCTGGGCGTTGAGGATGTCGAGTTGCTGCTTGGCCATCTCGTGCAGCGCGATCAGGGTCTCGTGGTCGGCGATGGCCCGGCGGTCGCTGGCGGCCTGCGCCCGGTTGGCGCTGACCTGCAGCGAGATCATGATGGACAGCTGCGGCAGGTTGAGGATGGTGAGCAGCAGCGGCCACGGCGTCTTGTCGAACCCCACGACGTTGCCGAGGAAGAGCCAGGCCACGACGCCGGTCGTGATTCCGACGAACACGTACATCGAGCCGCAGAACTTGTTCACCGCGTCCGCGATCCGGTCCAGGATGCTGGTCCCGCGCACGTGCTGGGACAACACCAGCTTGGGTTTGTGCAGCTCCGGGTTCTGCCTGATCTTCAGCGCGCGTTCCCTGACGTGCGCCGTGGCCTCCTCGATGGCCCGCAGCGCGGCGGCGTCGGTTTCCGGACGCGGGAGATGGGGTGACTCGGCAGCCTGGCTCTCAGCGGGCGATATTGTCTCGGTCATCATGATCCTCCGTGCTGGCAGGCGCCATCGGGCCCGCCGTGACCAGCAAAGTAGCGCCGAAAATAGGCACTGCCATAACCTAGCGCCCTTTCCGGTACCGGCGCGCTCGCCCTCGGCCGCCGACGCGCCGGCCGGGTCGCCGAGAACGCCGTTGCCGCTTACCGAGCGCACCCCGCGTTCGCGCAGCGCCGGCATGATCTGGCCGATCGGCCTTACCTCACCCGGTTCGGCCGCGTCCAGCCGCACCGCGCCGGGGGCCAGCGCGAGCATGACCGAGGTCTCGAACCGGCCGGCGTGCGCGTCGCCGTCCGGCAGCCCGGCCGAACGCGGGTGCCAGCACGACACCCGCCCGGCCCCCGCAGGCCCGCCGCGCCACCGCCACGGCGATCCTCGTGTCGGTGTCGAGCGGCAGGTGCGGACCGTGCTGCTCCAGCGACCCCACCGGTACCACCAGAAGCCGCCGCGCCCCCGCCTCGACATCCGGCCACCGCGCGTCCGCGAGTTCCACCGTGGCCCTTCCTGGTGTCCGGGTGCTACCTGCGGCGTTGCCGCCATGCGGCCATGTTAGGACCGCCGCCGCATGCCCGGCCTACCCGGTGGTAACAGGCGGTGCCGTATCAGCGGGTCCTACCCGTAATAGCCTGGGCGGGTGGTGCCGAACGGAACCAGCCAACGGGAGCCAGCCGGCGCGGTGACCCATGCCGGGCAGGGACCAGCCGACGAACTGGTCCCGGCGGGATTCCGCCTGCGGCCCGATCCGGGGGCGCGCACGCTGGCCGGCGGGATGGTGATCACGGGCGGCTATCCCACCCGGGTGCTGCGGCTCAGCACGGCGGGAGCCCGGCATGTGGCGGGCTGGTGGTCGGGAACACCGGTGCCCGCCAACCTGAAAGCCCGCGCGCTGGCCCGCCGACTGCTCGACACCGGCATCGCCCATCCGGCGCTGGACGGCACTGGGCCGGTCAGCACTGTTCCGGTCAGCACTGGGCCGGCGGCTAGGCCCGGCCCGGACGAGGTAACGGTGGTCATCCCGGTCCGCGACCGGGCCGCCGAACTGGCCCGCTGCCTGGCCGGGTTGGCGGAGGCACGGCGGGTGATCGTGGTGGACGACGGCTCCCGCGACCAGGCCGCGGTCAAGAGCGCCGCGGCCGCAGCCGGAGCCGGCGTGCTGAGGCGGCCGGTTAACGGCGGCCCCGCGGCGGCCAGGAACACCGGCCTGGCGGCGGCGGAGACACCACTGGTGGCGTTCCTCGACTCGGACTGCGTGCCCGGCCCAGGCTGGCTGGACGCGCTGCTACCGCATTTCGCCGACCCCGCGGTGGGCGCGGTCGCGCCGCGCATCGTGCCGCACGAGGCCGGGCACACCTGGCTGGCGCGGTACGAGGGGGCGAGTTCCACCCTGGACATGGGCCAGCGGCCCAGCATCGTCCGGCCGGGATCGCGGGTTCCCTACGTCCCCGGCGCCGCCCTCGTGGTCCGCAAAGAGGCTGCCGGGGCTGGTTTCGCCGAGGACATGCAGGTGGGGGAGGACGTCGACTTCGTCTGGCGGCTGAGCGCGTCCGGCTGGCGGGTGCGCTACGAGCCCGCGGCCGTCATGGGTCACCAGCACCGGGTGCGGCTCCGTGAGTGGTTCGCCAGGCGGAAGGACTACGGGACGTCCGCGGCCGCGCTCGAGCTACGGCACCCCGGCGCGGTGCGCCCGCTCTACGCGTCGGTGTGGACTGCGGTGGCCTGGCTGGCCGCGGCGCTCGGCCACCCGGAGGCGGGCGCCGTGGTCACCGGGACCGGCACCGCCCTGCTCGCCCGGCGGCTGGCCCGGGTCACCGGCGAGGACTGGCCCCGCCCGGTCGGCTCGGCCGCGTGGCGGCTGGCGGCCCGGCAGGCCGGCGGCGGGACGCTCGCCGCGGCCCGGCCGCTGGGCAGCGCGATCTCCCGGACCTGGTGGCCGGTGGCGCTGCCGGCCGCGATCGCGGTGCGGCGGCTGCGGCTGCCGCTGGCCGCGCTGGTGCTCGCGCCGCCGCTGCTGGACTGGCTGGACCGCCGGCCGCCGCTCGATCCGGCGCGGTACGTGGCCACCCGGCTGCTCGACGACGCCGGGTACAGCCTGGGAGTGTGGCAGGGGTGCGCCGGGCGCCGGACCGTTCGGCCCCTGCTGCCCCTCCTGCGCGGCCGTGACCTGGCGGGTGCCGGCCGTCGGTTATCCGGCTGCTACTTGTGCAGGCCCCGGCTGAACTCGGCGGGCACGATGATGTCGTCGGGGGACAGTTCGTGGACGGAGGACCGGCCGAGCGCAAGCAGCGTGGAGTCGATGCCGCCGCGGAGCACGTCGAAGACGTTCTTCACGCCCGCGGAGCCGTTGGCGGCCAGCCCCCACAGGTAGGCGCGGCCGATCATGACCGCCCGGGCGCCGAGCGCCAGCGCCTTGACCACGTCGCTGCCGCGCCGGATCCCGCCGTCGAGCAGCACCTCGATCTGCCCGCCCACGGTGTCGGCGATCGCGGGCAGCGCCCGGATGGTGGCGGGCGTGCCGTCCAGGTTGTTGCCGCCGTGGTTGGACACGGAGATCGCGGTGGCCCCGATGTCGACAGCGCGGCGGGCGTCGTCCGGGCGCATGACCCCCTTGACCATGAACGGGCCGCCCCACTGCGCGCGCAGCCAGGCGATGTCGTCCCAGGTCGGCGGCGGGGTCTGCATCCACTCGCCGTACACCCCGAAGAACGTGGGGGCGGGCTCGCCCGCGGCGGCCATGTTGGGCACGGTGAGGTCGGGCAGGCCGCCATGGGAGAGCCACTCGCGGACGTAGCCGAGCTTCAGGATGCCCTCGGGCGCGAGACGCAGCAGGGTCCGCAGGTCAATCTTCTCCGGTATCGCCGGGCTGCCCCAGTCCCGGCCGTTGGAGAACGACCAGTCCAGGGTGACGATCAGGGCCTTGGCACCGGCCTGGCGGGCCCGCTCGGTCCGCTGGATGATCTGGTCCCTGGTGCCTGACCAGTAGCTCTGGAAGAACAGCTTGGGGTTGACCGGCGTCACGGATTCCACCGGCATGCTGCCGAACGAGCTCAGGCCCATCGCCGTTCCGGCCTCGGCAGTGCCCCGGGCCACGCCCACCTCGCCGTCGGGGTGCACGGCCTGGACGCCGGTCGGGGACGCGATCACGGGCAGCGCGATCTTGAGCCCGAGCACCGACGTGGCCAGGTCCCGGGTGGCGGGCAGGTTCGCGATGCGCGGCGGGGCGAACCTCAGCTCGCTGAACGCCGCCACGTTGTCCTGCAGCGTGACGCCCTTCTCGGCTCCGGCCACCAGCGCCATGTAGACCGGCCTCGGCAGGCGCCGCCTGGCCCTCCTGCGCGCCTCCTCGACCGTCTCGAACCACTCGCGTGTGCTTGCCATCGGTCTCCCTCGCGCGCTGACTGCCGGACTGCTGATTACCTGACAGCTATTTTGGCACTCAGTGCCGTAACTATTCAGTCAGCTTACCCCGCTCCTGCTCGCGCCATGCCAGGCCCGGGGCCGTAGGATGCACGTCCATGTCCCCGGACAGCGCGGGCGCAGGGCTGGTGCCGAGCGGCCATCCCGACCGGATCAGGTGGAACGCCAGGTACGCGGCTGGTTTCGCGCCGTGCTTCAGCCCTCATCCGCTGGCGGCGCGGGTCTTCGGGCCGCCGGGCCTGGACCTGCCCGACGGGCCGGTCGCCGACCTGGCCTGCGGCCCTTCGGGCGCGGCGCTGCTAGCGGCGGCGCACGGGCGCCGGGTCACCGCGGTCGACGTCTCGGAGGTGGCACTCTGGCTGCTCGGCGACGAGGCCAGGCGGCGGGGGCTGGGCCACCTGATCACGCTGGTGCACGCGGACCTGTCCGCCTGGTCGACGGAACCGCGCTCGCACGCGCTGGTGCTCTGCACCGGCTTCTGGGACTCGGCGGTGTTCACGGCGGCCGTCGGGGCGGTGGCGCCCGGCGGCCTGCTGGCCTGGGAGGCATTCACGGCCGAGGCCCGGCGGTCACGCCCGAGCCTGGCCCCGGAGTGGTGCCTAGCGCCCGGCGAGCCCGCGTCGCTGCTGCCGCCGGGTTTCACTCTCCTGGAGCAGAGTGACGTGCCCGGCCCCGAGCGATCCATGAGACGCCAGATGCTAGCCCGTCACTCCGCCGTGGACCGTCCCCGTATGGCATGAATGTGACAGCGTGCGCCCTCTTTGGGGCAGGGTGCCACATCCATGCCCTCGCGGCTGAGTCGCAAGAGGGATATATGGGGAAATTCAGGCGGGTGCGTGCGGGTGGGCCTGGGCCCAGGCGGCGAGGTCGCGGCGCTCGATGGCGGCGGCCATCAGATCGGGGAAGGCATCGGGGGTGCAGGCGAAGGCGGTGACCCCGAGTTCGGCCAGGGCGGCGGCGTTCTCGCGATCGTAGCCGGGCGCCCCGTCGTCGGACAGCGCGAGCAGGACGATCACCTGCGTGCCCGCGGCGGTCATGTCCGCGATCCGGCGCAGCATCTCGTTCCTGTCACCGCCCTCGAACAGGTCGCTGATCAGGATGAAGATCGTGCTGGCCGGGCGGGTGATCAGCTGCTGGCAGTAGGCCACCGCCTGGTTGATGTCGGTGCCGCCGCCGAGCTGGGTGCCGAACAGCACGTCGACCGGGTCGCTGAGCTGGCCGGTCAGGTCCGCGACCGAGGTGTCGAAGGCCACCACCGAGGTGCGCAGCGACCGGATCGACGCCAGCACCGCACCAAACACTCCCGCGTACACCACCGAGGACGCCATCGAGCCGCTCTGGTCCAGGCAGAGGATCACGTCCCGCGCCACCGCCTGCTGCTTCCTGGCGTAGCCGACGAGCCGCTCGGGCACGACCGTCCGCTGCTCGGGTAGGTAGTTCCGCAGGTTGGCGCGGATCGTCCGGTTCCAGTCGATGTCGGCGGGCCGCCGCGGCCTGCTCGTCCGGCTGGCCCGGTTCAGCGCCCCGGTCACCGCCGAGCGAGTCCGCTGGCTCAGCCGCCGCTCCAGGTCACTGGTCACGGCGCGGACCACGGCGCGGGCCGATTCCCGCGCCTGCTCGGGTATCACCCGGCTCAGCGACAGCAGCGTGCCGACCAGGTGCACGTCAGGCTCGACTGCGTCCAGCATCTCCGGCTCGAGCAGCAGCCGGGTCAGGCCGAGCCGCTCGATGGCGTCTTTCTGCATGACCTGAACCACGCTGACCGGGAAGAACGCGCGGATGTCGCCGAGCCAGCGGGCGACTCGCGGAGCGGACGCCCCGAACCCGGCGCGCCGTTGCGCGGCGCCCTGCTGACCGGCGCCCTGCTGACCGGCGCCCTGCTGGCCGGCGCCCGCACGGCCCGTGCTCTCGTCGGAGTCGTAAAGCGCGCCGAGGGCCGCGTCGACGCGCGCGTCACCGCTGCCCAGCGGCATCGTGACGCCCGCCTCGCCGAGCACCAGGCGCCATCGCCGCATCCGCTCATCCTGGCCGTCGTTCATGACGTCACCGTCCCGGATACCCTGGGCCACCCGAGGATCAGGGCTACCGCCCGGGCCGCGAGCGCCGCCCGTTCCCGGTCGAGGTCGTCGCCTGGGTCCGCGACCGCGGTCGGCCCGCGGCCGGTGCCGTCGAGCCCGGCCGCCTTCTGCCCGATCGCCCGCCGTTCCGGCGGCGCGAACCCGCCGAACGTCCGGCGCAGGGCGGGCAGCACCGCGGTGAAGGCGTCCGCGGTCAGCCCGGCCAGCCAGCCGTCGGCCAGGGCGAGCAGCTTGCCGTCGTGCACGAGCAGCAGGCCGCTGCCGGCCAGGAACCCCTCGGCCCAGCCTGCGGCGGCCGGGGCCGGCACGGCGGCGGAGAGCGCGCGGGACATCCGGCTGCCCGCCTCGTCCGCAGCGATCCGTCCCGCGTCGAGCAGCAGCCGGGTCAGCCGTCCCGAGATCAGCGGGGGACACCGGGGGGCCATGCCCTCGCGGGGGGCGCTGGGGGGGTCGTCCCCCCGGGCCAGAACTGCCAGCGTGTCCAGCCAGCGGTCGCGGCTGGCACCGTCGGCTAGCAGCCCGGTGGCCGAATGCACCGCGTCGATGCGCTCTCGCATCGCCTGCCCGGCCGTCTCGTCGAGGGAGGCCACGGCCGCCGGCAGGCCGGCGCAGATCCTGGTAATCATCTCGGTGGCGACCTCGCCCAGCCGCGCCGGGTCGGTGCTGCGCACGTCGCCGTACCTGGCCGCGCGGACCAGGGCCGGAAGCGCCGCCATCAGGTGGGTCACGTCGGTGTCCAGCGCGGCACGGTCCCTGACCGCCGCGAGCACGGCCGGCAGGGCGTCGCCGAGGTCGGCGAGCAGGCATCGCTCGGTCAGCGCCGTCAGTTCGTCGAGCGCGGTCGCGCCGGCGGCGATGGACCGGGTCCGCTGCGTGGCGGCGGCCGCGACCGTGCTGCCCCACATGCTCGCCTCGATCAGGGCCAGGTCGAGTTCGGGCCGCCAGGTCAGCTGCCAGCTCTCCCGGAACGTCCCGATGTTCCTGGTCCGGCCCTGCTGCTGCCTGCCCCAGCGCACCTCAAGCAGGGCGAGCCGGTACAGCAGGCGGCTGCGGGCCAGGTCGTTCGGCTTGCGCAGGTCCAGGTCGTGGTCCCGGGGCTCCGCCTCGGGCCTCAGCCGCAGGTGGCGCTGCTGATCCTGCAGGTCGCGCTGCAGCGGCACCATGGGGGTGGCGGGCGGCACCGTGCCGAGCCGCTCGCCGACCACGAGCCGCCGCTGGATGAGCGCGATGAGCAGATCGCTGCCTTCACAGAGCACGGCGCGGGCGGCCTCGGTGACTTCCTCCAGGCCGGCCAGCGGCCGTCCGCGCAGCGCGGCGAGCGCCCCGGCCAGCCGGACGGACTCGATGACGTGCGCCGGCGACGCCGGGATGCCCTCGTCGCGCAGGACGGCGGCTGCCCGGGCCAGCCACCTCTCGATGGGCTGGCTGGGGGAGGAGAACAGGTGGTCGTACCAGCCGGGAGAGCGGATGCCCGCCCCGTAGCCCGAGGCGTAGGACAGCCGCCCGTAGGTCCACGGCACCCAGGTCAGGGTGGCCTTCACCTTCGGCAGGCCGCGCAGCAGCCGGTCGTCCGCGGCCGCAGACGGCAGCTCCCGCAGGGCCGGCACGTGCCAGGCGCCGCAGACCACCGCGATCTGCCCGAAACCGTCCTTGACGGTCCGGCGCAGGACTTTGCGCATGTGCGCCTCACGAATCGCGTCGCACGGGCCGGCTTCGTCAGCGTCGCCGCGCAGGATCGCCATGGCCTCGGCCAGCGCGTCGAAGACCGCGGGCGCCGGGACGTGCTCCACCACGTCCTCCCACCAGCGCTCCGGGTCCTCGTAGCCGGCCGCGGTGGCCAGTTCGCTGACCGGATCGGTGCGTCGTCGCGGTGGCGCTTGGCCGCGGGCCATCGCCAGCTGGTGCGCGGCCGGCAGATCACAGAACCGGACCGGGACGCCCGCGTCCAGCGCGTACCTGATCGCCTGCCACTCCGGCGAGAACACCGCGAAGGGCCAGAACGCCGCCTGCTGCGCCTCCCCGGGCACGTAGCCGAGCAGCGCCACCGGCGGCCGCATCTCCGCGTCCGCGGCCAGCGCGACCAGCCCGTCCGCCTCCGGCGGTCCCTCGATCAGCACGACGTCCGGGCGCTGCTCCTCCAGGGCCGCCCGCACCGACCGCGCCGACCCCGGTCCGTGATGCCGGATCCCGTAGAGGACGGCAGGAAGATCCTTAGGCCAAACGGGCCGTGGCGCGTGCCCCGGTCCAGCTTCCTCGCTGTTCATCCGGCGGCGTCGCGGCAGGCGCGGTAGAAGTCGCTCCAGTCATCGCGCTCCCGCACGACCGTCTCCAGGTATTCCTGCCATACCACGCGGTCGGAGACCGGGTCCTGGACGACGGCGCCGGTGATACCGCCCGCTATGTCGGCGGGGCGCAGCACGCCGTCGCCGAAGTGCACAGCCAGGGCCAGGCCGCTGGTGACCACGGAGATCGCCTCAGCGGCAGACAGCGTGCCGCTCGGCGACTTCACCTTGGCCCGGCCGTCCTCGGTGACACCCTGCCGGAGTTCGCGGAAGACGGTGACCACCCGCCTGATCTCATCCGCGCCGTGCGGCATGTCCGGCAGGCCGATCGAGCGGCCGAGCTGGGCCACCCGGCGGGTGACGATGTCGACCTCCTGCTCGGCCGAGGCCGGCACCGGGAGCACCACGGTGTTGAACCGCCTGCGCAGCGCGCTGGACAACTCGTTCACGCCGCGGTCGCGGTCGTTGGCGGTGGCGATGACGTTGAAACCCCGGACCGCCTGCAGCTCGGTGCCGAGCTCAGGGATCGGCAGCGTCTTCTCGGACAAGATGGTGATCAGCGCGTCCTGCACGTCCGACGGCATCCGGGTCAGTTCCTCGACCCGGGCGATCTGGCCGCCCGCCATCGCCCGCATCACCGGGCTCGGCACCAGCGCGTCCCGGGACGGACCCTCGGCGATCAGCCGCGCGTAGTTCCAGCCGTACCTGACCGCCTCCTCGGCGGTCCCCGCGGTGCCCTGCACCATCAGCGTGGAGTCATCGGAGACGGCCGCGGCCAGATGCTCGGACAGCCAGGTCTTCGCCGTTCCCGGCACGCCGAGCAGCAGCAGCGCCCGGTCGGTGGCCAGCGTGGCCACCGCAACCTCGATGAGCCGCCGCGACCCCACGTATTTCGGCGTGATCACGTTGCCGTCGGCGGCATTGCCACCGAGCAGGTACGTGGTCACCGCCCACGGGGACAGTCGCCACCCCGGGGGCCGCGGCCGGTCGTCGCCGGCGGCCAGCGCGGCCAGTTCGGCCTGGTACTCCTGCTCCGCGTGCAGCCGCAGGACCGTATCCTGCGGCTCAGCCAGCGTTGTGGTCATCTGAGTAGCGGCGTGGAGTCCCCGGCCTTCAGGCCGGGAAGGACACGCCGCTCCCTCCCTCCTCCGTGAATCATACGAATGTATGTTCTATAATGTGAGGTATGGCGAAGATCGTGAAGCGGGCGTACCGGTACCGCTTCTACCCGTCGCCTGAGCAGGCGGCGGAACTGTCCCGCACGTTCGGCTGCGTGCGCAAGGTGTGGAACCTTGCGCTGGAAGCGCGCACGTCGGCGTGGTACCAGCGGCACGAGCGCATTTCCTACGTCCAGTCCTCCGCGCTGCTCACCGGGTGGAAGCGGTCCGATGACCTCGCCTACCTCAACGAGGTGTCCTGCGTGCCGCTCCAGCAGGCCCTGCGGCACTTGCAGGGCGCGTTCGCGGCGTTCTGGGACAAGCGGGCCAGGTACCCCAGGTTCAAGTCCCGCAAGCGCTCCCGGCAGTCGGCCGAGTACACCCGGTCGGCGTTCCGCTGGCGGGACGGCCAGCTGTGGCTGGCGAAGATGGGCGCCCCGCTGGACATCCGGTGGTCCCGGCCGCTGCCCGCGGGCACCGAGCCCTCGACGGTCACCGTCAGCCGGGACGCGGCCGGCCGCTGGTTCGTATCCCTGCTGTGCGAATGCTCTATCGATCCGTATCAGCCGTCGGATGCGGTGGTGGGGATCGACGCCGGGATCACGTCCCTGATCACACTGTCGACCGGGGAGAAGATCGCCAATCCCCGTCATGAGCGGAAAGACCGGGCGCGGCTCGCCCGGGCTCAGCGGCGGCTGTCCCGCAAGGCCACGGGCTCCGCCAACCGGGAGAAGGCACGGGTGAAGGTGGCCCGCGTCCATGCCCGGATCACCGACCGGCGCAGGGACTTCCTGCACAAGCTCACTACCCGGCTCGCCTGCGAGAATCAAGCGGTCGTGGTCGAGGATCTCAACGTCAGGAACATGACCCGCAATCACCGGCTCGCCCGCGCCATCTCCGACGCGGCATGGCGCCAGATGCGGGCCCTGCTGGAGTACAAATGCGAGTGGCACGGACGCGACCTGGTCGTGATCGACAGGTGGTACCCGTCGTCCAGGACCTGCTCGGCGTGCGGGCACGTGGCAGCCAGCCTGCCGCTCAGCATCCGCGAATGGGAATGCGCGAACTGCGGCACCCGGCACGACCGGGACATCAACGCCGCGATCAACATCAGAGCCGCCGGGCTGGCGGCACTCGCCTGCAGAGCCGGCGTAAGACCTCAACGGGATCCTCCCTGGCGGGCGGCCGGCGGTGAAACAGGAACCCCGGCGGGTGACCGCCGGAATCCCCGTCCATCACAGCGGGGAGATGTCAACGTCAAGCTCCTTCAGCATGTCGTAGCGGAAGCGCAGCACCGTGATCGCGTCCCGGATGGCCGGTGATAGCCCGGCGACAGGGCCGACGGTGATCTCCTTAGCGGCGAGCACCGGATCGACTCGTCGGACCAGCTGGCGCAGCGTCTCGGCGCCGGAGGACGTACCGGGCGGCCCGTCCGTGAGGGCCCAGCCGATCAGCACGGCCATCCAGTCCTGGTCGCGCTGAGCCATCGACGCCCGAGCCCACCCGGTGAACAGCACCGGCGCCCAGCCGGCCGACGGCACTGCGACGATCTGCTCAGCCGACAGGCCGAACTCGTCGGTCCAGGTACGTAGCGGGGTCCTGGCCAGTACCTCGAGCACGAGGTGAGCCTGGTCGGCCAGCAGCGAACGACCAGCGCCCGGACCGGGAGTTATCCCGTCCCGCCGCATGGCGGCATCGTATTCGGCCGGCGGGCTGGCGAGCAGCCGCGTGCCGCCAGTGCCCCGGTCCAGGCGCAGGCAGCCGAGGGCGCGCCCGGCCATGCGCTGTCCGAGAGCGGACCCGGGCAGTGCGGCGAGCACCTCGGCCGCCATCTTGCGCACCCAGGCGCTACGGTCGTCGAGCGCGGCCTCGAGCAGCGGCTCATCGGCCAGGCTCGGCCCGCCTGCCATTACGCCAGCGAACATGACGCGCTCGTCGGGGGCGGCCGCGTCCCAGTTGCCCGCGATCAGTTCCCTGGCCGCCCCCGGATCGCGGGCGCGGAGCGCGGTGAGGTAGCCGCGCCGCCGGCCGGCGTCGCCCAGCCGCCACGTGTCATCACCGGTCAGGGTGAACGCCGTGACGAACTTCCAGTCGGAATTGAGCCCGGCCAGCCACCTGGCTCGCGATCCGCCCGCCTCGGCCGCCAGCCGCCGCAGCTCCGGGTCGGTCGGCGAGACCCGCCGGGCCCGGTCCAGCAGCGCCGGCAGCAACTGCGCGGGCGCCCTCAGCCCTCTGACTACAGCGGCCGACAGCCATTCGGTCAGCAAGTCGGGGTGCTCCCCGCTGAGCAGCCGCGCCAGGCGATGGCCAGCGGCCCGGCTCACCGTGGGCTCCGGGTCCGACTCGGCCGCGGGCAGTGGCCCGGCGCGCTCGGGCAGGCGCCCGCCCCGCCGTGCCGCCGTCAGCAGCGCCGCGCGGTCCAGCAGCAGGGCCGCCGGATCATCCGGAGCGCCGGCCACGGCGGGCATGCCAGGGACGGCCGCGGGTGGAACCGCGGTTCGTTCGGTGCCGATGAGACTCGCGGTGACCAGGTCCTGCCACGTGCTCATAGCGGTATCGCCCTCCCGCCTTCGTCCCAGGCGGTCAGCGGCCACAGGCCGCGCGGGGTCCACTCGCCGGCCACCGTCACCGGGCGGCCGCCGGAGAGCGCGAACAGCGGCCAGCACGGGCCCGCGCCCGGGTGCAGCGGCAGGCCGTCGCCGTCCGCGTCGAAGACGGCCGGGTCGGGGGAGCGGGCCGGGGTGACGCACAGTACGGCCGGCCAGCCATCCAGCCAGGGATCCCCGGCGAGCGCCGCCGCGCAGGTGGCCAGCAGCCCGGCGAGGGTGTCGCCGTCCGGCGGGGCGCCGCTAGTGGCGTCGTACTTGGCCAGCACGAGGGCGCGCAGCGGAACGGCGCCGGGATAGAACACCAGGTCCGCGTCGGCGTCGGTGCCGACGGCCAGCGAGTCATCGAGCGCCAGGCCGGCCGCGGCGAAGCTGAGCACGAGCGCGGGCCGGCCGGTCTTGCGGCCGCGCAGCCATGTCCGGCGGCTCCTGATCCGGTCCTGCTCGATGTCCCGGCGGGCCAGCACCTGCCAGTGATCCCTGACCGGCTGCCCGCCAGCCAGCACGTCGGCCTGGCGGAGGCTGAACCCGATCCTGGACCGGACGGTCTCCCGCAGCGGCGTCGGCAGCTCGGCCTGCCGAAGGTAGGCGACGGCGAGCAGCCGGAGCAGCGCGTACTCCTCCAGGAGCCGGCCTTCCCAGCCCGCGCCGGAATGCGGGACCGAGGCGAGGGCGCGGAGACGTTCGGCCAGGCCGGGGGCTTGCGCGTCGACCATCCGGGCGGCGATGTCGTCCCAGTGGCCGTACCCGGCCTGCTGGCTGCCGGCGAGGCCCTGCCGTACTTGGTCGCAGAGCCACCGGTCGAGCTCGGTCAGGCCGGCGACGACCCGGGCCTCGCGCTGCTCCGCTCGCCTGGCCGCCGTCTTGGGGTCCTTAGGTTCACCCGGTTCCCTGGCCTGCGCGCGACTGGCCCTACCAGCGCGGCCTGCGAGCCAGCCGGCGGCCCAGTCGGGCGGCCCGCCGCCGTCGTCCTTTACCGAGCCGTCGGCCCAGAGCAGCAGCAGGGCCAGCACATGCTTGCACGGGAACTTCCTGCTCGGGCAGGAGCACCGGTAGGCGGGGCCGGACAGGTCGACCACGGCGCGGTACGGCGCGGCGGCGCTGCCGCGGCACTCGCCCCACAGCGCGCCGGGCCCGGCGGTGCCGGTCAGCGACCACGCGCGGGCGGACGCCAGCGACTGGGCAGCCCGCTGTGACGGCGCGTCGGGCGCCAGGGCAAGCACTCGCGCGCGATCCCAGCGTTCGGCCACGGTCGAAACCCTAACTCCTGGTACTGACATTCGAAGACCGCACGGCGTGCCCTGGGGCGGGCCGCGGCGGTAGGCTCGTGAGCCGATGCCACAGCCTTCACCGACGCGAGACAAGATCCTCGATCTGCTGCGGCGCCGGATCGTGGTGGCGCCGATGGCAGGCGGCCCCAGCACCACCGACCTGGTGATCGCCGCCGGCCGGGCCGAGGCGCTCGGCTTCCTGGCCGCAGGCTACAAGACGCCCGGCGCGATGGCCGCCGAGATTACCGCCGTGCGGGCCGCGACGGCCGGACCGTTCGGCGTCAACGTCTTCGTCCCCGGCAGGCCCTACCCTGACGCCGCGGCGCTCACCAGGTACCTGGACTCGCTCGGCCCGGGCCTCGGCCGAACTGCCCGCTGGCGA